>Ga0172366_10000690_pt1 | contig 25068 bp, 20 predicted proteins | sample LakKivSesite69cm_FD_114533 | JGI IMG/M metagenome (GOLD analysis project Ga0172366, IMG submission 114533) | Sediment microbial communities from Lake Kivu, Rwanda - Sediment site 69cm | ecosystem: Environmental > Aquatic > Freshwater > Lake > Sediment | place: Rwanda: Western Province, Lake...
ATTCCCGCGCTTGTGACGGCGCTGGAGCGACATGGGTCACAAACCGGGATTGACGGAACGGGGAAAGTTGCCTAAAGTGATGCGGGAGCCGCTAGGAATTTCAACTAACCGAGGGACATGCTCGAGTTTCGCATGGTGCGTAAGAACTATCTTCATGACATGGCCCCATTGCGACCATTCCGCGCGGCCAACAGCCGTGCGGAATTCGGGTTCTCTCTGGTCCTGGCCGCGAGCGCCCGCTGGTCGTCTGTCATGATGCCCGAGGCGGCCGAGTGCTTGAGGAGTTCCAGAATTCGTTCACGCAGAGACGCCGTAGAGCACCACCCCGTCCCGCTCAACCAGCTCGGTGAAGCGAGACTTGTACGACAGGTCGATCAGGTCTACCGGCTTCGACAGGCGCATGAGGAGCTCGCCGTAGAATCGGAAGAAAAGGCGGGGTTCGATTCCCTTCACCCCGAGGTCGAGGTCATTTGGCTCCCGGTCCTGGGCAGCCGATGAGCCGAACAGGATGACCCTGCTTACGTTGTACTCGCGCGCAAGCTCGGCAATCGTCTCCCGGTCCTCTTTGGCAATCATCGTTCTGAGGACATTATTGGAGACACAGAGCAAGGAGTCAAGCCATGCGACTGAGGAGAGAAGACGAAGGAAAGAGGAGTGAGGATGGAAGAACGACTCACTGGACGAAGATACTACCTTCGGTCATGCTCTTGTCGGATGCCAAGTCGCGGCGGGTGGGCGGCAATTGGCGAACTTGTTTCATACCTGCTTTCGGGCTCGACGTTTGCCAGGGCGCAATGTGAGCGAGAACCGCGCCCGAGGATAGTCTACAACCAGTACGAACTCATCAAGGAAGTTGGTGACACCGAGCAGCGGTACGGTCAGTCCGGGCATGAAGTCCACCATGATGTTGCCTGTGGCGTAGTCGTCTTCGGGAAGCTCCAGTGAAACGCGGTGTGCGTAGGCAGTGGTTATCGCCTCCACCGGTGCAGATACGCTTCGCCTTGCCCGATTTGAGTCTCAGCCCGAGCATCGGGGCAAGGAAGGCCGGAAGTGCGCAGGCGTCGGCACCGGTGTCGATGAGCGCATAGGCGCTGACTTTTTGCCTGGTTTGCGGGTTGGCCACTATCACCGGCAGCCAGGGCCGCGGCGGGTCGCTGGGGTCGAGGCGTGAAAAGGGCCGGCTCAGGCTTTTCACCTGGGCAGTGCGAGATGGTGGTAGATCTGCACGGCGTCCTTGGCCGGAACGTAGACAATGACGGGTCTGCGAGTTCCTCGTTTGAGGGCCGCGGCGAAAACCTTCTTCGGGTCACGGCCATGCGCGACTATCGTTCGGCTGCGAAAGTCGCTCAGCGCCACGTACTGGCGACGGTACTTCGTGCTCTTGATGATTGTTTCCTTCACGTGTTCTCCAATAATGTGACGAATCTCACGTTCATCAAGGGAGAATAGTAACTCCGGTCCGGCTCTTGTCAAATCCCGAGTCGCTGCGGCGGGCGGCCGGGCCTCAGCCTTGACCGCTACGAGGATTGCGCCTGGATGTCGAAGACGTATTCGCGGACCGGACGGGACCTGCCCTGAGCGGGACTGGCCAAGCGGCAATCGGCAGGGGTTGGGGCTCGCCTGCGGCGCTAGGCTCCGTCCGGCTGGACGCTACAGACTTCCTGTTGGATAGCCATCAGCACGTCTTCGTCCAGGCCCCGGGCCTTCCATTTGTCGCGCAGCACCTTGGCCGCAAGCTGCAGGCTGTGGCCCTCTATGTCCTGCTCGCGCGAGAGCTTCCAGAGCTGCCGTCCGAAACTGAGGTAGGGAACGTAGAGGATGGTGCTGACCGACTTGCCGTTCAGCACCTGTTTGACCTTGGTGTCATTGGCGAGCATCAGGGTCATGGCCGCCTGATACCGTGCCTGCATGTCCTTGCGCATGTCATCGAGCGTGGCCTTAATCCGCTCGGTGTTGTACTTCACGTTCCAACTCGTGAATCGCTTCATCTTGTCCGGCATCTTCTAGCTCCTTTCTGCGTCGGACGCCAACCCCAGATTGGGATGTCCTGGGGGTCGCGTCTTCACCGACAATGTACCGAGTTGATTATAGCCTGAAGTCGGCTGAGGTCAATATCCGGCACAAGAATCAGCAGATTCATGAGGTGACGAACGAACCAGTCATGGATGTGGTAACTTACTATTCTCCGAGAGTTGCGCTAGCCAATGGTCTTTTCACCGCGACATCAGTCAGCGTCCAGTATACTGTCTACCAGACCGTCCGGTAGACGGTATATAAAGCGGTATTGCTATCCGTGCCCTAGTTGAACGTGTGTACGTGCCACGTAGCCGTGTATAAGTTCATCCGATAGTCCCACCATAGGTTGAATCACTGGCTCATCTAATGGTAGGTATTATGGGTGGAAGATGGGTAGGTATGATGGTGGGACCAGTAGTTTGAATTATAGTCGAACCGGTAGCGCTACTTCCAGACGGTATTCTGGACCTGCTATCAGACGGTCAGGTAGTTTGTCTACTGGGTGCCCTGCGACGCGGGACTTGCAGGTCGGGGTGTACTGACGGTCGGGAGTTCCGCGCAGTGGCCGGTGACCGAAAGAACGTCTTGACAGGAGCGCTGATTATGATATATTTGGGTGGTGACGGAGCAATCCTCACAGGAACCCGAAGGCTTGACGTCCGTGCTCCGAAGCAGCCGCGAAGCGACCGCTTCGTCCGAGGATTCCGACATTCATACCGCGACGCCGTCGGTCACGGTAATCGTTCCCGCATACAATGAAGTCGAGAGCATTCCGGCGTTGCTTGAGGAACTCTCATCGAAGTTGCCGAAGGACTACGAGGTTGTCATCGTCGATGACGGGTCCAGGGACGGCACCTACGAGGCGGCCGTGGCGGCTCAGGCTCGATACCCGTTCCTCGCGGTCTGTCGCCAACGCGCGAATCAGGGCAAGACCGCGGCGATCTTGACCGGCATGGACAAAGCGCGGGGCGAGTTCGTGTCGGTATTCGACGCCGACCTTCAGTTTCGGCCCGAGGACGTGGTCGCGCAGGTAAGGAAGCTGCGCGAGGGTTGGGACCTCGTGACCGGCCGCAAGCAGGGCAAGTACGAGAAGCGAATGGTGTCTTCCATCTACAACGGGCTGGCGAGGATGATGTTCGGAATCAAGGTGCACGACATCAACGCGCTGAAGACTTTCCGGCGCGAGGTGCTCGAAGGCATCAGCCTGCGCAAAGACTGGCACCGCTACATCGTGCCGCTGGCCGCGGCGCGCGGCTTCACTATAGCCGAGATACCGGTAGTACTCCGGCCCCGGAGATTCGGCAAGGCCAAGTACTCGGGTCGGGCCAGGATTTTCGTCGGGTTTTTTGACCTCGTCGCCGTCGCCTTCCAGCTTACGTTCATGCGCAAGCCGCTCCTCTACTTCGGCGTGCTCGGTTTGGGCGCGCTTGCGCTCGGATTCCTGGTGGGCTTGGCCGCCGTCATCCTGCGGCTGGCGGGCCACGGATTCAGGCCGATGCTCTACCTCGTAATGTTGCTTGTAACCGCCGGGCTCGTGCTCTTTGCCGCCGGTTTCCTCGGCGAGTCGCTCTCCGGTATCAGTGACCGGATTGAGCGGCTCGAGCGGCTGGCCCGAACGCAGAGCAGGCCAAAAGAGACGAATGGGACGAAAGGGATCGATTGCCCCGATTGAGGAGCGCCCTCTCCGTCCTCGGGCGGGTGTTGCTCTCGCTCGCTTTGCTCGGGCTTTTGGCATGGCTCTTCCGCAGCAAACTGGGCGCGGCCTGGCGCCTGATTCGCACCGCGCAGGCCGGGTCGCTGGCGCTTGCCGCGGTCTTCTACGTCGCGTTCATCCTCGTTTCCTCCTGGCGCTGGCAGGTGCTGCTTTCCGCGCGGGGGCTGCGTTTCGGCCTCTTCTACCTGACCCGGGTCTTCACCATTTCACTCTTCTTCTGCAAGCTGCTGCCGACGTCAATCGGCGGTGACGTGATGAGGATTGCCTACACTGCGCCGAAGGAACGCGTCGCCGACGCGTTCTCGGCCACGCTGCTCGACCGGCTCATCGGGTTCACGAGCCTGATGTTCCTCGCCGTGGTCGTCGCCATCGGTCTGTTCGCCGCGAGCGCGCAGTCGCGGGCGCTGGAGCTTGCCGTGTTCGGCGTCCCGTTCCGGGGACCCGGCATCCTGGTGCTGCTTTGCGCCGGGCTAGCGCTCCTGACGTTCGTCACGCTCACGTTCTTCAGCGACTCGGGACACCGGCTGGCGAACCGCGTCTTCGGCCGCATCCGGCTGCTCCGGCTCGGGGAGCGGCTCGACCGGGCCTACGACGCCGTCAAGCAGTACCGGCGCCACAGCTCGGCGCTCGCGGCGAGCTTCGCTGCGGGCATCGGCGTGCAAGCGACGCTGGCGCTTTCGTGGTTTAGCGTGGCGCGCGCGATCGGCGGCACCGTGCCGCCGGTTTACTATTTTGTGTTCATACCGTTGCTGAATACCGTCGTCAACATCCCGACCATCGGCGGACTGGGCGTGCGCGAATGGACGTTCGTCCTTTTCTTCACCCCGACCTGGTTGAACGGGCATCTTGCCCAGGGACCGGCGCTGGCGACCGCCCTCTTGTTCCTCGCGCTCGATTTGGCGTTCGCCCTGGCCGGGGGAGCGCTTTTCGCCGTCACGGGACGAAAGACCCAGGGATTGTCGAATGTCGAATGACGACTGTCGATTGATGCCGTCAATCGTTGGTCGCCAATCACAGACCATCGTTTAAGGAGGTTGACTGTGCTGCCAGTTCCCAGACCGAACATCGAAGGCATCCGGCCCTACAAGCCGGGTAGGCCGATTGAGCAGGTCGTTCGCGAGTTGGGCATAAAGGGGCCAGTAATCAAGCTCGCGTCGAACGAGAACCCGCTGGGACCATCGCCGCGCGCCCTGTCGGCCCTGCGCCGAACGCTACCCGAGCTTCACTACTACCCAGAGGACTCGGGCCACCTGCTGCGTGCGAAGCTCAGCGCGGTTCACAAGGTGGACCCGGACTCCGTCATTCTTGGCAACGGCTCGGTGGAAATCATCATGATGGCCTGCCTCGCCTACCTTGAGCCGGGCGCCGAGCTGGTGATGTCCGACCACTCCTTCATGATGGCGCGCAACGGCGCCGCCATCATGAACGCTAGGGTGGTCGAAGTGCCGACGCTTGAATACACCCACGACCTCGAACAGATGCTGTCGAGCATCACCCCACGGACGAAGATCGTCTACCTTGATAACCCGATCAATCCACTCGGGACCATCGTCACCAAGGAAGCGCTGAACGAGTTCATGGCGAAAGTGCCCGAGCACGTACTCGTCATCATCGACGAGGCGTACGCGGAGTACATCACAACCCGCGACTACCCCAAAGCACTGGATTACTACAACCACAACAAGAACGTCCTTATCCTGCGTACGTTCTCGAAGATCTACGGCCTCGCTGGTCTGCGCGTTGGCTACGGCTTTGCCCGGCCCGAGATTGTCGGCTGCTTGGCAAAGGTACGGTTGCCTTTTAACGTCAGCCGAAATGCGCAGGCTGCCGCGGTCGCGGCGCTGGACGACAAACGCCACGTAGTTCGCAGCCGGCAGGTCAACGAGGCGGGCAAGGACTTCTTCTACAAAGAACTGAAGAGACTGAATAAGGTCTTCTATCTGAAGAGCTTCGGCAACTTCGTGTTCATCAACTTTGCGGTCGACTCCCAGGAGATATTCGAGGCGCTGCAAAACCGCGGGATAATCGCCAGAACGGTCAAGGAGTACAACTTCCCGAACGCCCTCCGGGTTTCGGTCGGCACGCCGGCCGAGAACAAACGGTTCATTAAGGCGCTGTGTGAAGTTGTCCGATAGAAGAAGGGCCTGCGACTAGAGCCTGGGTCTTGCCCCAGGGCCAGAGACGCTCGTCAGTTCCGCGGGCCGCGCGCTAAGAGGCGCGGTCGCCCCGTTGCCTCACGTAGGGATCTATACGGCCGGACCCGTTGCCTCATATATATTTCTACACGAAACTGGCGGTCTGTCCAGCAGCGGGCCTGGGCAAAGGCGCTGCCTCGCCCTCGACTGCCTTCATCAACTGTGTTTCAAGTCGGATCGCCTGCCTTCTGAGCGCGGCCGGGTTGAGCTGCTCGTAACTGGCCCGAGCCCGCGCTCGATCTTCCGCGGCCCATTCGTTCCAGGCGCAGAGCCGCTGATAGGGAGTACGTGCCTGGTCGTAGCGCTTGCGAACGCTGCTTCCGACGCGAGTCTTCTCCAGCAGCTTGAACATCGGCTGGAAGTAGTTGGTGTAAGGCCGCAACACTGCGTATAACCGGTTCAACAGCAAGAGATGCGGTTCCGTCTCGTAGCGGAAGTAGCCGACCGCCTGCCGGACTACCGCGAAGTTCTTCTGCTCGACATGGCAGTTGTCGTTCTTGTTATACGACCGGGAACGGGTGAACTGGATACCCTCAAGCTGGCAGTAGTCGAACAGGGGCTGGTTAATGAACTCCCGGCCGCCATCGGAGTGAATGCCGAGTAAGGGAAACGGCAGTCGCCGCCGGATATCCTTGAGCGCCGCAAACACCCACTCCTGGGCCTTGTTGCGCACCGCCTGTGTTTCGGTCCAACCACTGTAACGGTCGGTCACGTCCAGCGTCTGAATGTACTCACCCGTAGTCGCACCGCCATCATGGCCTACCAGGTCGATCTCGACGAAGCCAGGATTTTGAGGCGTGGCTTCGGAGTGGGTCTGGATCGGTATCCGGTGGAGTAGCGATGAACTGGGTCTGGGGCCGCCACGCTCTTTCAGTCGATACGCCGCCTTCGCCTCGGCCAGCGCCCGGTCAATCGAGGCGGCACTGATGGTCAAGAGCTTGGCCCGGGTTTCATCGTCCAGCACCAACTCCTCGTACCGTTCGAGTATCGGCACCAACTCGGTAAGAAACGGCGCCAGGCGTTTACCGCAGATGCCGCCGGCTATCTGCCATACCTGCTTCAGGACCGAAACCACCTTCTCGTCGTAGAGTCGCGGTCGAGCCTGCCTGGCGCTGACGGCACCTCCTGGCTGGACCGCTGCTCCTTGCTGGGCGTCGGCCTCGAGCGGCGCTCGCTTACCATAGAGCCGCAGCGCCTGGGTAGCGTAGCAGCGGTTGTAGCCGGTCAGGTCGACCACTTGGCCCAGTATCGCACCTTTAGCCTTCCGGCCGGCCCGGCGATAGCGGTCGGCCAGCTCACAGGTTATCGCCTGCTTTTCACTCATAGTCAATACCATCTGACCATCTCCTTTCGGGTCTTGTGATGGTCAGATTATGTCTCCCTTCGAGCATATTCCTTACGTGAGGCAACGACTCCCGTTCGTATAGATTCCTGACGCGGCAACGCGGTCGCTTGACATCAGGCGGCAGCGGCGGTAACATCGTAAACGACCCCAGGAGTATCCGCGCAGCTCAACCGCCGATCCAGCGGCGCCAGTGGTTGAGCCGAATGGAGATCGGCCAGACCCCAACCGCAAGCTGCTAACAGCCGGGAGCACTAAATGACCATAGGATCCGCGACAACCGGCGGCCACGAGGCCGCCGAACCTGAGTAGCAGGGCGATGCTGTTTCTGCGCCGCAAACCCAAGGACGGGCGGGCGGCATTGGACGAGTTTCTCTCGAACTGGGAAAGGCTTCAAGCCTTCGAACCGAGAGAACGGCGCGACTCGAGCGCGCGTCTGGTTGATTTCCTTAGTACCATCCCGCAATCGGTCGAGAACGGCAGGCGGCAGTTGGTCGAGGCGGCTCAGCAGGGCACGAGCAGCAGCGTGGACTATCTGCTCGAGGCCGTGAGTCGCCTTCCGGCGCCGCCAAGACCCGGCGGGGAGCAGGCCATTGAGGATCCGCACGCGCCCTGGGAGAAGCTGGAGAGCGAAGTGGGTGTGGCGGCCAGAATCGTGAATCGCTTCCGGGTGCATGAGCTGGCGGCAATCAGCGGCCCGGGCCGGGAGCGCGTCGACCGCCTCCGGGACCGCCTGCGCGAGCTCGTTCGCTGGGCCAGCCGGGAAGAATACGCCGCGGCCATGCAGGAGCTGGAGCGGGCGGTTGCCGAGCTGAACCGGACGCTTTCGGAGCATGACCAGGCTCATCCCGAGTACCGCGAACATTTGAAGCAGCTCGCCGTGTTGTACCAACTGCGCGACGAGGGATTTCGCGCCCTGGTGGGAGTCGCTTCGCCCGAGGGCCTTGCGGTTATCGTCGAGTCGCTCGCGAGTTCGAGCCCCGAGCTGGTTCAACTCGCGCTCGACGTGCTGCTCGCCAGGGGCTTCAAGCCCGCGACGGTCGAGGAGAAGCTTGATTGGTATTGCGCTCAGGCGCGCCGGCCGGACCTGCGCGGTCGGGCGGTGGCCGGGCTTTCCGACCTCATTAGCCAGACCACGGACCCCGTTCTCTTAGTCGAGACTATCGAACCCCGGCTCGCCCGCGAGGGGCTGACCGACCTAGAGGAGGAAGGGCTAGAGGACCTGCGGGCCGGCCTGCTTGAGCACCTCGCCGATTTGGGCGGCGGGCGGGCCGCGGCGCGGCTCGTAGCGGTGCTTGAGTCCCCGACCGAGCCGGCGAGCCTCAAGGTGACGGTCATACGTCTCTTGGCGAAGACTAATCCGCCGGAGGCAGTCAAGCTTCTTTCCGACGCGATGAGCAGCGTCGAGACCGAGGTGCGGGTGGCGGCGACCGAGGCGCTTTCGGCAGTGCGGGCCGAACCGGCAACACCGGAGCGGGCCACCGTGCTCGACCGCCTGATTTTTGCCCTGCGCGACGGTGAACCCGCGGTCCGCGACGCGGCCGTAGACTCGCTCAGGAAGTATCCGGACGCGGTCGGGCAGCTCGTGCAAGTCATGCTTGAAGACCGGAATCCGGCCGCGCGCGAGTCCGCGGCCCGGGTTTTCTCAAGCGGGCTATCCCCGGATGAGGTCGCAGTGGAGTCCCTTGGCCGCGCCCTATCCGACGAGGATGCGGCGGTGCGGCGAGCAGCGGCCGAGGCGCTCGCCGGGCAGGGTAAGATACCGTCCGACCCCGAGGCGAGGCTGCGATACCTCGCCGCGAAGCAGGATTGGCGGGGACTCAGGCAGGCGGGACGAGCCGCTATCCCCCTTCTGCTGGCCCTGCTCGCGGACCGTGATGAGAACGTCCGTCTGGAAGTCGTGAAGTTGCTCGGTTCGTCGCGCGACCGCGCGGTAGCTTCGGACGTCGGTCACCTGCTTTCAGATGCGAGCCAGGAAGTACGGAGACAGGCCGCGCTCGCCCTTATGGCGCTTGGCGACGGCTCTCAGGCAGACGCGCTCAGGGTCGCGGTCGCCAAAGAGGGATTTGACGACGTGCGTAAGGAGATGGAGAACGCGATCCGCCGGCTGGAGAGGAAGTGAGATGCTGGGCCTGCTCAAGGGCATAATACCGTCCAAGAGCGACCGCGAGGTGAAACGGCTCTTCGAGAGCGTCGCGCGGATTAACGAAGTCTGGGAGTCTTACCAGAAGCTGGCCGATTCTGAATTGCCGAAGAAGACCGAGGAGTTCATCGCTCGCATCCGCGACGGCGAGACACTCGACGACCTGGTTTTCGAGGCGTTCGCGCTGGTGAAGGAGTCATGTCGCCGGCTCTTAGGCAAGAAATGGACCGTTACCGGGCTTGAGACGACCTGGGACATGGTGCCGTTTGACGTTCAGCTTGTCGGCGGCCTGGTGCTGCACGAAGGAAAGGTCGCCGAGATGAGGACGGGCGAGGGCAAGACACTGGTCGCGACCATGCCCCTTTACCTGAACGCGCTGACGAAGCAGGGCGCTCACCTGATTACGGTGAACGACTACCTGGCTCTCCGCGACCGCGAGTGGATGGGCCCGGTCTACGAGTCGCTCGGGCTTTCCGTCGGCTGCATCCAGCAGGGTATGGAACCGGCCGAGCGGAAGCCGCACTACAACGCCGACATCACCTACGGCACTAACAACGAGTTCGGCTTCGACTATCTGCGTGACAACATGGTCGGCCGCTGGCAGGACAAGGTGCAGCGCGGCCACAACTACGCGATTGTGGATGAGGTGGACATCGTCCTGGTGGACGAGGCGCGGACCCCGCTCATCATTTCCGGGCCGGTGGAGGCCGAGGACAAAGGATTCGACCGGATGACCCCGCCGGTGCGCCGGCTCTACGGGCAGCAGAACCTGCTCGCGAACAAGCTGGTCGCGGAGGCGCTCAAGCTGCTTGATGCCGGAAACGAGGCCGATGCCGGGGTCAAGCTGCTCACGGTCCGGCGCGGAGCGCCGAAGAACAAGAAGCTTCTGGAGGCGGAGCAGCGCCAGGGCGTGAAGTCGCTCATCGAGCGGACCGAGCTATCATTCATACGCGACAAGCGCTTCCCGGAGATCGACGAGAAGCTGTACTTCGTCATCGACGAAAAGGACCATTCGGTCGCCCTGACCGACATCGGACGGAAGGAGCTTGCCCCCGGCGACCCGGAGGCCTTTGTGCTTCCCGACCTGGGCGAGGAGCTGGCGCGGGTAGACCACTACACCTCTGTCACGCCGCAGGAAAAGATCAAGGCGCGGGAGGAGGTCTACCAGCGTTACGCGCGGAAGAGCGAGATGCTGCACAGCTTCCACGCACTCCTCAAGGCCTTCTCGCTGTTTGAGAAGGACGTCGACTATGTCGTGCAAGAAGGCAAGGTCATCATCGTGGACGAGTTCACCGGTCGCCTGATGCCGGGCCGGCGGTATTCGGACGGGCTGCACAGCGCGCTTGAGGCGAAGGAGAGCGTGAAGGTGCAGGGCGACACCCAGACCTTCGCCACGATTACGCTGCAGAACTACTTCCGGATGTACAAGAAACTGGCCGGGATGAGCGGCACCGCGATGACGATTGCTGGCGAGCTCTTCAACGTGTACAAGCGCGACGTGGTGGCGATACCGACAAACGAGCCCTGCCGGCGCATCGACTACCCGGACATCGTCTATAAGACGCGGGCGCAGAAGTATGACGCGGTCGTGGATGAAATCGCGACCTGGCACGAACGTGGCCGTCCGATCCTCGTCGGCACAACCTCAGTGGACGTGTCCCAGGTGATATCCGACATGCTCCGGCGCCGGAAGATAAACCACGTCGTGCTGAACGCGAAGTTCCACCAGCATGAGAGCGAGATAATCAAAGACGCGGGTCAGTCCGGCGCGGTGACGATTGCCACGAATATGGCGGGCCGGGGCACCGACATCAAGCTCGGACCGGGCGTCGTCAAGGGCGAGTGCTGCTACGTCGTCACTGAGAAAGACGGCGAGTGTCCCGCCTGGGAGAAGAATCCCGGCAGTTGCAACGACGACGTGCCCTGCGGGCTCTACATCATCGGCACCGAGCGACACGAGGCGCGGCGGATTGACGACCAGTTGCGCGGGCGCTCTGGCCGCCAGGGCGACCCGGGCTCGTCGCGGTTCTTCCTATCGCTCGAAGATGACCTGATGCGGCTGTTCGGGTCCGAGCGAGTCGCCAAGCTGATGGACCGGTTCGGTGCCAGGGACGATGAGCCGATCGAGCACCCGCTGGTGACGCGGGCAATCGAGGGAGCCCAGAAGCGAGTTGAGGAACGCAACCGCGAGATCAGGCGGCACCTGTTGGAGTATGACGACGTAATGAACCGGCAAAGGGAGGCGGTCTACGCCATCCGGGACGCGGTGCTGAAAGATGAAGATGGAGTTCAGGGGTTCGAGGGTCCAGGGGTTCAGGCCGGAGCCCCGGAACCCCGGAACCCCAGCACCCTGGAACCTGCATTGGCGCGGCTGCGCTCGGTCTACGACGACATGGCGAAGGGGCTCGTGGATGACTTCGTGAGCAAGACGATCGTGACCGGCAAACGCGGCGACGAGTGGGACTGGGATGGGCTGCGCGCCGAGCTGTCGATGGTCTTCCTCGCCGACCTCAGGCTGGACGACGATTACCGGTCCCGGGCTACGCCGGATGGGCTACGCCAAACGTTGACAGACATCGCTTCCCGCCGGTATGATGAGCGTCGACAGGAGTTGGGCGACAGGCAGTTTGCCGGGCTCTGCCGAAGCGTATTCCTGTACGCAATCGACACCCGGTGGCGCGAGCATCTCTACGCGCTGGATACTCTGCGCGAGGGCATCAGCCTCAGCGCATACGGCCAGAAGGACCCGTTGGTCGAGTATAAGCGCGAGTCTTTCGACCTGTTCCAGGAGATGATGCGCGACATGTACAAGGACGCGCTGACGATGCTGTTCCGCGCCCAGGTGCGCGGGGCAGAGGAGCGGCGGCAACCGGCGCGACGACCGGTTCGCGCCTACAAGCCGGAGGCAATGGCAGCGTCGGCGAATGCGCCGGCCGAACCGGTCAAGACGGTCCAGGCGCGGCGTCCCACTGATAAGGTGGGGCGCAATGACCCCTGTCCGTGCGGGTCGGGTAAGAAATACAAACGGTGTTGCGGAAGCAACAAGCCGGAATGAAGCGGCAGTCGCAAACCCGGGCTGTGGCCCTGATGCCGGGGCCGAGTCCGATAGAAGCTCACTAAGGAGGAGCGATGGCACAAGGCAAGAGTCGTACCATAATCTGGACGATCGTCGGCATACTGGTCGTGGTCGCGGTGGTTTTGCTCGTGACCAAGCCGAAGAACACCGGCAAGCCGATCGTCGCGGACCAGTTGGCCAGAAGTTACACGCGCTCGTTCGACCGGGCGGAGAGGCGGGTCGCCGAGGCGCAGGCCGAGCATCCGGAGACCCCGGCTGAGCAGTGGCAGAAGATGAGCGCGGCCATCGCGCTCGGCAGGGACGTGCTGACTCGCGTGCCCGGGCTGACCGAACAGAAGGACCTCGTGGCCAAGCGGGAATCACTCATGCACGCCTACACGACGGTCACCAAGACGCTGAGGGAGGTTACCGGGAAGCGCGACAAGGGTGGTGAGGGAGGCGGCGAATAGCGCCGCTGCCGGCAAGTACAGGAACGTCAGTGACGCGGCCGGACCCGGGAGTGCTCGGGTCCGGTCTTCGTGCTTTTCCGCGCCTATTGGCCAGTCTGCGTGCTTGACGCAGGCGCGCCCGGCGCTAGACTACAGCCGTATGTCAACCAACACTCGGAGGAACGCGTGAAGAGCAGGATTCTCGTCTGGAGCCTGGTAGGAATCGTAGTCGTCGTGGGCGTCATCGTGATTCTGACTTCGCCGAAGAATGCACGGGTTGCCAAGCTGACGCCGGATATACTCAAGACCGAGGTGGCGAGGGCCGAGACCCAGCTCGACCGGCTTGTGGCCCGGCTCGATGCGCGGCGAAAGGCGGCCCCCCGTGGCACCGATGCGGCGGCACTCGACGAGGCCGACCGGCTGCTGGCGCAGGCACGTGAAAAGCTGGGCCAAGCGAAAGAGGCGGCCGATCTCAAGGAGGCCCGGCAGTTGATGGTTGACGCCCGCGAAACGCTGCGCAAGGCACGTCGGGCGGTCGAGTTGGCGACAAAGCCGAGGTCAAGACCGCAGGGAATTCACTAGGCGGCCCGGAAGCCGAGACTCTGAAGGCGGTGGACTGGCGGTCGGAATTGACTCCCGGCCGCCAGTCGCTTTCGGCGGACCGGTCAGTAGTAGATGTAGCGGAGGCGCGGGAAGCCGAACCCACCGAACAGGCCTTCCGCAGTCCCCTCAAGCAGGTCACGCAACCAGGAGCGGAAGCGGCGAACGGGCCGGATGAGTCGGGGCTCCCCTTCTATGCCACAGAGCGAGGCGGCGATGCGCTTCGCATCCTCAAACGTGCCCAGCGTGTCGACGAGGCCGTAGGCAAGGGCCTGACGCCCGGTCATGATTCGGCCATCGGCAAATGCCCTGACGCTGTCCTCTGTGATCTTCCGTTCGGTGCTGACAACCGATACAAACTGGTCGTAGGCATCGGCCACGACGCCCTGAAGCAGTTCGCGGTCCTGGTCGGTCATGTCGCGGAAGGGCGAGCCGATGTCTTTGTGCACGCGGGATTTCACCACCTCGACCTTGACGCCGACTTTGTCCATCAGGCTCTTGAGCACCGGGAACTCCATGATGACTCCAATCGAACCGGTCAGCGTCTGAGGGTTGGCGACTATCCTGGTGGCAGGCGCGGAAACGTAGTAGCCGCCGGACGCCGCGAGCGACCCCATCGAGACGATGATGGGCAGGCCGCCGTCGCGGATGCGCCGGATTTCCTCGTATATCTCGTGCGAAGGAGAGGTGACGCCGCCCGGGCTGTTGACCCGGATGAGGATGCCCTTGACCTGCGAGTTGTGCTCGAGTGCCTTGAGCTGACGGACGGTCTCGGTCGCATCGACGATGGTGCCCTCGATTTCGACGTAGCCGAGAGCCTTGTTCCACGACTTGAGGCCGGGGACGTCGGATTCGGAGCCAGCGACAAAAACAGCAAGCACCAGTCCCATCATGACCGCCAGCAGGACGCCGGCTACGACCAGCAGGACGACAACGATCCTACGACTCATGGGAGAGTGGGCCCAAGTAGATTCGAACTACTGACCCCTGCGTTATCAGCACAGTGCTCTACCACCTGAGCTATGGGCCCGGAAGGCGAGTGACCAGGTATCAGTTTGCAGGTTGCAGTGGCAGACTGACGCCGGTCAGACCCGACTGTCATCTTACGGAAACCCGCCCGAGAGTCAAGGACGCGGCTTGAGGCTCCAGCCGTACTTCGTGTCCTCCACGACGTAGCCACGGTCGAAGATCTCCTTTCGGAGGCGATCGGATTCGGCCCAGTTGCGGACGGTGCGCGCGGCTTGTCTAGCTTGTGCGAGCTGGAGGATATCCTCCGGCGTCCCGCTGGGTGCAAGCCCGTGACTGACGCTGGCCTGGACGCCGTCCCGCACTGATACAACTCGGGATGTGTTCGCAAGGCCAAGCCCTAGGACGCGGTCGAAATCGAGGACTGCGTCCCAAGCGGAGCGGTCCTGGCGCTGGTTGCCTTCGCGCACAAGGTTCCACACCGCAGCCAGCCCCTGCGGCACGTTCAGGTCGTCGGCGATGGCATCTCTGAACTTCCGCCGGTAAGGTTCGGTCCAAGCGGCGTCCTTGACTGGCCAAGCTTGAGCGTTGCGGCCGAAATCCACCAAACCGCCCAGGGAATTCTGGGCGCTCTTGAGCGACTCGGCGGTGTAGCTTAGGGGTGTTCTATACAACGCAGTGTGGCAGAGATAGCGGAAGTCAAGCGGCCTCGCGCCGAGTTTCTCCAGTTCGGATATGGTCACCAGGTTGCCTTCCGACTTGCCCATCCGGGCGTCGCCAATGACCAGGAAGGCGTTGTGCATCCAGCGCACAACAACTTCCTTGCCGGTGGCGGCGAAGTTCTGCGCTCGTTCATTAGTGTGGTGAACAGGTATGTGGTCGATGCCGCCGGTGTGGATGTCGAAGCGCTCGCCCAGGTACTTGATGGACATGGCCGAGCACTCGACGTGCCATCCCGGAAACCCTCGACCCCAAGGTGAATCCCACTGCATCAGGTGGTTGGGTTGGTTCGTAATCCAGAGCGCGAAGTCGGACGCGTTGCGGCGCTCAGGGTCGACGGCGACCCGTGCTCCCGCCTGTTGCTCGGCCAGATTCAGTCGCGAGAGGAGGGCGTATTCGGGGTACTTGCCGGTATCGAATATCAGGCCGACTGAGGTGCGGTAGGCGAATCCGTTCGCCTCTATTCGCCGCACCAGTTCAATCATGTCCGGGATATGCTCGGTGGCCCGGCAGACAACGTGCGGACGCAGGATGTTGAGCTTCGCCGCGTCGGCGAAGAAGGCCTGCTCGTAGAACTGGGCGATTTCCTCCGGCTTCTTGCCTTCCAGTCGGGCCTCTTTGTCAAGCTTGTCCTCGCCGGTATCCTCGTCGCTCGTGAGGTGCCCGACGTCGGTAACGTTCATCACGTGTTTGACTTCGTAGCCAAGATACCCCATAACGCGGCGGAGTGTGTCGGCAAAGACGTAGGCGCGGAAGTTGCCGACGTGCGCGAACATGTACACCGTCGGGCCGCAGGTGTAGATACCGACTTTGCTCGGTACCAGCGGCACGAACTCGTCTTTGCGGCGGGTAAGGGTGTTGTAGAGCTTCATCGCAACGGGATTCTAGTCGCGAAGGCGCTGCCGGTCAAACCGAAAGCAGCCTAGGCAGCCTAGGCCAGCGGCGTGCGGGCGGCAGCGGGCAGGTCGAGCGACGATGGACCGAACCGGGCGAACCGTTCGGCGCCCGCCGCGGCGATCATTGCGGCGTTGTCGGTGCAGTAGGCGGACCGCGGTATTAGCAGCCTGAACTCGCGGCGCCGGGCGAGTTCGCCGAGTCGCTCGCGCAGGTATCCGTTGGCGGCCACGCCGCCCGACACACCGACCACACGGAGGCCGGTCTTCCGTACGGCCCGCTCGATGCGATCAGTGACGGCCTGGGTTGCGGCGCGCTGGAACGACGCGGCGACATCCGCGCGCGGGGCGTCGGGATGGTCGCGCCGGTGATAGAGCACCGCGGTCTTCAGGCCGGAGAAACTGAAGTCGAGCCCGCCCGGGTCCGGCACCGGGAAGCCAATGCTCTCGCGGCCTTCGCGGGCGAGGCGCTCGACCTCGACTCCGCCAGGATAGGGAAGCCCGAGCAGTTTCGCCACCTTGTCGAAGGCCTCGCCGCAGGCGTCGTCAATCGTCGAGCCGAGCAGTCGGTATCGGCACCACTCCTCGACCACCAGCAGTTCGGTGTGGCCTCCGGAAAGCACGGCCGCGAGGAACGGCGGTTCCAGGTCCGGGTGTTCGAGACGCAGGGCAAAGACATGGCCTTCGATGTGGTTCACCCCGACGAACGGTATGCCGAGGTTGTATGACAGCGCCTTGGCAAAGGGCAGCCCGACCAGCAGCGCTCCCATGAGCCCTGGGGTGTTTGTCACTGCGACGAGCGACAGGTCGGACCAAGTGACTCTCGATTCAGACAGGGCGGCCTCGACCACCGGGACAATCGCCCTCATGTGGGCGCGGGCCGCGAGTTCCGGCACCACTCCACCGTACTGCGCGTGCACCATCTGCGACGACACGATGCTGGACATGACGGTGACCGACCCACGTACAACGCTGGCCGCGGTTTCGTCGCACGAGGTCTCGATGCCGAGGCAGAGCGGCGAGGCGTGATTGGGCGGTCTCGTGGTCAACTGAGCCGAGGTCAGGCGCCGCTACTTCACGGTTACGTCGAAGAGCTGCGGCTCACATTTCACCAGGTGAAAACCCGGCGGCAGAGTGATCTCGGCGGCGAGTTGGTAGTCGCCCGGCCCCAGGCCCGAGACCCTTACCTGGGCCGTGATATCGCTCTGCTTGAGAGAGTTGATCCTTGATGCGGGCCCGGCCACCGCAATCTGCGCCTCGGTCGGGTCGATCTCGACGCGCCGGACGTCGGCGCCGACGGCCGTCACCGGCAGTCCGAGGAATATCCGCGCGCTCTCCTTCTCCAGACCGATGACCACATCAACCGACTCCGGTTCGACCGAGTAACGTCCTTCCTCCGGCAGCACGACCTTGAGACGCCGGCGACCCGGTGCAGTCACGGCAGCGAGGTCGAGAGTCTCGGTCGCGACTGCGGGCGCGACCTTGAGGTCTTCCTCGGTGCCGGACAGCCTCAGCCGTGCGGTCGGCTCGTTGACGGAAAGAGCAATGCCGCTGGCGGGTTGTCCCTTGGTTGGCACCTGCACTTGGACCATACGGGTGGCGGCCGCGCTCAGCTTCAGTTCCACGTTGTCCGGGTCCAGCGCCCGCACTCGTACGTCGGGCGGAAGCTTGAGCGCGGCGGGTGACAACTGGAGTTGGCGCGTGCCGACCTTGCCGTCGGGGACTTCCAGCCGGAAGGCGAGCTGCCGAGGTTTCACGCCGAGCAGGTCCCGTCCCTTGCCTTCGAGGGTCACGACCGTGTTCTTCACATCGATGTCGGGTATGACCTGCTTGGCAGCGGGATTGGCCATGGCGATAGGCACAACCACCCTCACGTCGTAAGTCCGGTCGAGGACCGCGATGACCCAGAAGAACCCGGCAATGAACAGGGCGACTGTCTTGAGCGACACGTCGTGCGTGAGGAACCGGAGCAACTGAGACATCAGTGAATGTTAGTTGCCCGGCTGCTTATGTCAACCGGTGCCCAGCTTGACTACGCATCGGGCGTCATGCATTATCCATGATGCTTTGTGCACCGCGCGCAGGCCAACCTTGGAGCAGTGATGTGGGACATCAGTGACTTCGCGAGAATAAGAGAGCGGATCCGCCGGCTTGAGCCGGAGATGGTCGAGATGCAGCGCCGACTGGTGGCGCTGCCGGCAATCAGCCCGGTATCAGGCGGCGAGGGCGAGAAGGCCCGGGGCGAGTACCTGGCGGAGCTCTTGCGTTCGTGGGGCCTTGACGTTACCGAGTACCGGGTGCCGGACCAGCGCGTGGCGTGCGGGTATAGGCCGAGTCTGACCGCCCGCATCAAGGGCAGGAAGCAACGGCCCGTGCTCTGGCTGATGACGCACGTCGATGTCGTGCCGCCCGGCCCGAGAGACCTCTGGCAAAGCGACCCGTTCGAGGCGCGGGTCGAGAGCGGCCGCATCTACGGCCGAGGCACCGAGGATAACCAGCAGGAGATGGTGGCGTCGTGCTTCGCGGTGAAGGCGCTGCTCGACCTGGGGCTCTTTCCGCAAACCGACGTCGTCCTGATGCTGGTTGCAGACGAGGAGAACGGCTCGGACTACGGCGTGGGCTGGCTGCTGGCGAACCACGACCTCTGTCGGCCTGAGGACCTCGTGGTGGTGCCGGATGCCGGCAACGAAGCCGGCACCCTGCTGGAAGTGGCGGAGAAGTCCATTGCCTGGGTGAAGTTCACGACCATCGGCAGGCAGGCGCACGGCTCTACTCCTCACCACGGCAACAACGCGCACCGGGCCGGCGCGCACCTGCTTCTGCGCCTTGACAAGCAGTTGCATGAGAGATACAACGCCGAGGACAAGCTGTTCTCGCCGTCGGTCTCGACCATGGAGCCGACGAAGAAGGAAGCGAATGTGCCAAACATCAACACGATTCCGGCCGAGGACGTGTTCTATTTCGACTGCCGGATGCTGCCCGAGTACCAGTTGACTGACTTGTTGGAAAACATGAAGCGCATAGCGGCCGAGGTGGCGGCCGAGTTCAAGGTCGAGGTCAAGGTGGAGCCAGCGCAGATGGCGCAGGCCGCTCCGCCGACGTCTCCTGAGGCGCCGGTCGTGAGGATGCTCGCGAACGCGGTCCGCGACGTCTGTGGCGCTGAGCCGTTCACGCGGGGAATCGGCGGCGGCACGGTCGCAGCGCTCTTCCGCCGGCGCGGGATTCCGGCCGCGGTCTGGGGACGCAACGAAGGGCAGGCCCACAAGCCGAACGAGTTCTCGGTCATCGCCAATATGGTCGGCAATGCCGCGGTCTATGCCCACCTGATGGGGCAGTGACCCGGTTTTGGCTCCTGTCCGTTCTTGACTCGGCGACGCGCAATCGCTAGATTCTTGCCTGATGGATCCATCTGCACTCAGCCTGCTGCGCCAGTACATTGACACGGACTGCGCTGAAGTTGTTGACGCGCGCGCGACCGCCGGCGAGGTCATACGCCTGCCGATAAGGCCGCAGGTTCTTGCCGCCCAAGCTCTTAGCGTCGCGGCCGACAATCTCTCGTGGTTTCTCGAACAGGTGACAGGTCGCGGCTATCAGAAGGCTGAGGAGGTCTACGGTGCCGGGTATACGGTCCGCGAGCCGGGGCACCAGGCATACGGCCTCAAGGTCACGGTCGAGGGTAACGCGGTGATCATAGCTCGAGTGGCAGTGCTGGAGGACGAGACAATCTTCCGGCGCTACGTAGAGTACCTTCGGACCGGCGTCTTCATCTAATCCCCAGTCGGCATTCCCCGTCCGCAGTCCCTGCTACAGGGTCAGCAGCAGCAGCTCCGCAGCAAGAGCGATTGCCGCGAGCCAGAGCAGGAGAGGGGACAGGTCCGAGGATTTCAGATTGCAGATTTCAGATTGCAGATTGCCGGAGGCAGACCAGACCTGATAGCCCTGCTTCCTGAGCGAGTCGGCCGTAGCCAGCGCCAAGTCGCCCTCAGCGGCAAGCACATTGACCGCGTACGGGCGGCCGGCAACTTGATAGACCCCGGGCTCTCTGGTCCGCGTGATGACGACCTCGGGACGACCTGGTCCCGGCTCCGGTGTTTCAACCACACGGCTGCCAGGCGTCAAGACGCTGACCTCGCCCGAACCCGTGACCGGCGCGCGAATCGTATCTCCGACCAGATACTCCGTGCGCAGCGGCGAGCTGGCAAGGTAGAGCAGGGTGCGATGGAGCAGAGGCACAAATGCGGCCTTGAATACAAGGTCGGTGAACTCCGGCACGGCAGTGAACGCCCAGGTCACGAGCCGGCCGTTCTCCGAGTCAATCATCAGCGGTTCGCCGTCACTGAGCCGGGCGAGAACTCGACCGCTGCTTGGGGCGAGCCGCGCGTGGGCAAAGAATCGCGCCGTTGACAAGTCGGCGGTATGCAGGATTTCCAGCACCGGGTGGGTAGTATCCAGTGCTGCGACCGAGGCGAAGCCGGCCGGACGCGCTTGACCGCGGAACCGGATGCGGCCGCCGAGAAGCGATGAATCGGAAGGCGGGTTGCCGAACATGACCAGGGCCGACCCGCCCGACTCCAGGAAGAACCCGAGCCTTGTCCAGTCGGGCCGGCTCAGCGCGGCGGCATCGGTGACGACAACCATGGCGAACCGGCGCGGGTCGTAGCGGCCGAACTCCGTCACTGGGATTGTGGTTAGGTCGAAGACCGAGCCCGAGTCCGAGCCCAGGGCGTCGACAAGGTATCCGGCCGGCGCGGCGGGCGATGTCACAACCAGCACCGAGAGGCGCAGCGGCTGGTAGACCGCGAGCCAGCGGGTGTTGTCCGGCTCAAGCGAATCCCCGCGCAATTCGACCTCAGCGACGTGATAGCCGGAGTCAGCGAGCGCGGCCTCAAAGGTCACGGTCGCGGACGAGCGCGGCTTGATTACTATGGCCTGTTCCTCGCGGCGCCCGTCGAGGGCGAGAACCGCTGTACGGGTCGCGGGGTTGCGTCCATAGTTCACAAGTTCGGCCTTGACACGCGTTGCCCGGCCCGCGACCGGGAAGCGGTCCTCGGCGAACAGCCGGGTGACGCCGGCGTTCTCCCGGTCCGGCGCGGCGACAGCGACGAGCGTAACGGGTACGCCCGCCGTCGGCTGCCAGTTTGATGGCATCGCGCGGGCCTGCAGGTCGGTAACAACTGCGACTTCGGCGCGGGCCGGCCTGGCCAAATCGACGGCGCGCTTGAGCACCGGCCCCAACGTCGTGCCGGTAAACGACGGTTTGAGGGAGTCGAGCAGCGGCAGCAGTCTGCCCCGAGTCTGCCACTGCAAACTGGCAACTGGTAACTGGTCACTCGCCGTGGCAAGCGCAGCCCGGCGCCCCGGCCCCGGCGAGCCGATGAGTTCCCGTGTTACTGCGATCGCCCGCTGCCATTGCCACGGCGGTCCCATGCTGTACGAGTCGTCCAGTATCACAACCAGGTCATTCGCGCGGCCGAGTCCGGGCAGACGATGCCGGACGAAGGGCCGGGCCAGCACCAAGAGCAGCGCCAGCAGCGCGAGCGTCCGGAAGACGAGCAGCAGGAGTTCCTTGAGCCGGAGCCACGAGAACCGCTCGCGCCGGGCGGTCGCGAGCAGCAGCAGCGACGGGAACTGGGCGCGTTTGAGCCGCAGCCGGCTCAGGATGTGAATCGCAATTGGTATCAGGGCAAGCAGTGATAGCCAGGCGAGGCCGGGAGCGGCAAGTCCCATCAGAGCCTGGCAGGCAAAGTCCGAATGACGAAGCTCGAATGATGAATTAATGACCGAAGCACGAATGACCCAATCCCGGCTATTCGGGTTTCAATCGTCATTCGGATTTCGAGCTTCGAGTTTTCCCTCACCGCATCCTGCTCCGGCGTTCGAGGTAGGAGAAGAGCGCGCGGTCGAATGGCGTGTCGGTCGTTATCCGGTGATAGTCGATAGCGGCTTCGCGGCAGCCACGCTCGAACGTGGCGAAGAACCGGTCGAAGTCCTGCTGGTACTGCTGGCGCAGCACGCGCGGGTCAACCGTCATTTCCCGGCCCGTCTCCAGGTCCCGAAGCACGACCGGGGTGCGGAACGCGAACTCGCGCTCGTTCGGGTCCTGGATGTGGAAGACCAACACCTCGTGTTTCTTGTGCCGGAAGTGACGGAACGCGGTCAATACCGCCGCCGGCTCATCCCACAGGTCCGAGAGGACGATGACAAGGCCGCGACGCTTCACCCGCTCGGCGAGTTGGTGGAACGTGCTCGCGATATCGGTGTCGCCTCCTGCCTTGACGGCCGCGAGCTGGCGCAGGAGCGCGTTCAGGTGGGCCGGGGTGCTGCGCGGCGGCACGTAGGTGTTTATCTTGTCTGCGAAGGTGATGAGGCCGGCCGAGTCCTTCTGGTGCAGCAACAGGTAGGCAAGGCTGGCGGCGAGGCAGTTCGCGTACTCGAGCTTCGAGACCTTGCCGGTTGAATAGGACATCGAGCCGGACGCGTCGAGCACGAGATACGCGCGCAGGTTCGTCTCCTCCTCGTACTCGCGGATGACGAACCGGTCGGTCTTGGCGTAGACCTTCCAGTCAATCCGCTTCGGCTCGTCGCCGGGCATGTACGGCCGGTGCTCGGTGAACTCGACCGAGAAGCCCTTGTACGGGGAACGATGCAGGCCGGCAAGGAAGCCCTCGACTACGAGCCGCGCCTTCAAGTCGATGCCCTTCAGCTTGGCGACGACTTCGGGTTTGAGAAAACGGGTAGTATCAGGCACGGACTATCAGTCTACCCGCGGAAAGCGCTTGCCGCAAACGCAGCGCGGACGGACGCCTGTTCAACGGGAGAGGCGGCCGGGAAGGCCGCCTCTATGGAGAATCCTCTCGGAGCGAGTCAGCCGGTTGCAGTCTCGGACTAAAGACCTGGCCGCGGCTCAGGACCGGCAGAGCCGGGCTCAGTAGATGTAGTTAATGCCCTCTATGTCGCCCGATTCGAGCGTCTGCTTCTTTGTCTCTCCCTTCGCTCCGTAGCCGTACATGGTCTGCTCGCTCTGATACGACTGGTACAGGTCATTCAGCACCAGGCAATGGCCCTGTTCGTGGGTTCCTATATTCTGAACGTCATAGTACCCGGCCGCTCCGGCCGTTGACCAAGGGTAGTACGTGTTGAAGACGATGTCGTTCTCGTAGACGATCTTGGTCCTGCGGTTGTACCAGTAGTAATTCGCGGCCAAGGTGCCGCCGCCACCCATGTTGCTGTCACAGACGACGTTGTAGCCATCATAGCTCGGGCCGGTCGCGGCAGTGGTGCCCGCGTAGGAGAACCGGAACGTCGAGCCCGCATCACTCCATGTCTGCGCGCCGGCCTGGATTGCGTTCGACCAGTCCGAGGGCAGGTCGGTGTTATTGAGCTTCGCACAAGTAATGGCGCGCCTCCACCCTCACCCTTCCCTCCCCCTCAAGGGGGAGGGAATAAAAGGGAGGGGGCAGGATGTTGCATTGCTTACGCGAAGATCAATAATATGATAGTAGCAGCTTGCCGGGCTACGGTGGTAGCCGGAATAGGAGTAGTACTTCAACGCGGGCTTGCCCTTGCCGGCGGCCGCGCCTCGCCCGCCGCCGGCCAGCTTGAATACTGCCCGCTCAGCGGTCTTTCGTAGGTGGAGCGAGACCTTCTGACCCGGGGCGAACACGGGCATGTCCTCGACCGCCATCCCGATGTCGCCGACCTCGCCGCCCGGCACGCGAACGGTCAGCCGGCGGGGAGCATTCCCCTTATCGAACCGCTCCACGGACACGGCCACGTCGGTGAATATCGTCGAGTGGGTGTCGTCCCACTGGCTCGACACGCCGGCGACGTTGCCGGCGATGATGACGTCAGCCTGCGCCCTCAGCTCGGCCGGGGACAACTCTATCTTGCGCTGAGACTGCCGGCCAGCGCCAGCAAGAGCATCAGGCACCGATTTGCGGGATTCTGCCTATTCATCTGTTCTCCTTTCAGCCTCCGCCTGCCCGACGAAGCACGTGAAGGGACAGAATAGCCTCGCCGGGCCGCAATCAGAATACAGCGCCGCCGGTCGGTGTCAAGACGACCCGCAGTCCCTGATTCCGATATTGACAGCCACTCGCTCAGCTTCTGTATATCACGTTCGATGGACTCGACTTTACTCATATCTCCAACCGAGGATAGCAGGGAACACTGCACTTGCCAGCGCCGCGCCGCAGCGCAGTTCCGCCTTTGTCCGCCAATCTGCAATCGACATGCCCGACCTGCCGAGGCCGCAAGCTGTCAGCCGTACGCCGTCAGCCGCATGCTTCAGTTCCTCACCCCGGTAATCTGCAATCTACAATCTGCAATCTGAAATGCCGCCGTGCGCCTTGCCGGCGTCATCAGACGGGCGACTGTTCCCGATTCCTCCCTGATTCCTCCGAGTATTCCCGCTGCCGCAGCGGTGGGCCTCGGACCGGGAACTTGGAGGTGCGGACGGGTTTGACATGGGGCGTACGTGGCAATAGTCTATGCCTAGGATACGTGATGAGTGGCGCACCAGTCTCACCTGACATACTGCGGTCGTTGCGCGAGCGCGTGGCAGCGGCCAAGACCCCGGCAGAGCGGGTCGAGGCGACACTGGGTCTTGCCGAGCAGATCTGGCTCTCCGACTCGGTCACCGCGCGACCGCTGCTGGAACAGGTCGTTGCCGAAGCCGAGGCAGTTGGCAGAATCAAGGACAAGGGCAGGGCCGCGTACATGCTCGGCGAGTTGCTGCGCCGGGCCGGCGACCTTGACGGAGCGGCGCGTTGCGCCGAGATTGCATTCGAAGTCGCGGATGCTACCGCCGACCGTCGAATCCGCGCGAGCGGGCTCAATCTCCTCGGCATCATCCACCGGGAGCATGGCGAGTTTCAGTCTGCGCTCGATTGCTTCAAGGAGCTTCTGAGTATCTCCCGAGAAGTCGGTTCCGAACAGGGAGAACGAATCGCGCTGAGTGAGCTCGGCGGCGTCTA
>Ga0172366_10000695_pt1 | contig 24997 bp, 25 predicted proteins | sample LakKivSesite69cm_FD_114533 | JGI IMG/M metagenome (GOLD analysis project Ga0172366, IMG submission 114533) | Sediment microbial communities from Lake Kivu, Rwanda - Sediment site 69cm | ecosystem: Environmental > Aquatic > Freshwater > Lake > Sediment | place: Rwanda: Western Province, Lake...
AAAAATTAATTTCCTTATTTTTCAATTAGTTAAATTGGCATCCGCCGCGATATTTCTTGACACACCTATTAAATTTACCTAAAATTATAACAAAAAGACGCATGCGACATAAAATACAATGTTGGCTCAAGAAAGGAGCGATATGAACAGACATAGCGAACACCCCTTCGAGAAGGTCTTAGCCGTCTCGACGGAAGATATACGCATGACGCTCCGCGCGATGGGCAATGCCCCCTGGGCGGATTTCCTGCTCAATCCCCGCCGTCTCCGAGGAAGCGATTTCCTCATGCGCTGGTCTCAGGGCGTCTGGAGTGAAGAACGCCTGACCCAAGCGGTGAACGCTACCGGCAGGTACTTCGCATTGCCGTACGGCCCGAGCGGAACCGCGCCGGACAACGATGTTCGCGCTTTTGAACTCTACTTCGAGCGCCTTGAAGAAGCCGGTCTTGGCAATATCAAACGGCCCGACCTGCTGATCTATCGGACAAGAGACAAGGGCAGGGTAGATTCAGCGGTCAAAGCGCTGAACGGAATTAGTGAGTTGCCGTTCACACCGGAAGACGATCCGAAGATGCAGGACCTGCTGGAACACGCCATCATTGCCGTGGAGTGCGAGAACAGCCTTTGGCGGGCCAAACAGATGCCGGACTACGCATCGCCGCTCACCCCGCAGAAGCGGCTTGGCGGTCGCGATGGCTTGAAGAAGACTGCCGTGGTGCCGACGATTATCATCAAAGAGGAGGACCGTGAGCCCCTGAAGACGTGGCAGAAGAAGAGGAAGATTTCAATCCACGTGTGGCACGCCTTCTTTGACGAGGCGTATGGCATATCATTCGCAGACGCCGAGCGTCTCTTCACGCGCGGCGATATTGAACCGACGGAACAGGTGTTTCAAGCTCCCGGTGGCGCGACGACAAAGAAGGTAATCTACAAGATCTACTATCGCCACGCCTACCCCTTGGCGACAACGGTGGAAGAACCGAAACTGGTCGCTGACTCTATCACCGACAAGAACGGGCACATTCTGCCCTACGTGCGGTTTGTGGGCGGGAAGTCCCAACTGAGCGCCCCGGCATTGGCTGTCTTGGATGCCGTCAAAGAGGACCGATGAAGCGAAACAGACACCAGGCACTCCCAAGGTCGGGTAGCGGGCGCGAAGCCCTCCGCACCAAGGGACAGTTTTGGACGCCCGAATGGGTAGCGGAGTTCATGGTTGCCTATGCATTACGAGACCAACCGAAACAGCTCCTTGACCCGGCGCTTGGTGAAGGCGTGTTTTTCCGTGCGGCAAGGCGCTATGCCGAGTCGCATCGGTTTGAACTCTCTCTTTTTGGGCGAGACGTAGACCCGAACATTGTGGCTCAGGCGCGGCAGTCAGGATTGAGTGATGCCGACCTTCGGAGCGTGGAGATACGAGACTTCATTCTTGACCCACCGTCCGCCAAGTTCCCGGCTATCGTCGCAAATCCCCCCTACATACGCCATCATCGGCTTTCGCCGTCACAGAAGGCAACATTGCGCGACTTCGCGCGAACGGCTACCGGCAGACATATTGACGGGCGGGCGGGACTCCATGTCTATTTTCTCATCAGGGCGCTTCAGACCCTGTCACCGGGAGGGCGACTTTGTTACATCGTGTCCGCTGACATCTGCGAGGGTGTGTTCGCTGAGGCGCTGTGGCAGTGGATTGCGTCACGGTATCGACTTGATGCCGTGATCGCATTCTGCGCCGATGCGACGCCATTCCCCGACGTGGACACTAACGCGCTCGTATTCTGCATTCGGAACGAGCGGCCCGAAAAACGCTTCGATTGGGTCAAGTGTCAGCGTCAGGACTCCGAGGAATTGATCGCTCTGCTATCGGGGAACGGCCGGAAGAAGTACCAAGCAATAGAAGTCCACGAAAGGACTGTTGCAGAAGCCCTTTCAACCGGCCTCTCGCGTCCGCCTTCACAAGCCGCGCCAGACCGTTACACCCTTGGGGATTTTGCGACGGTCATGCGCGGGATCGTGACGGGCGATAATGACTTCTTCTTCATGACGCTGAGACGAGCAAAGGAACTGGGAATACCGGAATCCCTCTTAGTCAAGGCTGTGGGGCGGATGCGGGATGTTGAAGGCGAAGAATTCTCTCCCGACGACGTTGAACGTCTTGAAACCCGCGGCAGACCAACTCGGCTGCTCAACGTCAACGGCTTATCCTTCGAGCAGCTCCCTTCCACTGTTCAGGCATACCTGAAGGAAGGTGAGCATCGCGGTCTTGACAAGAAGACACTCATTCAGACGCGGAAGCCGTGGTATCGAATGGAGACTCGGAAGAGTCCCCCCATCATGTTTGCCTATCTTGGCAGACGAAATGCCCGCTTCATCAGGAACCGTGCCGAGGTTGTCCCGCTGACATGCCTGTTATGCGTGTATCCCAGGCAAACGGATGGGGAGTTTGTCGACCATCTCTGGAAAGTGCTGTCGCACCCACAGACTATCAGCAATCTCAGAAAGGTCGGAAAGTCATACGGAGGGGACGCGATCAAGGTCGAACCTCGTGCGCTGGAACGTCTGCCCTTGCCCGATGACCTAGTGCACGCCGAGAAGCTGGACAAGAGCCTCAGACCAAGACAGGGATCATTGAACTTCGGAGAAGCATGAGCCAACAATGCGGTGGAACACTACGCCGCGAAGCGCGGCGAGGTTCACCGCCAGCGTTCGGCGGGGACAAAAACAAAATGCTGTCCCCGCCGAATGTGGCGCTGTGCTTCCGCTCATCGCACCTTGTATCGGCGCAGTACAGATAAAATTGATAATGAATAAAATATAGATAAAGGCTATAATGAATTTGGCGCCGAACAAGTTGCTGGAGCGCACTGTCACTTAGGCTGCATGCCCTAACGGGCGGCATCCTCGTGCCTGCCGCTCAGCGCCACATTAGACCATGAAAGGAGATCATGAATCTACAATTCCTTGGTGATGCCCTAGATCACTGGAAAGGCTCAGTTTTTGAAGAACTTCAGGACTCATCGCTGCTGAATGATTTCAGAGTAGACGCAATGGCAAGCGATAGCGAGAAGTGGGAACAAACCGATTATAGACTATATGCAAAATTGTTGAGGGTTAAGCAGGCTCAACTGGTGGTTCACAAAAACGCCCTTTCCCGAGATCGCACCAAGTACTTCAACGAAATACCGGCCATTGGTGATCTATTTCTTGATCCAGACACGGGATTCAAGACCGGCACGGTCAGTACTCTGTCGCAGTATTTGAGAGCAACTGAGCTTCATGATTTGCTCGAAAAGAATAAAGACAGGATTATTGCCGTCTACCAACATGTGCGTGCGAAACGCACGAGAAATAGGGTGGAGGAGGTTCTTCTAGCGTTGCGGAACGAGAGAAGGCGTTTCTTCTGCACATCCTACGAATCAGGCACCGTTGCTCTTCTCTTTTTCGGCTCAGAGCCTAAACGGATTGAGGCTATCAGAGAGCATTTCTGTGCACTTTTGGGCAGACATGCTGCAAGTCGCATAGGGTATTGGAATGGAAACTAAAGGTCTAACAACTGCATGAACCGGATCGTGTCCCTAGCGGGCCACTTCCGGTTATGCGGAGCGTGAAGAGCAACGATACAAAGAAGCTCCAGGATATGTTCTATCAATATTGAAAAAATAAGGACGTCTCCACGTCCCCATACTGATTTGGTCAAGCATGAACAGCCTGTTGCCCAAACCGATTTTACGCCGGAACTGTTTCTATGTTAACCTTTGAGGTATAGCCAGGATGCATGGAAAGATATAACTTCGTGAACTCTCCCGTCTATAGCGGGATCAGACAGCACGTACGGTTTCATTACGGACATAGCGAGCAACATTGTCCTCCTGCCTGTCGGCAGACAGGTCGGAATACAATCTTCAGCCGGGTACCCATGGAGGTACGACATGGGTGGCCACCAAGAAATGCTCGACGTCGCGCTCGGATGAAGGTTTAATTGCGAACATAGTGAGCAACAAAGTTCTTTCTGAAAGCATTAACTGTCTGATTTTTCTCTTCATAGTAGATTTTAAACACAAATCATGATAGTAAAAATACATGCGATAGATTTTCTAATGCTTAGAATCGTGTGGACCGAGGAGGTGTGGTATGTCACAGTTTAAAGTGGGATGAATAGACTGAGGAGACGATTACACACCGCCACCAGTTAGTTGGCGCATGCTGAAATTTATAGATGATACACAGATCAGTGTGTTCGGTCTGGACGAGACGCTGGCCGACATTTACTCTGAAGGCAGAGAGGCGAATGAGGAGACCGCCGAAGAGATTATCAAGAGGTTGGAAGCCCACAAGAACTATATTCCCTCGTCTGACCGTGCCCGTAAAGAATACGCTTATGTCCTGCTGAGGGAATACAGAAAGTACGTTAAGGATCAAACCGACAACAACCGGTAGTGGGTTGTCCTGCCTGACTCACTGTATACGCCTATTACCCATCCGAAAACAACACCTGCAATTGTGGATAGCCCGTTTATAAAACCGAAAGAGACAAAGGCATGAGTAAAATTTTTGGATGATCATGAGCATGCATCCAATCGCCGATAAATCAGGCTTCCGGCGACTTCCATGTTAACACTTTTAACTGGCAATCGTTCACTTTGCCTATCCGTAAATCTGCAAGATCCGTAGGTGAAGCAAGTAACTTTAAACCTTATACCCCGTAAACTTATGGTTCCAAAGTTGAAGATTTATACTTGAGAAGGATCATCTTTGTTCTTTGTCAATATGCATTTTCGACACGATAAGGGTTAATATATTTTTGTTCTCATCTCGCCGGTAATGCACATCATCCATGAGCTTCCTCATAAGAAATACACCGAGCCCACCGACTTCCCGTTCTGAAATCTCTCCATGTATGTCTGGTTCTTTTACTGAGAGAGGATCAAATGGAATACCAGAGTCAACAATCTCAATGATAAATTTTTCATTATTTTCCGTTTTGCACGTTATTTCTATATCCCCGATTACGTCCCTGTAAGCATAATTAAGGATATTTACAATAGTCTCTTCAGTGGCAAGCTCTATCTCTTTTATTCTTTTCTGATCGAACCCTTGCTGTCTGGCATTGTCAGACGCAAAATTGATGAATTGCCGGAGATTTTGAATGTTCGCCGGTAGTTTGATCTGTGACGAAACAGAAATTGTTTCAGGCATTACTAAGACTATTGAGGGCTACTATCTCTGATTCAAATATCTTAAAAATGGAGTGAAAACCAGAGATTTTAAAAACCTCTTCAACCGGCCCCTGTAATCCGGTAAAGCAGAGCTCACCCTTTTCTTCTTTCAATTTCTTGGCACTTGTAAGTATGCTTCTAAGCCCTGCACTGCTGATGTACTCGAGCCCTGAAAGGTCAATGAGGAAAGTCCTCTCTCCCTTTGATATTAATTCTGATAGATTGTTTTCGAACTCAGGGGCAGTTATTGCATCTATTCTGCCTTTCACGGAAACTATCTGTATACCTTTTTCTTTTCTCGCATTTATCTCCATATTAACCCCTTTATATGTTTTTATGAATTTTAAACAGAGCATGTATAAAAATCAATATATTTAGCAAAATACTTTTTGAGATGGTTGATTCTATATACTGGGGCTTGCGTCGCCCCCTCCACAGGCAAAGCCCGCAGAGCCTCCCCCTCTCGCTCACGGTGTTCGCTGTATAGATTCCAACAGGCGGTGCAAGGCAAGCAGAGGACCACGCTTTCAAGCGTGGGTGAATGTATTATTATTCACGCAATGCGTGTATGTATTAGTGCCACGGGCTTGCCCGTGGGAATCTACTTGCATCGAGCTCTATTCATTTGATACATTATATAGAATTTATGGTGAACCAATCCTCCACGCTCACTGTTCCCAATGATATATCTTATTTACCTGCCATTCAGGCGTATGCATTGGAAATAGCAGAGAAACTTGGTTTTCAAAAGATGGATATTCAGATGATGCTCCTTGCATTAGAAGAGGCCATAGTTAATGTAGTAAAACATGCCTTTGAGCCATCGGAAAGAGCTACATATCAGGTCATCTTTGAACCAATCTCATCGGGACTCAAGATCATTATCAAAGATAAAGGCTTACCCTACGCTCCAAGTCTGGTTCCGGAATATGTTGCCCCAACAGGTCTTGACGATATCCCCGGTACCGGTCTTGGCTCGTATCTTATGAAAAAAAGCGTTGATGAACTGGCCTTCTATAACCTCGGGAGAGAGGGGAAGGAACTCCACCTCATAAAGTACATTTCTTATAAGAGCATCGAAGAATACCATAAAAAGAGCGAACTCGAGCTCTTCCCTGCTCCTGCAGTGACGGAATCACGTCCAATTGAGAAAAAGCCATTTACCGTCCGTTTAATGAAGCCTTCTGAAGCCCCTGCGGTTTCAAAACTCTTCTATCGTGCGTACGGTTATACCTATAGCATTGATACTATCTATTATCCGGAAAAATTTGCCCAGCTTTACCAGGAAAGAAAGATCATTTCAGTGGTAACCGTCACAGAAGATAATCAGGTAGTGGGTCATATTGCCATAATAAGAGACAATCCTGAAGAAAAGGTTGCTGAGGCAGGCATGGCGGCTGTGCAGCCTGATTTTCGCGGGCAGGGGTGCCAGAACATAATGATTGAGAAACTTGTGGAAGAGGCACGTAAAGTAGGGCTTATGGGCATTTTCAGCAAGGCAACAACAAATCACGTTTATGCGCAGAAAGCCGGTCTGAAAGCAGGATTCAAGAGGTGCGCCATAGCCATTGGCGCTATCTCTGCGGACAGATCCTATAAGGGTATTCAGGAAGCGCTCACCCAGAGAGAATCCGTTGCATACGGGTTTCTCCCTATCGAAAACCCGCCTGGAATAATTCTTTTTCCGCCAGAGCATCACACTCCTTTTATCAAGAAGATATATCAGGATATCGGTCTTGACAGGGTGTTTAAGATGCCAATGGAGCCTTTATCGACCGAAGAAATGGAGGAACAATCAAATATCTCAGTCAACGTTCTTCCCGGCTATAGCAGAGCAATCATCGAGGTACATTGCTACGGGAAGAATGCCGTATCAGATGTGAGAACGATACTGAAAGAACTCTGCTTTAAGAAGATTGACGAGATTTTACTTCACTTGTGTCTTGAAGACCCTTATACGGGAGCACTCTGTCCACGGTTTGAAGAACTGGGTTTTTTTATAGCAGGTATTCTCCCCTTTTATCACATCGGGGATACCCTTATTTTACAATATTTGAACAATGTTCAGATAGATTACTCAAAAATTCAAGTTGCGTCTGAGACTGCACAGGAAATCCTTAATTACGTGAGAACACACGACCCGAACATCGTTTCATGACGAGGGAAACAACGATAGGTGACCCTCTTGTTCCTTTAATGTTTTTGTTTATGTTTTCTTTTTGTACTGCTGCCTGACCATAAGAGAAAATCCAAAAGCAACGAGACACGCCAGTCCACCCAATATATAGGTGGCTTGAAATCCCTTTAATAATACCTCATGGGGAATATTGGCGTTAAGCAGGCTCGATTTTGCTGAAGAGATACCTGGAATAGCATGGGAAAAGACCGTTTCAAATATGGCAACCCCAAAGACATAACTCAAATTTGTTGTAGTATTGAACAGACCCGAGGCAACACCATGTTTATTTTTTGGCGCAAGGCTCATTACCTGGTTATTGTTCGGGGAGAAAAAAAGGACATAAGATAGTGCCAGCCAGATGAGAAATATGAAGACAAACAAAAAACCCTGGAACTGAAGGCTGAAGGAAAATACAAATGCATTAATTGTAGCTGAAAGCATGGCAATAATACATAGAGTGCTCGGTTTTATCTTGTCGGAAAGCCTGCCTGCATATGGTGATATAAGAACATAAATTATTGAATACACCAGAAGCACCATGCCTGTCTTCTGGGGGTTTAGACCTTTTATAATCTGCAGGTAGAAAGGGAGCAGAAAGGCATTGCCTGCGATGAGCAGATACGCCATGAATGTTACAGACAATACAAGGGTGAATTTAAGATCCTTAAAAAGCTCTAAGTCTAATAGCGGTTCATTACATCTCTTTTCCCGGAGGACAAAAAGCGAGAGCAATATGAATGATGAAAAGAAACTTAAGATGATGGGAAGGGAACCCCAACCTAATTCCTTTCCCATATTAAATGCACGGAGGAGTATTGCAAGACCTGAAAAACTTAACACAGCCCCCAGGAAATCAAATCGCTCCAGTTTGCTTGTTTTTGTTTGAGGCCTTTCATCCGGTATTTTTTTGCTTGCAATGATAAAAGCAATGATGCCGATAGGCACATTGATGAGAAAAACCCAGTGCCATGAAAGATAGCCCGTTATCAAGCCGCCGACAGGGGCTCCTGTAGCCACTCCAAGCGCAGAAGCTGTGGATGTAATACCAAAGGCCCACCCTGTTCGATCAGGAGGTATAAATTTTGAAATGATCGCAAAGCTTGTGGCAAGAAGCATGGCACTACCTATACCTTGAACGAAGCGTGCGCCGATCAGGGTATCGATGCCTCGAGAAATGCCACATAAGAGAGAGCCTGCAACAAAAACAATGTAACCAATAATAAATATCCTTTTTAATCCCACCCTGTCAGCCAGTTTTCCAAACAACAAAAGGGAACTGGTTATGATAAGGAGGTATGACATGACAACACGGGAAGCCTCGCCGGTACCGATATTGAAATCATGAGAGATGGTCGGCAGGGAAACATTGACCGTGTAATTATTTAGTCTTGCCATAAATGAACTGAAGGCAACGCTGATGACTATGAGGAGTTGTTGAGATCTATTTGTAATCATTTCTTGTTTTAAGATTCTCATTTTTATTGCCCCTTTTCAAGCCGTTTTTCACAATATTTTCACAATAATTGAAGCTAATTTAGTTGCTTTCTATCCACAGTCAGTCAAAAATATGTTAAAAAAGGCTTCTTTATCCCAATGCCATAAAAGCTGAGGATTACGGGAAGAAAAGGTTGGTTAGCAATTTACTTGTTTAAAGGTTGTAAATTAACTAAAATTGTAGGAAATTGAATAAAACAGGGGAAATGGGGGATTAAAGAAGAATGTCCTTATCGATAGAACTAACCACAAAGGATACACTGGCAAAAAAACAGTCGCCCGCCAGGATGCTCTACATCGACAACATGCGGCTTTTATTCACGGTGTGCGTCATCCTCCACCATGTCGCCCTCACGTACGGTGCCCATAGCGGCTGGTATTACTATGAAAACACCGACGATGCCTTCACGAACCTTATTCTTACACTTCTCATGACGGTGAACAGGACATGGGTGCTGGGATGCTTTTTCATGATAACAGGGTACTTCACGCCTGGTTCATACGACCGTAAAGGCACCTTCGGTTTCCTCAAAGACCGGATCATCCGGCTCGGCATACCCCTTACCCTCTTTGCGCTCTTAATACGCCCTTCAGTCGTATACCTCATGAACAGGGACGTTCTCGCTGCCGAATATTCTTTTTGGGAAAACATACTCTTTCTGAAAAACATTGCGCCGGGACCAGCGTGGTTTCTGGAGGTACTTCTGGTCTTTTCAATTATGTATGCCTTGTGGTGCCAATGGCAAAAACCTTCTGACGTACCTGAAAACAAGAGTAAGTCGCTTCCCGGGGACAGGGGCATTATGGTTTTTATCCTTATCCTTGCCGCTGCAACATTTGCGATCCGCATCTATTTTCCAACAGAAAAACAGGTCTTTCGTCTGCGCATCGGCAACTACGCAGTATACATAACGTTTTTTATTGCCGGGATTATGGTGTACCGCAATAAATGGCTCGAAGGAATAACAGAACCCATAGGCAGGCGGTGGTCTATAATTACGGTAGCAGCGGTTCTCACATATTGCATCATTGTTTTAATTGCGTGGTCGTCACAGATGAACCTTTCTTTTCTCAGTGGAGGTTTCTCTCTCAAGACGCTTTTAGCAACGTACGTGGAAACAGTTATCTCCGTTGGGAGTACGATAAGTCTTTTCTATGTCTTCAGGAAATTCTTCAATAAGCAACCAGGAGTCGTAAAAGAGATGGCTAAAGACGCTTATGCAGTTTTTATCTTTCATGCGCCCATTATTGTTGCCTTTACCTACCTTGTCAAAGACATGCTCCGTAGTCATCCCTTCTTAAAGTTCATCACGGTGTTCATTGTCGGTGGTGCACTCTGTTTTCTCATATGCCGTTTCGTTATAAGAAAGCTGCCCTTTGCACAAAAAATACTCTAAGGCGGTGATGGGGACATTCCCAATTGTCCTGTCAGTCCATATCTGGTGACGCTTATTATGTTAACTTATGATTGCTAATTATATGATATTATAGAACAATAAGTGGGGTGGGTGAAGGGTTTCGAACCCTCAACCCCCAGGACCACAACCTGGTGCTCCGCCGTTGAGCTACACCCACCATATATTCAGTTTTTAGCATAACCTCAAGGGAAAGTCAATCGCAGTGATGAGCAAGGAGCGAAGTGCAGAGAGCAGAGGGCAGAGGGCAAGGAGCGGAGAGCAGAGAGAAAGGTGCAGGATTAAACATATGGGGTATAGTTTATTGACCCCTTGAACCCTGTTTTTATTGTTCACTGCTTTTAGTCATATCCTCGCCTGTTATCTCAGTAGGCAGGGTTGTTTTCTTGAAAAGCTCTGTAAAGTAATATGTTGAAATGAGGAATACATAGTATGTAAGTATTGATGAAAGGATAAAGCCGAGGTATGGGATATGCATTATTAATATACAAATGTAAAGTGCGATGAGAGTACCCAGGTAGCCACCAAGATACGGGATAAAGACCTCTTTTATACCCTTCAGTATTTTTTCAAATTCCAGGGCCTTCCTGAAATCCATTTGTTCTGAAAAGGTTGCAAATGCAAAGGGTATGAAGAAGGAGAATAACAGGAGGGCAATATACGAAAGCTTGATAATGATATGTCCAAAAAAGGCAGTTATACTGCTTAAGGTAGTGAGAAAAAATCCGCAGGAGAATAGAAAAAAAGGTATGGCTTCATAAAGGATAAATATAAAGATGAGCTTTACCCCTTCAATCCATATGTCCATTTTATTCTGCCATGTAGGGAGACCAATACCGCCGATCAAAATAAGCCTCGATGCATTTGAGAGATAACCGAGGGATAGAAAATTAAGCACAGGGATATACAGAATAATCCCTCCGTATATCCACCTTGATATATACCTGCTATTCAGGCTGAATTGAATAAAAGGAATGATGTCCATTTATTTGCCTTTAGTTATGAAATCGAGGAGTGGTTCCTGCGTATACCCTGTCATACCCCCGTCCATGGTTATTGTTTCCCCATTTATATATTGGGCTTCTGTAGAAGCAAGGTACAGCACAAGTGATATCAATTCTTCTACATTACCCATTCTTCCGATAGGTGTTCTTCTTGACAGGTAATCAATGAAGATCTCCTTTCTTATGAGACCCTCATTCATGCCGCCCTTTATGAATCCCGGGGCAATCGCACATAGGGTGACACCAGATTTTGACCACTCATAGGCAAGGGTCCGTGTCATCACCATTAATGCTGACTTGCTCATTGCTAATGGTAAAAACCCTTTCTCTCCAAAAAATGCCACCTGTGATGCAATGTTTATGATTCTCCCATTCTTTTGTTCTATCATCCTTTTTCCAAATATCTGTGTGGTATAGAATGTACCCTTCAGATTTATATCAATTACCCTGTCAAAGTCTTCTTTTTTTACTTTTTCTGATGGGGCAAGAGGGTTCACAATGCCCGCATTATTGATCAATATATCAACCTTCCCCCATGTTTCTATTGTTTTTGTTAGGGTATTCTCCATCTCTTCATAATGGGTAATGTCGGTGTTGAATGCAAGGACATGTTTCCCCTGAAACTCCTCTTCAAATTTTATAACCGCTTCCTTATTTCTTCCATTAACCCCGACATAAGCACCTTCTTCCAAAAATGCCTTTGCCATGGCACGACCGAGCCCCTTTGTACCACCTGTAATGAACACAACCTTTTCTTTGAATCTCATAATCTGCCTCCATACAATGTCTTTATTCTCTTGTCGAAGAGCCCTGTGAGGGCTTCATTATCTTTTAAAGCCATGCCTGTTACTTCTTTCCATATATCTTCTCTCTCCATACACATATATATAAAAAGCTTCTCTTCTTTGTTTTTTAAAAGGTTATAGAGCATCTTAAATACTTTTATTCTTTCGTTTTTTATATATCTGTATTTCCCGTCCTCGCCCCTTATAAACTCTCCATGGAGCAAGTTTTTCCTCCCTTCTTCGATGTAATGGTTCAGGAGTTTTGGTGGAAATCTTAAGAGTCCGAGGCTTACCCAGATTACCTTTTTCAGGTCGAGTGTCCTGCTTATGTCATCTATGAGATATTCGTAATCCCTTTCAAAACCATCATAGATGATAATAGGGTCAAAATGTAACCCTATGAAACATCCTTGGTCCTGTGCATTTTTTGCTGCCTTTAACCTTTTATAGAGAGGGCTTGTCCTTTTTTCTTCCTGGCTGATTATCCTTTGAGGAGCAAGGGAAAAGGAGATAACAGTGAAGGGGTTGAGGTATGGTATGAGATGCTTGATATAGGCCCATTTTGATTTCAGTTCAAGAAGCGCCTTCTTCTTTTCCCCAAAAAATTCTATCAGTGGTCTGTTCAGTTTATATTTTCTATCAAGGGCGAGACTATCGGAGAGTTCCCCGGTACCGAATCTCAGGATATGGTGTTTTTCTCTCTCGATGGCTTTATCAACCTGTGACAGGATATAGGGGATATCCCTGTTTATCTTAATGTATGGAGAGTTGATATAGGTTTTCAGGATACAGTATGAGCAGGAGAGAATACATCCCTCAATCAGGTCTATTGTCTTGTATCCGCAGCATATATGGTTTTTTGTGCCCGGACAATCCCTTACAATATTTCCTTTAGCTTCTACAAAGTTAATCCTTTGTAAGTTCAAATATGCCCCTTATATGTCCATTCTCTAAAATCCTGCCAAGCTTTTCTATTGCGTCCTCTATTTCTTGTACCTCTTTTGCCCTTATCCATATATCAATATACTCTTTTTCAAAAAAAGGGTCTACCTTTATATCCATGTTCGGTGGAAGTGCACACTGATGTTTTATGTTTTTCAGCCTTTCTTCGAGAGACGATAGAATAGGGTTTATCATTTTTTTTAGTCTCTTCTTCAGGTCATCCATATTCCTTGCATCTATTATTTCATTAAAATCTATCTGTCCCCTTTTTATTTTCAAAATGCTTATCATTTGAAGTGTTTCTCTCACAGAGCTTTCCGTAATATGCCTGGATGAAAATAGCTGGATGATATGCCTTCTTTCATCCATATCAAAACTTAAAAGCGTTTCAATGTTTTTCATTGAGAATCCACGGGTTATTATAAAATCTTTAAAGGGTTCTTCGGCATAAGCAATGGCAATCAGGTTTTTAAGAACCTTCTCATGGGGTTCAAGACCAAGAATGGTCATTGTCTCATATGTTTCCGGTGTTCCAAAACCCATGTGCAGCATCTTTTCAATACTGTATGCCTTTTCAACTATGTTCAATCCTCTTTTAATATTATCGTGAATGGAATAGAGAAGTGCTTCTTTCTCACTAACGTCTACAATTGTGCATGGTATTTTTGTATACCCGAGCTTAATCGCTGATTCAAGTCTTTTAAATCCAGTTATAATAAGAAAAGGGGATGAATTGAGAAGTATTATGGGTTGAATAATACCAAGCCTTTTGATGGATAAAAAAAGCACCTCATCATACAGGGGATAGGATATGCAAAATCTCCTTTCGTGAATATTAATCTGGTCAATAGGTATTGTTTCCATAGGCTCTTATCAGTGGTTTTTTTAAACAATATCAAACAACAGGTTGTCTGTCAAATTACACTATAAGTTGCTCTTATGTTTTATAAGAATCTTAATCCTTATCTTCCAAAAACTGTTTTCAAAAGCTCCGTGACTCTGGCAGCTGGATTGGTTCTTATCTTCTTTTCTTCCTGGCCCACCATATAAAAAAGACCATCGAGGGCCTTATTCGTTACATAGTGGTCAAGATCAATCGATTCTTTTTCCATAAAGGGAAGGGATTCGTATTTACCCATCATTGTTTTGTATGATTGTGTAACTCCTACTTCATTCATACTCGATGAAATGATTGGTTTGAATGAGTCATACAACTTACTGGATGTTTTTGACTTGAAGTAGTCAGTGGCGGCTGTATCACCACCCTGGAGTATCTTTCTGGCATCGTCAAAGGTCATAGCCTTTATTGCACTGATAAAAATCGATGCTGCCCTGGGGGCTGCCTTTTCTGCGGCACGGTTCATGCTGAGGATGAAGTCATCAACCTGTTTTTGGAACCCCACCTTTTTCAGGACGTCAGCAACTTTTTGTATTTTTTCAGGCATAAGGATTTTAATCATCGTGTTACCAAAGTAGCCATCGACCCTGGAGACAGATTTCACGGAATTTTCCGTTCCTATAGAGAGGGCTTCTTTTAAACCGGATATTGTTGTATTATCATCGGGTCCTTGCTTTGACGGGATTTTGATACCCTTTAAGATATCATCAAGGGGTCCTGCATAACAGATAGTGATTGTAAATACAAGAACAATCATTATTATATAAAATGTTTTTTTCATTTTTACCCCCTCTCATTTGATAGAATACTATAATTATACAATTCCTTGGTCTGAAAATAAAATAGGAAAGGTGTATGGTTATGATTGGTTGTAATATGAAGTTGCTTTTAGAACCTCCTCACCGTAAAAAAGTCTGAACTCCTTTATCACATCATCAAATGGGACATCGCTGCATATTCCACGCTGGCGAAGATAAGTTACAAACCTTCTACCGTCTGGCAGATATGGGGCGAAGATAACATCCTCTTCCCCGTTGAATTCTACAGTTGGAACAGAGAGTCTTTCACAGATGCCGCTGTCAAAAGCACAGGTGGCCTTAACCCATTTGTCTTTTATGAAAATGTTATTGTAACAGTGAAAAATAAATTCATCGGTTTGCAATGCATCTTTCAGGTTCTTGGGAATCAGAGGATTTTTAATGTCGGCGAAAATAAGCGCTGCAGGAATTGCAATGGCTCTCAGAAGGGCTGCAAGCAGTGTAGCCTTCTGGATGCAATACCCGTATCCCCTTTTTAAGGTCTTTGAAGCCCTGTACCTCTCTTTTTCGAATATTGGCCCGTAGGGATTGTAGGAAATTCTATCCCTTACAAACAGAAAAAGCGTCACAGCCTTCTCTCTTTCGTCTTTACATTGTCGGGTAAGCTCCCTTGCTGTTTCGATAATTTCAGGGTTATCACTGTCAATAAAATATGTAGGTTTTAAAAATTCTTCCATGCTTAAGATCCTGCGGGTTTTTCTTCTGTCCACAATCTCAGCCAGGATGGGGATGAGCAAAGAGCCGAAGGGAAGAATAAAAATGGTTAAAACAGGTACATAAGCGGATAGATGCCATAGATGAATTTTTAATTGGTCCTTTTCTCCTTTTGTCCACTTTATCCCTGTATTTCTCTGTTTCATTAAAAGCTTCATGAAGCCGTTAATTTGTCGGGCTTCATTTAGAATTAATGTTTTATTTTTTTCGATGAACCCTCGAATGAAAAGCTGTATCATCAATAACCCCTGAATGTGAAAACAGGTTATTAAGCCAAGTCTGAAAAATCAGAATCATGCCTTATAAAGAGAGTTTATCAGACAGGGGATAACAAGTCATCAAGAATATAACGTTATTCTTTATATTTTATGGTAGACATTGTCAAATACCTCAAAGTACAATATACTTCACAGGGACGTAAGCTGGATACTTTTTCTTTGTCAAATACTGGTTTAAAACATTAGGAGGACGATATGAAAAAATCTATAGGAGCGAGGACTATAATTTATCCAACCCCTGCTCTGATTGTGGGTACTTACGATAAAGACGGTAAGGCTAATGTAATGACTGCCGCATGGTCTGGGATATGCTGTTCACAGCCTCCCTGTATCGCAGTTTCACTCAGGAAGGCCACATATACTTATGGTAACATTATTGAGCAGAGGGCGTTTACCGTCAATGTTGCCTCTGAAAAATATATCAAGGAAGCCGATTATTTCGGGATTGCATCAGGTAAAGGGGAAGATAAATTTGCTGCAAGCGGGCTAACACCTGTTAGGAGCGATCTTGTAGATGCCCCTTATATTAAGGAGTTCCCTTTTGTCCTGGAGTGCAAGTTAATTCATACCATTGAAATAGGGTTACACACACAATTCATTGGTGAAATAGTTGATATAAAGGCTGATGATTCTGTGCTTGGAGAAGATGGAATTCCTGATATAGAAAAGGTAAGACCGATTATGTTTGATCCTGGAATTCGCAGATATTATGGTGTTGGCAGATTTCTTGGAAAGGCATTTTCAATTGGCAGGGGATTTAGGGCTGCACAATAATCGGTAACTTCACCACCATAATCCCCATATTTTATTTATAATACCTGAGTAGTGTAAATCAATAGGGGGATATGACCTATTTTCCCATTTTATTAAGGAGTTGAACATTTCTGCTTGTAACCTGATTTTCTTTGATCAAAGGCGAATTAGCCCTTTTGTCTTGTACTGCCTGTGGACCTTCAATTGTGACCTGCCCTTTTGGGGAAATGTTTTTCTTGACTTCTTCGTGTATTTGTTTGTTCTTTATGGTCTGGGTATTGTGGCTGTTATTTGTTGCTGGTATAGTACTTTTACTCTGTGTGTTTCTCTGGGGTAAATCCGCCCTTATTACAGGTTTTAGTTCCTCTGTTGACGAGATACTTTTTCTATTTGATTCCCGGGGCTTTGCCTGTTTTCCCAACTGCTCTGATTCTATATATGGTATGGTTTTTTTGTTCATGGAAGTATTTGTTCTTTTTTCAGGCCTTGCTTCAAGTCCTGGTTTGTTTTGATATGCTTTCGGAAGATAGTTCCCTCTGATGTTTTCCTGGGTGAGTTTCCCCGGTATACTTGTATTACCGGTAAGTTCCTTTTTAGGCACCGTGTTTTTTAAAGATGCTTGCGTTGGCACAATAGGTGGGTCTTTCTTTTTTGATCCCATCCTATAATCGTTGGTCCCTAACTCTACAAATCTCTTTGCTGAAATCCTCTGTGCAGATGGTTCCTGAGCACTTTTCTTGCTGCTTCCAGATGGAATTTCTATCTTTTGCAGGGTTCTCTTTTCAGGGATAGCACTCATTCTAAATGAATCGGCTCCTTTTCTCTCTTCTATTTTTTTAATCGGCTCCATGTTCTTGGGTCTCACAATTTGTGTGGTTACCACGCCCTTTTCCTGTTGAGCAGGAAGGTTTTTCCTCAATTCCCTGGCCTCTATATTCCGGATTTGCTGGGGTGGTAATTTATTCGGAGGGATTTCTTTAATTAAAGGCATAACTGTTGTTTTTTCCGGTTTTATTTGCGGAGCTCCAGTGATTATCTTTTGTTTCAGAAATAGGTTTTCCTTCATTTTCACCCTTACAGGTATACCTTTTATGAAGGTATCGCGGTGTACGGTAGTGACGGCATTATTCACATAGACATTGTTATAAACATTTTTTATTACTGTTTTATGGATACTTGCCTTTGTTATATTCACGCTGTAAGGCCCGTAGTAGCCATGGCCGTAATATATCTCTCTTGGGGCAAGGGGGACCCACGATACGTGAGTTGGTGTGTATGTCCAGCCGACATAGCCTGGACCCCAGTAAACGAAACCTCTCGAAGGAGGTACCCAGCACCAGCCTATGGAATTAATATGTGCCCATCGCCCATAGTGATAGGGTACCCATCCCCACGGTTCGTATGATACCCATACATAGTGGCCCCGCATCCATACCCAACGGCCAACCCTGTAAGGAGACCACTGGTTAACAACGATCACCGTTGGTGTCCAGGCGTAGCCGTATTCGTTTGTATATACCCATTTTCCGTTTCGATCGAGGTCGTTAGAATAGACCTTAAGTCCATCTGGCAGATAATCTTGGCTATAAGTACGTATTGGTTCATAAAATTCCCTATCCCTTTGCCTGTTCCATTGCTCCCATTTATCAGAAGACGCAAGTTTTGCAAGTATCGGATAAGCTGTATTTTTTTGAAGTGTAAGTCTTTCGCCGGTACTGATTTTCATCTGTCCATTATTAAGTTCTGCATATATTTCTCCTTTAAGAACCGAGACCTCGGTATCGCCATAATCGGATACATCAATCCTGAAAATAGACTTTTTGTAGCTTTGCAGGGAAGCATTGGGCGTATCTATGATAAAGATGTTACCATCTGGACCCCTGTAATTTACATAGGCATGTCCTTTACCAAGGTAAAACTGAGAGGTATTTTTCTCCCCAGGGAGTATCTCGAGAAAGGAATTTTTATCGAGTCTCAAAAGACTTCCGTCTCTAAGCTGTAGTTCAGCTTTTCCATCCTCAGGAACCCAGACCCTGTCCCCTTCTTGAAGGGGTGTGTTAATGGCAGCAGGAACCCAATCCGAGGTATCCTCTGTTTTTATCTGCACATCGCCTTCAATATAACGCAGATATATATCGCCAAGATTTGCTGAGTAAGCATGGGATGAGACAAGAAAAATGGTTACCATAAAAATCAGGGTTTTAAAAGTCTTCATCTTTACACCCCCTTTTGACTTTATGTGTAACTGATAGTTTTAGAGCAAATGCTGTGCCAATAATTGTAGTTTATAACTTATTGATATTATTATGTTTATAATTTTTTAAAAATGATTTTTCAGGCAAAAATGTCGAAAAAGGCTGATTGTTGCGACAATAGCGTCGAAGGATAGACCTGAATCCCCTAAGCTTTATAATTTCAATTGACCTTTAAAGAATTCATTGTTTTGAAGCCTCTAATGAGAGAGCCTTTTGCCCTTTTAAAGAACAATTTAACTAAATTGTTATCTTGAGGCTCATCATAGAAGTCTTTTCTCTTGATGTCATAGTATATAAACCTTTTTTTCAGGAGAAGGGCTGTAAAGATACGTTTGTCATAAGCGTTTTTTTCTGTGAACGGTAGTCCCAAAAGGTCACTAAGCTTTTTCAGATTAGCTTCTTTGTCCAGGATGTGTTTTACGAGATTGATGAATCTGACCAATTTTATAAATGTGTATATGGTATCTCTGGGGAGAAGCGGATTTACCGACATCATACAGCTGGACCTCATTGCCTTGATATGTTTTTCCCAGTTGCCACCCACAGTGTTTTTAAAAATAGGACTGTTTGGGGCAAGATAAAACATGCTTGGACCTAAAAGAAGCCTTTTGCCCATAAGAAAGATTATTGTTTCAAGTATATCTTCTAATTTCTGTTCTGGAAGTCCAATGATGGAGTGGGTTTCTACAAGAAATGGAGAGGATTCAAGATAAGGTAAAAGTTTTAAAAGGTTCGCTGGAAAAAGTCTCTTCTGTCTTTGGATGACAGATTCAGATATATCTACCAATGAAAAATTCAGCCTTCTAAATCCTGAGTTAAACATCCTTTCCAGGGTTTTTACATCCAGGCTCTCAGTATAGATCCCGTTCATGGCAGAAAGCGTTATACCTTTTCCTTCAAATAGTTTGAGGACTTGATTAAAAAATTGCACATCGAGGTTCAACATATCATCTTCAAAATCAACGGCTTGTATATTTGTATTAAAACAATCCGATATTTCTTTTTCTATGCTTGTTAGGCTTCTTTTTCTGTATGGTACCTGTGGCTTGCCACAAAAGGCACAGTGGAACGGACAGCCTCTCGAGGTGAGAAAAAATGTATAGTTTTTCCTATTAATCCGGTAATTTTCGGGATTCAGAAGCCTTCTATCGGGTATCAAGTCAATATTGTTTTCGATATTTATATCTGAAATGTTGAAGCCATCCCCCTTTTTTGAACAAACCCCCTTTATTTTGTAAGCATCTCTTGTGATACCTGATTTTAAAGAAGTTATCAGTTGAAAAAAGGGCGTTTCGCCTTCTCCTCTTATTACGTAATCCACATAAGGACTTTTTAATAGATGATGGGGGAACAGGGTAGGGTGTATGCCACCCATGATTGTAGTAATGTCCTTACTCACCCCCTTGACACATCTGGCTACTTCAATAGCTTCCATAGCGTAGGTGGTAAACAATGATGATATACCAACTACATCGGGTTTCTGCTCCCTTATAGTTTTTTTTATTTCTTCATGGTTACAGCCAAAATGATAAAATCTACTGAAGAATGAAAATGGTGTATGGATCTCTTCTCTATAGTAATTTTTTAATTCAGGGAAGGGATGATTATGTATCACCTTTGGTTTTTTGTTACTTCTAAAATCTATAATAGAAAGGTCGCATATATCCCTTATTTTTGTTGCAAGATATAAAAGGGAAAGGGGATAAGTTCTGATTGTCGTGTTATAGAAGTCTTCTATAGGGGGCTGAACGAGAAGTACCTTCATCTCAAAGAGTATATAGAAAAAATCAGACAAATTATACGGAAAAGATCATGGTGATGGTTTTATTTAATATGAAGGTCCTGGACGTGTTAGAAAAGGGTATGATTGCTATCCCGAAAAGGGCAACTACGGTTATACTTCTCAAGGAACAGTGTCCAAGGGGGTTTCAATGCCCAGAGAGGAAGGTTTTGCTCACTGGATAGCAGGCATTCGGGAAAACTATTTGAAGAAGCGGGAATCCTTTTTGCTTATAATAGTAATGGGGATATTATCTCAATGGATAGCCCGGGAGTCCGGCATCGATTTCAACATTACAGAGATTTGCTTCTTAAGGGACAGACAACTCTAATTAATATTGTGAGGGAAGAAAGGCTTGTGTTAGCGTTAGACCAGCTTCACTATTATGCACACTGGATTACACCAGTTGCTCGAGCGATTCGGTTTGACACGCATTTCTTCCTTGCCCGGTATCCTGCTGGTCAGGAAGCGGCTTTTGACGATCGGGAGGCAACAGACAGTATCTGGATAGCTCCAGAGAAAGCGCTGGAAAAGAACGTAGATGGTACTGTAATCTTAAGTCCACCCACATTAAAAACGCTTGAAGAACTGTCACAGTTTCAGACCATTGATGAACTATTAGCCTAATCGCAGGGGAGGGATGTATCAGCCATCCTTCCTATATTGACTGATGTGTCAGGTGAAACGCTAATTATTTTTCCTTGGGACGAGGAGTATAAAAAATTTAAGACAGGTGAGGCCATTCGTCATACAAATTATGTTAGACCCTCAGCTTGCCCTGATAAGACTACCCGCATTATTATGAAGAAAGACCGCTGGCTTCCATATATAAAAACAGTGAACAACGAGTAGCCACTTTATACATTTTGGAAATTTGTGAATGATGGAGCAATTGACACTGTTTTTTTCAAAGAATATAATTAAATAAACAGGAGGATTAGTATGAATGAGAAGAACCTTGCAGAACTAATAGATATTGCAATGGAAAGGGAAGAATCGGCTTATGCCTTTTACATGGATACCTATGAAAAGGTCGAGGACGAGAGCGTCAAGGATGCTCTAAAGTTTCTGGCAGAAGAGGAGAAAGGGCATAAGGAGTTTCTTATAAATTACAAAAATGGCCATTACGGCCAGGATGCACTACGGTTAAGTGATGTAGTAGATTACAGGATAGCAGAACATTTAGAAGAACCGACTGTTAAGAAGGATATAGAGCTTAAAGATGTATACCTGGCAGCAGCCCATAGAGAACTTAAATCATATAGTTTTTATATGGCCCTTGCTGAAATCCACCACAAGGGTAGTGTAAAGGAAATGCTTATTAAGATGGCGAATGAGGAATTAAAGCATAAAGAGAAAGTGGAATATTTGTATAGTAATACAGCATTTCCCCAGACAGCCGGGGGTTGACAGATTCGGTTTAAATTGCCCCTCCTTTTGTATTCAAGGGTATAAATTTAGTAAGATTTTTTTATAATGTGAAAGACCTGGGAGAGGGAATGATATGAAAATGATAAAAACCTTTGCTATATTGTTATTTTTCACAGTACTTGTGGCTGCTGGCTATTATTCAATATTTCCAGATGTATCCAGGCTTAAGAGAGAAAACCCTAAAAAGACATCCTTTATGGAATACCGGGAGAGGGAATGGAAGGAAAAAGGTAAAAAGATAAATATACAAAAGAAGTGGGTCTCCCTTTCAAGCATTTCTCCATATCTGGTGAAGGCAGTTATTATCGGGGAGGATGATAAATTCTGGTTCCATCATGGTTTTGATATTGAGGCAATACAAAAAGCCCTTGAAAAAGACCTTCAAAGGAAGACATTCAAATTTGGAGGGAGTACTATAAGCCAGCAGCTTGTGAAGAACCTTTACCTCTCCCCTTCGAAGAATCCAATACGCAAGTTTAAAGAGGTCATTATAACCTGGAGAATAGAAAGGACCCTCTCAAAAAGGAGGATTCTTGAGCTATACCTCAATGTAGTGGAATGGGGAGAGGGCATATTTGGTGCTGAAGCTGCATCTCTTCATTATTATAACAAATCTGCTTTAGTCCTTAATCCGGAAGAAGCAGCCATGCTTGCATCAGTGCTCCCGAATCCGATTAGATACAGGGTTGATGGAACATCTCGATATGTGCAGAAGCGCGCTAAAATCATCTATGACATAATGGTGAAAAGGGGTATCGTCATACCCGAATATGAGGATGTGATGAAACAACCAGTATATGAGGGGAGACAAAGCCCGTCAGATAAAAAGAATAGTGCTGTGGGTAATTAATGGTTTAAAAAATCCTTTGGACTTAAGGTAACGGTTTTTCAAGACAGCTTGAGTCCCATACAGGTTTATAGGTTTTCTGAGAATTCTTTCAGCAATTCCATAGCCCTTTGTGTTTCGGAAGTCTGCAGACTGCCAAGCCCACAGCTTGTTGTTATAAGCCATTCTGTATTTTTAGCCAATATATTTATTTTGTTCATGTGTTCTATAAATGTCTTCCATAGTTTTAAAATATCATCAAGAGAGATACCCAGCACCTTTTCGGAAGAAGGTACTATTCCTGGAGATATCCAGCCACCCTTTCCTAAAAACCCTGTCAGGTCTTCTTCAAAGTAAAATATTGTTTCCATAAAATTATAGGCGTCGTAGTTTATAATGTCTGTATCAACGTTAAATAATAAAGACCAGTCTGTATTCCCACAGCAGTGGATACCTCTTTTTGCCTTGAGACCTCCCAGTACCTCATTTAAAAGGGAAACCACATCATCCTTAGAAATGGATATATAGGCCGAGCCAAAAGAAACCAGAGAAGGTTCATCAAAAAATATAATAACGCCTTTTGATGGATATAATGCCTCTATTTTAGATATCATCCATTTTGCCTTCATGTGTAAGGTTTTTTTAACGATGTCAAAGAACGGATAGTTGTATATTATCGGTTTACCTTTTTCATCCTTCAAACCGAGCCCCATGCTGAACGGCCCGGTGAGTTGTCCTTTAATATACTTTACATGATCCTTTATTTCATTAAGTCTTTTTAGAAATCTATAGAAACCAGGTGCCGCTCTCGTTGAGATGCTGAAGGCCTCTAAGTTTTTATTATAAAAATTCTCATAAAACTGTTCTATCCCTTGAGCCTTTTCTGTATCTACGAATGCAGTACCCTTTGTTTCATCGATAACAAGGCAGGGCATAGATTCAAGAAATGTGGTATACATGTTTTCGTTGAGAGACCTCTTTGGCAGCTGTGGCCAGAACGGTATTTCCTTACATGTAGAGAATATTAAATCTATAGCCTCATCTACTCCTGTAAAAGGAAAGCTCCCTATGCCGGTTATCACCAGGCCTTCACCTCAAAAGTTTAATGTAGAGTTGCTTGAATTCATAATCTTTGGCAATTCTTAACACACTAAATATATCATGTAAAGAAATTTTGTACCCTGATTTTTTTAACTGTTTTTTCTTGCGAGAAAATTGCCATTGATGATAAACACAGAAAGTCTGGTTTATGATAATTGTTGTTGATATTATCAACATTGTTTTATAATATTTATATTGGCTTTAAGTGTTAAACATTAAAAAAATATTGAGGAGGTTACTATGAGTATTAAAAAACAATATATTAAAGGCAAAAATTTATGTAAAGTCACGTTTACTTTGCCTAAAGAGGCGGTTAAATCTGCAAAAAGAGTTTATATTGTTGGGGAATTTAATGACTGGAACATATACGCAACACCTATGAAAAAGCAAAAAAACGGGGCATTCACCGTGACCCTTAACCTTGAAAAAGGCAGGGAATATCAGTTTCGGTATTTGATAGATGAGATGGTCTGGGAGAATGATTGGCATGCTGACAGATACGCACCAACCCCTTTTGGTGATTGTGATAATTCGATTGTAGTTGTTTAATTTAGGTAAGATTCGCAGGTTTTGGCGGTTTTCTATCTTTTCTAAGGTAACATAACTTTTCGTTTACCAAAATTGATCAAAAAATATCTTCGGTTTGTGACCAATGTCATTTACTCTGAGTCTGCAAGTACATATAATGATTATATAAGAGGCGTTATGATGAGAAAAAACACTAAAAATAGTATTTCACAGAATTACCATGAGAGAACATTTAAAAGGAGGCGAGGAAAATGGTAAAGGAAATAAAATTTTTAGTGACAGGGGAAGTGAGGAGACCCAGGACGGGTGATTGGTTTCTCAGTGCTAAGGGTGTGCCTATCTGTGCTGCGCAGGATTTCAATACCAGTCAGTATCCAATATTAAAGATGGAAGTTGTGGAAGACAACGAAAATAGATACATGACAAAATAGCCTGGATAACTGGCAGAGGTCAGGACGTGAAATTTTGATGGATAGAATTTTTGCTCAATATATTTTGTGTCATTTATGAATGTAAGGTTTATGATCTAAAATCAGTAGCATTAATTACCTGTTATTTATGAAAAACATTGTAATATCAAGAA
>Ga0172366_10000696_pt1 | contig 24997 bp, 25 predicted proteins | sample LakKivSesite69cm_FD_114533 | JGI IMG/M metagenome (GOLD analysis project Ga0172366, IMG submission 114533) | Sediment microbial communities from Lake Kivu, Rwanda - Sediment site 69cm | ecosystem: Environmental > Aquatic > Freshwater > Lake > Sediment | place: Rwanda: Western Province, Lake...
AAATGGGTCAAAGATCTTATCGAGGCGGTCGTGAGGGATGCCACATCCGGTATCAGCGATCTTGAGGAGAGCAAAATCGCCTTCCCTGTTCGCCAGAACCTGCACCTTGCCTCCGGATGGCATTGCATCGAACGCATTCAGGAGAAGATTCATGAGCAGTTGTTGCAGCATATTTTCGAGGCCATTGACCCTCAAGGGGGTTGTTGGAAGGTCCTCAATTATCAGGACTTTACGGAGTTTCGCCTCATTCCTCAGGAGTTGCAGGGTATCCCTTGCGACCGCAACGAGGTCCACGGGCGTGGTCTCTCTGTGAGGCGCAGGAGACCGCGCAAATCGCAGAAGATGTTCGACGATGACCGAAGCTCGTCGAATGCCATCGTAGACCTTCTGCGCGCATTCTTTCCTCAGCTCCGTGGTCATCTCCTCGCCGTCTTCCAGAAGGAATTGTGCGGCTGAAGAAGCGACTGCGAGAGGATTTCGGATTTCATGTGCGATGCCGCCTGCCATGACACCCAACGCGGCCAATTTCTGGGATCGAGCGATCTGAGCTTCCAACTTGCGGTGCTCCGTCAGGTCCCTGCCGACCGCGACCACCCCTTCCATTTCCCCTGCCTGGTTTTTCATAGGAGAGCAGAGCCACGAAACCTGAAGGTCCTGACCGTGCTTGTTCTTGAGATTCCACTCAGAGTGTACCATGCTCTTCAATTTCTCTATATTTGCAAAAACCTCCTTCACTTCAACTTCATGGCATGGAGCGAAGTGCTCGAAAAAGAAGTGGCTTTGGGTCTCTTCCAGACAATAGCCGGTGGCCTTTTCGATGGCACTGTTCCAGCTTATGATGCGTCCCTTCGGGTCCGTGGACACGACAAAGTCGCTGGCGCTTTCCACGACGCTTGCCAGATGACGCTCAACCCGTCGCACGTCTTCGCTCAGGCGCGTCTGTTCGGTCACGTCTTCCATGAGGAGGAGGACGGTTTCGGTCTTCCCGTTCCAGGTTACCGGCACGATGCTGTAATAGTAGATGCGCAGGGGCACACCGGGCGCACGATAGGCCATGCGTTCGCCTTTCACTGGCTCATTTGCCTGAAGAACTTTGCCAATCCGGTCTCCCAGCTTCATCTCGCTGAGAATGACCGGAGGGAATACTTCCGTGATGTGCCGCCCGATGGTGCTGCGATCGGACCTTCTCGCCTTCTCGAGGAAATTCCGGTTGCTCGAGACAATCCGCAGATTTCGATCAATGAGCAGCACGGAAAAAGGGCTGGCTTCCACGAGCATCTTGTAGAGCTGCTCGTAGCGACCCTTCGACATAGGGGCGGGCGCAAGAGCAGCATCTCTCGGCGAGCCGCGTTTGGCTCTTTTATCGTTCTTCATCGTTGACCTCCGTCATCCGGAAGACAAACGTGTAGGGTGGCCATGGACCACTCATCAGAAGTTTGACGGGTCCCTCCTGGCTTACCCTGTGAAAGGTCTTCCTGAACGCTTCCTCGCTCTCTCGTCTGGTCAGGAAATCCAGGGGGAGGACTCGTAGAGCTTTCTGTTCGTCATGCCTTTGCAGGAGTGGCTCGCGCGCCCCTGCTGGCACCCACGCGAAAGACTGCCCCGATACGCACCTCGTGTACAGACCAGCGAACGCATCACGGAGGCGTTCGATCAGCGCTGCCTCGCGTTCGGCAGCCCGGTCTTTCTCGGCGTACTGTGCCTTTCGCAGTTCCAAATAGGCCCTGCCCAAGGAACATATCGGGAGTTCTGCGGCAAAACCCTGAAGGCCGCGTTCGCCTCGCTTGGCCTCCGGTGTCAGCAGGATACGGACCCTCATCTCCACGCATCCGCCCACCTCTCTGAGGAGAGAGCGATAGGTGGCGCCGCGCTCGCGCAAGAGATGGAGAAGCCGCGCTTCATCTTCCAGAATAGACCCGTAGCGCATCGGCAAGACGGGACACTCTCGGTGGAAGGCTTCGACCACGCGCTCGTAGGCCAACAGGTGGCTGAGTTCTGGGGCGAACGCCGTGTCCCGCGAGGAATGGACCTCCGAGACAACCGCCCCCAACTCGTCATACTCAACGATCTCCACCGGTCGCCCATCAATGCCGGTGGGGAACGTGTGTGGCAGGTTCCCATCGGCATTGAGGATGCAATAGATCAGGAGCGCTCCCCGGCGGGAATGCGCATGATCTGTCTCTATGCTTCCGAAAGCGTCGGACAGAAGGTGTAAGGTGGCCATGGCCCTGATGTCTCTAGAGATAATCCCCACTCGGCATGTTCCGCGCTCAAGGTTTCCGCGCGGTTAAGGAACTCTTCGCGTGCGTCCTTCCTAAGCAGGAAGGCCCAATTGAAGGCGATCTCCCTGTCGCCCTCTGGTTGTGTTCGTACTTTCCGGGGGCGAAAGCCCACTGCCTGCTCTTGGAGGAGGCGCGCAATATCCGGTCCAATCTGCCTCGTCCACGAGGTAACTCCCCTCTTCGCCTCAGCACGAAGCCGCTGTTCGAGGAGGTAGCGTGCGCCGGGAGTCGAGGAGAGCGGCGGAAGCTTTGCCGCAAGGAAGGCTCTTTCGGCCTTCGAGCCGTCGAGCAACGCCTTGACCCCCCATTCCTCCTTGTCGCTCATATAGTTGAGGAAATTCACTATCTCGTCATAGTGATTGGCGAGCAGGCTTTCCAGCCTCCGGAGCGAAGAGAAAAGGGTCCCGAAACGCGAAGGGAATAACGGCGAATGCCTCATTACCCGTTCAACGATCTCCTCGTGATGGTACACACGAGGCCCTACCCAGTTCAGGTCTTGCAGGTTGCGCTCCCCCGTCGGCCCGGTCCACTCCTCGGCATTCACCTCGCCGACCACCGCCACAACATCCTTGAAGATCACGCGCAAAAGCGGGCTTGTCTCATCCAATCCGGGGCCTGCGATGGACGGCAGGGATTCCCGAGGAGCAAAGCAGAACAAATAAATGCTCTTCGCCTCCATTCGTTCTGCCTGATCAGGCGCACAGGTCTTTCCCCCCATTGGCTATCTCCCTTTTGCTTTGCGCACTTCCTCTAATGCGTTCTGGATGTCTTCCAGGGTGATCGCCAGAGCGTTCTCGTCGAGCATTCCCTCGGCGGAGGATTCCACTATCCGACGAATGGCTCCCAGAGCTGCCTTATAGCATACCCCGGCGATGTCAGCGCCGCTGAACCCGTCCGTCCACTGTATCAGTTCGGCGAGATGGATCGCTTTCGCCATCTGTTTATTGCGCAGATGGACTTCAAAAATCTCTCTGCGCTGCTCCTCATCGGGCAAAGGGATCGTGATCACCTCGTCGAACCGACCGGGCCTCAGTACGGCTGGGTCGAGCATGTCTGGCCGGTTCGTGGCTCCGAGTATGAGAACGCCTTTCAGTTCTTCGATGCCGTCGAGTTCGGCGAGGAACTGGCTGAGCACCCGCTCGGCGACGTGCGAATCCGAAAGGGCAGCGCTCCGGGTGGGGATGAGGGCGTCAATCTCGTCGAAGAAGATGATGCATGGTGCGGCTTGGCGGCCTTTTCGGAAGACATCCCGCACCCCCTTTTCCGACTCTCCCACGTATTTCGAGAGGAGAGCAGGCCCCTTCACCGAGATGAAATTCACCTGACTTTCGGTGGCAACGGCCTTCGCTAAGAGCGTCTTGCCGCAGCCAGGGGGGCCGGTAAGCAGGATCCCTTTGGGCGCTTTGATGCCCGCCTTCTCGAACAGGTGAGCATACTTCAGGGGCCACTCGATCGCTTCTCTCAGACGTGCCTTGATCTCGTGAAGCCCCCCAATGTCCTCCCAACGCACGTCCGGCACTTCGACGAAGACTTCCCGAATGGCGGATGGCTCGACCTCGCGCAGGGCCGCGAGAAAGTCGTCCATCCGCACCTCAAGGTTGGCGAGCCGATCATAGGGGATTCTGGTCAGGGCGAAGTCTATGTCGGACAGGATGCGGCGCAGGCAGATCATCGCTGCCTCACGGCAGAGCGCCTCCAGGTCGGCGCCAACAAAGCCATGGGTGATCTCTGCGATGTGGGTCATGTCCACATCCTGAGCCAGGGGCATCCCACGACTGTGAATCTCCAGAATTTCCAATCGGCCCTTGCGGTCAGGGATGGGGACAGCAATCTCGCGGTCAAAACGACCGGGCCTGCGGAGCGCCGGATCAATCGCATTGGGCAGGTTCGTTGCCGCGATGACGATCACGTTCTGGCGTTTGGTGAGGCCATCCATCAGGGCAAGTAACGTCGCCACGACCCGCTTTTCCACGTCGCCGAGCACTTTCTCCCTGTGCGGGGCGATGGCATCAATCTCGTCCAAGAAGATGATGCTTGGCCCTTTCCGGCTGGCCTCCTCAAAGATCTTTCGAAGGTGAGCCTCGCTTTCGCCGTAGAACTTGTGGATGACCTCCGGGCCGCTCACGGAGAAGAAGTTGGCCTCAGTCTCATGGGCTATTGCGCGGGCAATGAGCGTCTTGCCGCAGCCAGGCGGACCGTGAAGGAGAACCCCCTTAGGCGGGTCAATGCCCAGTTGTTCGAATACCTCCGGATAGCGAAGGGGGAGCTCGATCATCTCCCGGATACGCTGAAGCTGCGCTCTAAGCCCTCCAATATCCTCGTAGGACGGAGCACGAGAGGCCTCCTCGGCTTTGCTTTTGCTGATGATAAGCTGCGTGGTGGGATGAATGACCACCGGTCCTTCAGGGATCGAGCTTTCCACTCTGAAGTCAGCGGAGCGGCTTCCGAACAAGGAGGCACGAATCCGGTCGCCCGTCCGAACAGGCAGCCCATCTAGAAGGCTCCCAATGTAGTTCAAGTCGCGTTGTTGAATGGTGATGCTTATGGGAGCGAGCACCATGCGTTCGGCGGGAAAGACTGCGGTCTTGCAAACCGACACGTATTCGTCAAGTCCAACCCCGGCGTTTTCGCGGGTGACGCCATCCATCTGGATGCGCGCCTGGCCTCGGTGCTCTTTATAGGCCGGCATCACTTTCCCGACGGTCTGCCGCTTGCCGACGATCTCGACGATGTCCCCGACCTGAACTTGGAGCTTCTGGAGGTCTTCCGGGTCTATGCGGACAAATGCACGACCCACGTCTTTGCTGAGCGCTTCCACCACTCTCAGCTTGAGCGTCGTCTCAGAAGTCGTTGTCATCGTTTTCTCGGCTCTTTCCTGCAATCCCCCGGTTATCTGAGGCATTTGATCTCTACAATGCCGTTGTTGCACGCGACAGTCATCTTCTCCTGCTGAACAGCTTCCGGCAGGAGCACCTCCTTCCGATACCGCTTGTCGCCTCTTTCCGCCGCAAGGATCAGGATATCGTCCTGTAGCTCGATGTGGAGGTCCTCTGCTCCAATGCCGGGCATCTCAGCCACCACGAGGATGTGGTCTTCTTCCTCGAAGATGTCAACCATGGGTTCGCGCAGTTCTTGGACGACCGCCTGGCCTGTCTGGGTGTCCTTGCGGATATTCCCGAAAGGTTCTACCTCAATGCTTTCCCCGCCCAGACCGACTTTGACAGAGAAGCCGTAGACTCCTTTCACCTCTTTCCCGCGGATTTCCCCGGTTCGTCTGAGTTCTTCGCCCGTTTCGGCCAGTTCTCCCAGCTTTTCCACCAGACCAGCGAGTCCTTTGAATAGCCCGCCAACTCCCAAGCCACCGATCCCCAAATCGAGGTTGATGCTCTTCCCCGGTCTCGTACCCCTACCCTTCTTGCCCACCATGGCCTACCTCCTTACCTGAATGCCATACTCTTTGACCTTGGTGTGAACGGTCTTGTAGTCAACCTTAAGTAGACGGGCCGCCTCAGCCTTATTGCCATGCGTCTGTTCGAGTGCCTGCCGGACCACTGCTTTTTCGAGGTCAATGATCGTGCGGCGGACAATCTCCTTGAGGGGATATCTTCCTATATCCAAATACCGTGCCATGACCGGTGTTTCTGATGCCCAGGGCAATCCGAGATGCTGCGGTTCGATGATCTCGTTCGCCAGAAGCACCGCTCGTCGAAGAGTATTTCGCAGTTCGCGGACATTGCCGGGCCAATCGTAGGCAATGAGCATATCAAGGGCAGGCTTGGCAATATCCTGTACATTCTTGCCAAGCTCGCTGTTCGTATCGGCGATAAACCGTCTGACAAGGAACTCGATGTCTTCCTTGCGCTCCCTCAGGGGCGGGACATGAATGACGTATTCGGCCAGACGATAAAATAGATCGCTTCGGAATTCTGTTCCCGAACTGGGGGATATCAGGTCCCGATTCGTCGCCGCCAGAATCCAGGCATTCACCCGGAACTGTTTGCTCCCTCCCACGCGGTAAAAGCTCCTGTTCTCCAGCACACGAAGGAGCGCGGTCTGAAGGGCGAGGGGCATATTCGAAATCTCGTCGAGGAACAACGTCCCCCCCCGAAGCGATCTCGAATTTGCCAGGCTTGGTCTGGTTCGCTCCGGTGAATGCGCCCTTTTCGTGGCCGAAGAGTTCGCTTTCGATGAGCGTAACCGGTAGCGCTCCGCAATCCACCGCGATGAACTCGTGCAAGGCCCGGCGACTGTGCGCGTGGACTGTCTGAGCAACGATCTCCTTGCCCACGCCTGTTTCGCCGGTGATCAGCACGGAGAAATCCGTGGACGCCACGCGAGCCACCTCAGCGGACAAAAATCTGATCTTCGGGCTATTGCCCATCCTTTCCTCTAGCGAGAGGTAAGCTTCTGGGGAAATCGCCGCACGTGAATCTTTCTGCTTGAAACGCACTTCGTTCAAGGCCCTGCAAATGAGCTTGATGAGGTCGCTGTTATCGAACGGTTTAGGTATATAGCCGAACGCACCGGCTTTCACTACCTGAACCGCGTCTTCAGTGCATCCGAAAGCGGTCATGACGATGATCGGCAGCGAGCTATCCAGCGATTTTGCCTGCCGCAGTACTTCATGCCCATCCAGGCCAGGCAGCCGAAGGTCCAGCACAACTACATCGAGAGATCGAGTTTGGATCAGCTGTAGGGCCTGTTCTCCGGTGCTGGCCTCTTTCGCGTGCAACCCAGCCTTCTCTATCACCTTCCGAAGAGTCCAGCGGACGGAGTCCTCATCATCTACGATCAAGACTGTGGGGCCTGGCTTCTCTCCGTGGCCTTCTCTTGCCATTGTATATCCTCTCTTGACAAAAATAGATTACGCAGAGCTGGAAGTCCCAAGAGAACCGGATGAGCACACAAGGCGTGAAGCGTGGATATCCGGAGCGAGCCAGCGTTCCGGCGAATGGAGCATCCCGATGAAAAGAATGCCGATCTCGTCTTCCCTGAGGGTGGCATTGATACGCTTGGCGATGCGCTGGTCGCGCTGGTGGAGCAAGGTGTGGCGGATGTCTTTCTGGCGCTCTAGAATTTGGAGGGCTTCCGCAGGGTCGTTTGTCGCTGAAATCTGCTGCATCAGGGCATATTCCTTCAGCAACAGCTCCGGCGACTCGGTCCCGATCAGAGACGCGCCCTTTTTCACCAGCTCAAGGAGGAGTTCGTGGTTCCGGCTTCCCGCCCTGGCCAAGTCCCTCACAATGTCCATTGCGCGGTCGGAAACCGGCAGCCCGTCCTGGTAGAGACGAACTCGCGCATAGGGAAGGCATAACGTTTCGATTTTTTCGTGGACACCTACCCAGAACCGGTCCACAGCCATGACATTCTTTTGCCACGTCTCCTGGCCGAATCTCTGGATGTGCAATGTCTTGATGGACTCGGCCAGAGTACCCATGTCTGTCGGGGCATGAATGATCGGGACGATGAGAAGCGTTCTCATCGCAATGTCCCCCTATACAGCGATGATGTCGGTGGTATGCTGCTGCCGCGACTGTTCACACACCATGGGGGAGAACGACCACGCCCTGCTCTGGCGCTTTATGAAGTTCTTGCCTGGCCTCCGCTCCCATCACCGTTGTCAGGATCTCCTATGCAGCGCTCGTTGCAAGGATTCCCCAACGAGAAATGGTCATCAAGTATGTCGCACGAAACGGACTGAGCGTGTGCAGATGGGAATGTCCGCCCCCCATTTCCCTTTGAGGCCGTCGCAGGGGACGGTAGTACCGCTTGTCCGGTACATCTGAGCAAAGCGAAGAACCTCCTCGGTCATGCAACACCTATAACGCCTTATATCACCCACCTTGACTGAGAATGACGACCTCCGAGCGAGAGCTGGGAAATCACCCCCATTCCGGTATTCCTAAGTTATTATTATGCGGAATATTACAAGAGTTCATCTGGAAAATCGTTAACCTCAGTATGTGATATTAATGATAATGAAAAAACTATAGAGCTTCAATAAGAGACTTGTCGATAACCATCAGTCACCCACGCGTGCGGTCAAGACATTCCCGGATCGCCGGAAGGAGGTCGCCCATGCGATAAGGCTTTTTTATGAACCCAACGCTCGGACAGGAGAGACTGTGACGTGCGATAACGTCATTCGCATGTCCTGAGGTGAAGAGTACCCGCGTCTCTGGAATCGTCTGAGCGAGGCGATCCGCCACTTCACGCCCATCCATATCCGGCAGGACTAGATCGGTCAGCAGTAAATGGATCGGCCCGGAATGCTGCCCGACAAGCTCTATCGCCTTTTTCCCCGTCGCCGCCTGGAGCACTGTATAGCCCTGTTGCTCCAGCACCTGTGTCACCATAGTAAGAATGCCCGGACTATCTTCCACCACGAGGATGGTCTCTTTGCCTTTCGAGGTTTCCCTCGACTGGTGTACGCTCCCAGCCTCCACCGGCGCGTCCACCGCGGGCAAGTATATCCTGAACGTCGTGCCCTTCCTAAGCTCGCTGGAACACTGGATGGTTCCCCCGTGCTGTTGGACGATGCCGTACACTGTGGCAAGCCCCAGACCCGTGCCCTCCTCCCCTTTTGTCGAGAAGAAAGGCTCGAAGATCCTCGCTTTCGTCTGTTCATCCATGCCGATGCCCGTATCGCTGACCGATACCATCACGTAATTCCCTGGCCGCACGTCCCCATGCTGCTGCGCAGATGCTTGGTTGAACGCGACATTCTTCGTCCCGATCGTCAAGAGACCCCCATCAGGCATGGCGTCTCGCGCATTCGTGGCGAGGTTGAAGATGATCTGTTCAATTTGACCCGACCCGACTCTGACGTTCCAGAGCTCCGGCTCTAGAGTGATCTTCAGGGTGACATCTTCGCCGATGATGCCTCGCAGCATGTGCTCCACGTCGTTGACGATTGTGTTGAGGTTCATCACGCGCGGCGCGACGGTCGCCTTACGGCTGAAGGTGAGCAGCCGGTTGGTCAGCTCTGACGCTTGGGTGGCCGCCTTGAGGATCTCGCCCACCAACCGAAGCAGTGGGCCTTCGGAGTTCAAGCTGCGCTGGAGCAGTTCCGTATAACCTATGATCACCGTGAGGAAATTGTTGAAATCGTGGGCAATGCCTCCGGTAAGGCTGCCAATCGTCTCCATTTTCTGTGATTGCCGAAGTTGCTCTTCCAAGATCATCTGTCTGGTGACATCCCGCCCGACTTTCACGTAGTTGACAATCCTTCCTGAGACATTCCGAACCGGCAAGATCGTGGCATCCTCTTCATAGGATGTCCCGTCCTTTTTATTATTGACGATGTGCCCTTGCCATGTCCGGCCACTAGCTATCGTCCTCCACAGCTCGCGGTAGAACGCCTCCTCGTGCTTGCCGCTCTTGAGGATGCGCGGGGTTCGTCCGATGACTTCCTTGCGCGTGTAGCCGGTGACCCGCTCGAAGGCGGGATTGACGTAGCGAATCGTGCCATCGGCATCAGTAATGACCACCATCTCTGCTGACTGTTCGATGGCCGTAGATAGGCGAAGAAACTCTTCTTCTGTCTGCTTGCGCCGGGTGATGTCCGTGATGGTGCCGATAGCAAACCGGGGCGTGCCGTCAGCGTTCCGCACGAGCGAGACAGTCTGGTGGCCCCACATTACCTTGCCGTCTTTGCAATGATAGCGCTTCTCAAGCTGGTAAGAGTCGCTTGCGCCCTCGATCATCATGGCGAAACACGCCAGTTCGGTGGCCTTATCGTCTCGATGGGTGAGTTCGACGAGGGAGAGAGCGTGAAGTTCGGGTGCGGTAGAGCAAAACATCTTCTGGAACGCAGCATTCGCCTCAATAAGGCGCCCGTGGAGGTCCATGAGGGCGATGGCAAGGTCCGCCCGCTCAAACATCACCCGGAATTGTTCTTCGCTCCGCCCCAGTGCGTCCACAGCCCGTTTCCGTTCGACGGCGCAGTGAATTGAGCGCGCCAGCAGCTTGCTTTCTATGCGCCCTTTGATCAGGTAATCTTGCGCACCCTTGTGCAAAGCCCTGAGCGTAAGCTCGTCCTCCTCACGGCTGGCCAGCACGACAATGGCTACCTCCGGCCTTTGCCTCCGAACTGCCTCGAGCGTTTCAGGCCCATGGCTGTCTGGGAGTTCCGGATCTAGGAGCACCACGTCGAACCCACCTCCGGCAAGGCAACCAAGGCCCGTGGAGAGACGCTCAGCATACACGAGATCGAAGGGAGTACCTTCTGCCTTGGCAAGCATCTCCTGGATCGTACAGCTGTCCCTCGGATCGTCCTCGATCAGGAGGACCTTGACAGGAGTTTTCATGGCTTTCACCCTGGCGGCGGTTCATGATTCAGGGGCGAAAACCCATCCCAATAGGATACAAATATCGTTCTGAGCGAAGCAAACAACCTTCTTCATTTTCAGTATGTTAGAGATTCCTCACTTCGTTCGGAATGACGGTTTTCGGATAGGCCCTAAAGACGCCTGTCCGCCTGTCCTGTATCTCTGGCTCGCGCTGCTTGAGGTGAAAGATTGGGATCCGTGGTCCACCAACTGATCCCCATTTCCATAGCTTTATCCACCGAACAGACAAGGAGCCGGATCTGGATGGTCAATAATTCGACATCCACCAACTTGATCTTGATGTCGCCAGCGATGATGATCCCCTTATCAAGGACCCTTTCTAAGATGTCCGCCAGGGTTGCACTTTCGACAGAATGTATCGTGCTTGCCTGCGCTGCCATCGTCTGTCCTTTCTCACAGGAGCCTTCCTAGCGGTCCCAGATCGAGGTTGAGATCGTCCTCTCCTAGTCCGAATTCTCTCCTGAGCCGTTCGATCTCCTGAGCCTGACGCATAAGGGTGGTTCCAAGCCGTTCGATCTGTTCTTCTGTCAGAGACCCCGATTCCATCCGCCGGATCGCCTGCCGTTCGAGAAGCTCGTGCAGGAGTTTCACGAGGGTGAGGACCAACTGCCCCAACCCGTTTTTCCCCTTCTCGGGATCGAGATTCACGCGGGGCGCATTGGCCCGTGTGGTCTCGGCAAAATCCGCCGAGTATCCCCTGGATGCCGCATTCTGCACTCTCATCTTGTGTCCACGGGAGGGTGAAGGCGTGCGCTATCGGCGTTCATAAGACCTATCGGCACCACTATGCTTGCTTGTCTGGCCGTCTCTATTGAACTGAGCAAGAGTCGTACCCCCAGATAGAGCAGGTCTATATCCGCCACTGAGACCGTGATGTCCCCGTGAAGCACGACGCCCTTGTTCAGCAGGCGATCCAGAAGCTCGCACAGAGAAAGGTGCTCCTCCTCATCTAACTGGCCATCCGAGAGACATTCAGCCATGGGATTTTCCCCATTCTATCTCACGAAGAAGCCGCCTCTTCTTCCTCGGCCACATCTGCCACTACGCCGCCCCGCTTTTCCAATTTATCAAGCCGGTCCAGCAGCTCTTTTTCTCTGGCCTCGAAGCTTTCTTCCGTGATCTGGTGTGCTTCCAGCAACGTGTAGAGCTTGCTCAATTCGGCAGTGATGGATTCCGCCTCATTGGCAAGCTCTTGGTGTGCCGCGTCGCAGATCTCTCGGAAAATCCAGAGGATGCTCCGGTACGGGGAAAGCAGGATGTCATCAATGATGAACATCGTATCCTCCCTCGTGCCGTTGGCGGCGCATTGGGTATCTGCGGTGAGCACGTGGTAGCGGCTCACAGAGTAATATCCAACTCGACGAAATTGTGCGGCGCCCACGGCCCGTTGTAATCGAAGGCGAAGTTGTCATCGAAGAGCGCCGCCGCCTTGAAGACGCCGGTCTCGAACGCCGCGACGCCATCGCTCCCAACCAAACAGGCGAGGTTCATCACTTCCTGCTCGGTGCGAGGCGGATTCCGTTTGAGTTCAAAGCACCGGGGAGCTAGGACTGCTTCCACTTTTTCCGTGCTCGCCATGCGATCTTGGACGAGCAATCGCTCAAAGAGGCGGCCCAACTCGATCATCTCTTCATGAGAGGGTTCGCGGGGGCAGCGAAATATCCGGTCTCGCCCGGCGTGAAGCTCTGGATGGATACGGACGAAGTACTCGAAGATGTTTGGGACATCCCATACGACGCGAAGGCCCATTTCAACCTTGCCCGCCACGCGACGGAGTTGTTCGGCGAACGACTGCTCGTTTTGGGCGAGGAGCTTTCGAATGGCGTCGCTATTTTCCCCGACAATGCCGAACGACATCGGAAGCACGGTGGCTTCTCGCATGAGGCATCTTAAAACTTCTTGATGAGAGGCGAGAAGGCGACGTTCCGGGCGGATTCTCTTGTCGGGGACATCGCTCACCACAGCCACCAAGCGGCCGCTTGAGATGGAATACACCAGAGCGCCATGGATGCCGCAGAAGCCATATTCCCGCTTCCCGGTGTCCTCTGCGATAGCATACAGATAGTGCGCAGTGCCATCTGGTGCATGGATGCTCATGAGTCCCAGCCCTTTTCGGTTATTGTCAGGTACGTTTCAGAGCCTGTATGGCGACAGGTCGTGTGAACATCACGAACTGGGCTGATTTGAGCTTGCCCCCTTCGGTCTTCACCTGCAAGATCGCGCCGCACATGAGGCATTTGATCTGGCCATCAAACTCGCCACAGGCCTTGTCGAGATGCACCGTGTACCCGCAGGATGGGCAACTGACTGTCATGGTCTGCCCCTCGATTTCTCTTCAAGCCTAAGCCGATGCTCACGCTGCCGCCGAGTTCTTAAGCTCGTACGCGGTGATGTTCAGGTCGCCGTCTAGCCTCAGCACGTAGACCTGGCAATCCAGCACTTTCCTGTGCGTCGGCAGACCCAGTGCTGCAATGGTCGCATTCGGCACATGGACCTCTGCTTCAGCTTCCCACGTCCCTTTTTCCGGGTCAAGCTGCACCAGCTTCTGCACGCTCACCTGCCTGACGCCCAGCGTCTCTTTCAGGAAAGCGATGATAGCGTTTCTGCTATCCTCTATGGGTGACATGGTTTGTCCCACCTCTTCATAGGCGATCCGCCGCATCTCGTCAGTACCGGAGTTTGAATCCCTCCCCATCCTGCCGGAGCTCCGGCGGTGCGGCGCTTGGGGTGTCACCGGTGAGGGTGCGGCCGTTTCGCTCGCCTAAAGTGCGCAGGAGTGCGTCCTTTTCGGCCTCAACCTCTTTGATCCGTGCGGTGATGTTCTCTATCCGCCTCAGTGCGCTCTGTTTTTCCGCGTGGAGCCGCGCCTTCGCCATTTCAAGCACGGAGATCCTCATGTATGCCATGTACGGAACGGAGGCCCTGTCCACCTTCCCCGCGTGCGTGCGGATATCCTGTACGCCTCGTGGAGGTTTTCTGGTGGTATGCATGCCGTCCCCTTCGAGTTGTCGTGAAAGTAAGGGCGACCCGGTAGGCCGCCCCTGTATCACGGGATTCTTCGGCGAACTCCATGAGTTCGTTTGCGAACTCTTCGAGTTCGTTTCGAGTTCGTTGCTCAGAACGACGTTCGTATCCTACTGGGATAGGTTCTTGGCTCCGAATACGCTTTGCATCACTTCATCCAGCTTCTCTCGGATCATGGAGTGCCCTTCATGAGTTACTTTGGCCGTGTTTACGGCAAGGATGTCTCTACAGGCCCACTGGAAAGTGGGGTCCTCCGGCCTCGCATGGGCGCCGTGATGGGCAAGAACACGGGCGATGGCGATACAGGCGCGAATACTGGGCCGATGGTTATTGATGCCGATGCCTCGCAGCTCCCGGATAATATCCACGATGACTGCCGCATCCTCCCTCCCGATGGCCGACCGCGCCATTGTTATGCGAATCTCGCTCTCCCGATCGTAATGATCGAGGTGGATGGTTATAAGACGGTCCGTCAACGCATCCTGAGTCTTGTGCGTGCCTGCATACTCCTCCGGATTCGAGGTGAAAATCGCCCGGAACTGAGGATGCACTTCCAGATAGCCTTCGCCGGTCGAGCGCAGCTTTGGAAGGTTGAGGATCTTCTCTTCAAAGATGCTCAGGAGCACATTGTTCGCCTCTGGTCGCGAGCGGGTGAACTCATCATAGATGAGCGTATAGCCTTTTCGACAGGCTGTGGTGAGCCGATTGTCAACCCAGAAGGTTTTCATCTCCTCCTCGGTTCTCAGGACCGAATGGATGTAATGGTCAATGAGTCGGTACCTCTGGTAGCCAGCATCCTTGCCCACCAGATCGGAGCTTCCAAGCTCCTCGTCGCCGTGGAGGAGAATGACACGTCGCCCAAGCTGCGCGGCTACATGGAAGGCAAGGGTTGTCTTCCCCGTGCCCGCAGGCCCGGCAAAATGAACTGCATAGCCCGTTTCGAGGTAGGTCAAGGCACGCTCGACCACATGTTCCACATATGGCGTGATGACGAACCCCTCGCTAGGCTCTGGTAGGAGGGTATCCGCATTCCGGCGAAGCATGACCGGGTCTACTGAATTCAGCGCCACATCGCCCATCTCACCGCTTCCTTCACAGTTCGGTCGGCAACGTCTCAGGGAAAGTGGGAACGGAAGTTCTAGAGGTACCTCCTCTCCCACCATGGATGATGCGGAAGCACGTAAGGCACCGTGGAGAATCCGCATCATCTTTATTATTTGTAGCCTGGCTTCCGAGCCTTCCTCTTCGGCCTGGTTTTCTGCTCAGGCTCTGGGGTTCTCATCCCAGCTTCATCCTGAGCTGTTGCCTTGGCTTGTTCTCTGGCCGTCAGTTGGGCATCCTGCTGTTTCGGGGCAGGAGCTTTTTCCAAGCCATATACAAACGCCTCCCGCCCGGCTCTCGCCTTCGCAAACATCTCGTTGTTCGCCCTGCGGATACCGGCCCGCATCTTGGCCACGGAAGCTCTCAGATCGAATGTGGAGGCTCCTAAGTCGGCCATCATCTTCTGGGCCATCTCGCGGTTCGCCCTGCGGATACCGGTGCGCATCTGACCGATACTCCTCTTGAGTCCGGTGACAGAGGTCGTCAGCTCGGAGATGAACGCTTCCCGATCGGCCCTCGCATTCTGCGCCATCTCGGCGCCTGAGTTGCGCAGGGCGGCGCGCATCGCGGCAACGCTGCCGTGCAGTTCCTTTGCATCGCTCCTCAAGTCCTTGAGGAACGTCCGGTGCTTCTGGCGCAAAGCTTCCGTGGTCTCGTAGATTCGTGTCATCTCATCTGGTAGGCTCATCGCATTCCTCCCTGTTCAGGGTGCATGTACCGGGCATGGCCGCCTCACCACAAAACCAGTTGACTCGGAAACGGGAACGTCCCACTCAATCGGCGGCCTGATTCAGGATGGCGCAAGTACCGTGCCACAACTTTCGGCGCTCGCCTGTGCATCAAGGGACGCACAGAAGTGCCTCGTTCGGGGAACTCGGAAAACGCGCGGTTTGTCGGCCTGCTTGGAGGGGAACTTGACGTATAGACTTAGTTCCATACTTGTGGTCAGAGTTCTGTACGTCCTCTCGTCCTCGGTATGGGAATCACTCTATGAAGGGTAGGAACGACACTCCACACGAGTGGTCGTATTACCACCATGGTGTGATAAGATGAGGCGTAGTTGCAAAATAGGTCTATCACTTCTCAGTGTGTACGAAAAGTCCGTGCGCACTCTCACACACTTTCCCTCTGGTGATATTCTACAAGTCATCTGGCTCTGGTGAAAACCTGCGTTCAGGCAGACAAGAATGCCTTGGGCAGACATTCCTGTCTGCCTCCACCCGTATCAAAACCGCAAGAGTACCGGTGGGGCGGGCGTTCCTGCCTGCCCACGATGTCATTTGTATCTTCGAGCACGAATAGCAGACCAAGAGGTTGCCCTTGACGGGCATCCTCATAGTCGCAAGTTCATACCGAGAAACGCAAGCGGGGGAAGTAGGTAAGCTACTTCCCCCGCCTAGGCTGTGCAGTGGTGCTCGATCACGCTGGTGCGGCTGCCGTTGCTGTCAGCCCGATGGCTTCAGCATACTTCAGGTAGGTCTCCACTGACGCGATGACCACTCTGGCCTCAATGGAGAGCAGCTCAATCCCAACCAGCGAGACCTTGGCCCAGGCATCAATCACGATGCCTTTGTCCAGAATGCGATCCACAACTTCCGCCAAGCTCGAAGAGTCTGTGGATTTTTGGACTTGTGCCATGGTTGCTCCTCCTTACGAGACGTTGGGTACAGGTGGGCATACCGTTTTGGTGTGCCCGGACGATCGTACGGAGACTGATGCAACTCTTATGCCACACCCCAGACAGCCAATCGGAAGTGTTTTTCATACAAGATATTACGTTCGGTGGCGGGACCTCTGCGTCGAGAGCAGGATCGGCTGATCGAGGGGTGAAGCTGGTTGATTCGAGGCCTTTCATACGATCCCGGTTGGTCCTGATACCCCTCTATCAGCCATTATCATTCATAAGCCAACGTTTCAGCCAGGCGGATGGTGGGAAGCTCGGCCTCGGCGCCGATCATCCGCGGTGGTTGTCGTACGTCGCGTCGGGCCTGCACTTTCTCTGTCGGCCCACCTCGATCCATCGCCGCAAGCACCCCATGCACGGGAGTACGGAGAATCATGAGCCAGGAACCGATTTTCGAGGTCACCCCAGGCCAGCGCCAACTCTTCTTCGACGATGTGGGAATAGCCAAGCTCGAACACCTCACCCGCGCCATGCACCAGCCCGCGAAGAAGGGCGCGGTGATCCGTCCGAACGTTGATCGCGGCGAGACAGTTCTACAAACACGGAGCGCACCCGCCTGGGACCCGGAGGCTGGCGTGTTCAAGCTGTGGATGCTGACCTCTGGTATTCACTCGGGCACAACCTATGCCGAGAGCGAGGACGGTCTGCACTGGCGCAAGCCCGCCCTGCGCCAGCGCGAGGTGAACGGTTCGCGGGAGAACAACATCGTCACCCTCGATCCCAGCCGGGAATGGCCAGCCAACGCGATGGAGAACGTCGTTTACGACCCCGATGATCCGGACCCCTCGCGTCGCTACAAGGGCTTCGCCCATTGCTTCACGCGAGAGCCGATGGTCAGCCCGGATGGCATCCACTGGCGACTGTTGGATGTGCCACCCATCCCCAGCAAGGATGAATCCAACCTGAGCTACGACCGGCAGACCCGCACGTTCATCGCAACGGTGAAGCACGGCGGGCCATACGGACGCTCCGTCTATCTCTGCACCAGCACGGATTTTGAGCACTGGACCGGGCAGGAACTGATGTTCCACGCCGACGACTTGGACCAGATGCTGGGGCGAGCCACCATAGCGAGACGCTTCACCAACCCGCTTCTCGGTCAACCGGTCCTCAACATCCCGGCTACTTACAACGTGGATATCTACAACATGGGCGTGTTTCGCTACGAGGGGTTGTACGTGGGTCTGCCCACCGTGTATCACAGGACCGGCCTGGTGCGGCCCGACTGGGACGGCTTCAATGATTGGGACGCTTCGCCGCAGGAGTTGACGGCCTATCGCAAGAGCGGCAACTGGGCCGGTTTCCACCACGTGCAGTTGGCGTGCAGTCGTGACTTGCGCCATTGGCAGCGCCTCGGCGACCGTCAACCCTTCCTTGATCTCTCGCCGTTGGGTTCGGGCGCGTACGACCTTGCCACCATCATAGGGCCGTCCTCCCCTGTGGTGCGGGATGACGAACTATGGTTCTACTACACGGGCCTCAAGAAGTATGGCGGACCGACACCGCGTCGCGGGGTGGAGCGCGATCAGGGCGCGATCTGTCTGGCGGTGCTGCGGCGCGACGGATTTATCTCGCTGGACGCCGGTGAGCGCGATGGAGTGCTCCTCACCGAGGCTTTTGTGCTCAAAGGCAATAGTCTGCATGTCAACCTCGACGCGCCACGGGGCGAGTTGCGCGTCGAGGTGCTGGATCAACAAAGCCGCGCCCTGGCCACCTCCGCGCCGCTGAGTGGCGACCTGCTGGACGGCGAAGTGCGCTGGAGCGGGTGCTCTCTCACGGGTGCGCAGGGGCAGGAAGTGAACCTACGTTTCACTTTGCGTCGTGGTGGCCTCTATGCCTATTGGATGGGAGAATAGCCAATTCGCCACCGAGAATATCCGTCTGTTCATCCGCTCGACGACCTTGCCCGTGTGCTGGCTTGTCAGGGTGAGTACCGCTTCATCAACGACACGAATACAGTAAAGGCCCGATAAGCCTGAGCTTACCGGGCCTTCACTCTGGAGCCAACGGTCGGACTCGAACCGACGGCCAGATACGCACGCATGGGATATTCAGACAGTGCCAAACCTGTACACGCCACCGTCAGACCTCCTCAGGATGTTGATCTCCTCGGCGGCGCGGCGACCCGGTCCCCACGGATACCCGACGGGCAGTGGCACGCGTTCGCCGTCACTCGAACCAGAACGAGTACAGCTCCGCCTCTTCAAGCCAGAAGTGCAGGCGGATCGAGCGGTCCTTGAGCACTCCAAACGATGCTTCGGTCGTCCACGCTACTTCCTGATCGGTCGAGTCGCCAGCGAAGGGGACGTTCTCGCCGTAGCCCCAGCCGTCGAGCCACTGACCATCGCGCTCGCCGTTGCCGTCCCGCACCGCGATCTTGACGCACCCGCCCGACGAGGTTTTCGCGTTGACGTGCAGCCTCCCGCCGGGGCAACGCAGCGGCTTGGTGAGCATGTACCCGACCGTCGGCGCATCGAGCGAGACGAAGCCATCGGAGCGCAGCGTCGCGAGGCCGATGCACGTCGTGTCCGGCTTCATCTGCCCGTGGTGGAGCCGCGCCTGCCCACTGTAGTAGACGGCCAACCGCCCGTCGTCCAGCGTTATCACTCCCTGTTGGCAGAGCACCATTCCCCAGTCGAATTTCGGTACCTGACCGGTGGGCAGGAACGTCGGACGTTCCGGGTGCCGCTCCCACCGGATGCCGTCGCGGCTCCACGCAAGTTGCACGTCGATGGAGTGGTCCTTCGGCAGTTTCCTGTCCGGATGCCAGTAGAACATCTCCAGGAAGCCGAAGTAGGCTCCCTGGTACCGCGTCACGGGCATTCCGTAGAAACACGGAGGATCCAGTTCGTCGGGAATGACGATTCCGACAGGCTGCGTCCAGTGGATCAGGTCCGCACTCTCGGTGTAGGCGATGCGGCGGATCTCGTTGGCGTTGACGGTGGCGCGGCGGTATTGCATGAACACGCCGCGTTCGGGGTTGTACACCATGTTGTTGTGGCAGTCGCTGCGGCCCTTGATGATCGGGTTCTCCGGCGCCTCGGCGAACGTGAGGCCGTCGTCGCTGTAGAAGATGCGCTGCGACATGGTGTGGTCGCCCGGCGGTGGTGGAGGGTCCATATGGGCAACGCCGGCGAGCAACGCGTACCGGCCACGTTCGCGCAGGTGCTCCGGCAGGGGCACGAGGCTCATCGATGCCATGATGACGTTGGGGTCGGCTCAAACGAGGTTGTTCTCCCTGCTGCCGTCGAACTCGATCAGCCCGAGGTTCGGGCGCTCCCAGTGAATACCGTCCGCCGACTCGTAGTAGACGCCGACGCCTGTCTTGTGCTTTTTCTCCGGCAGGTAGTGCCTCGGGTGGTGCGCCGCGGCGAGCAGGCGCACGGTCCCTGTGTCAGGGTCTCGCCACACCTGCCCGCTCCCCGGGCCGATGCCCTCCCACGGCTTCTCCGGCGCGATGACCGGCTCGTCGGAGTACCTCTTCGGCTCGTGCACCGTCCGTCGGCAGTTCCACGCATCGTCCACAACATGATGGTCCACGAGCAGTTGGTGCTCGGAACCAACCGCCAGCGGCTCCGACGGAATGATCGCGTACGAGCCTGCGATCTTGAACACGTTGTTCGCGCTCACTCGTGGCCCTTCAGCCATGGGACACCTCCTTCGCTCCGCAGGCGGCTCGCAACGACCGCGTTGCTGGCCGCGAACGGCTTCCCTTCTGTGGGCATAAGGGTTAACGACACTCGCGCCGCGCCCTGGCCCTACTCCGTCACCTCTTCGTAGACAACCGTAGCCTGCAGCGCCTCCAACACGGTCTTGCCGTGCACGACCGCCCGTCGTCGCTTGCCGTGCTCATCGGGGCGCGTGAGGCGAACGAGCTCGTACGGCGGCGACATCGTGTACGGCTCGAATCTCGTCGTTTTTGCCCGTTCCAGGGCTTCACGAGCGCCATCGCGGATCAGCTCTCGGGCCTTCTTGGGGGCGCAATGGATCGCCGGGACATTGTGGCGTCTGTTCTCCTCGCCCGTGAGGCCGGCAGCCGACCCACGTTTAATGCCTTCGATGACCGATACCGTGACGCCATTGGGGCAGAGCGCGCGGAACTCGGCACACGCGGCGTCGTCGCCGCTGAGCATGATGTACGGCGTCCCGAAATACCCCGCGGCGAGCATGTTCAATGCGATCTCTCCGACAACGACTCCGTTCATGGTCATCTCTTCCCGGTCAGTACTCCCGGTGTGGCTCAAGTGCCCCCCATCGGTGTTGGACATGGCGTGCTGACCGATCATGATCGCCACGTCGAAGGGCCTCTGCCACGCGTCGCTGTACGTCCACGGACGGCCTGTCAACACGCGCGCCGCCGGGTGCAGGAGCGACGGCTTCACCGAGCCGGGTCCGTGTGCGTCGGCGATGAGGATGTCCGTCGCCCCTGCCTCCAGTAGCCCCTCAACGGCGGCGTTAAACTCAAGCGTCGCCAGCTCGCGGCCGTACTCGTAGTACTTCCCCTCCGGCCGCACATAGTCGGGAATCGTCACGATTCCCGCGACACATTCCATGTCGGTCATCATGTAGACTCTCATGGCTCGTCTCTTCCTCGTAGCTCACCCTTCGTGCACCAGGCCGGCGGTTACGGCTGAGCGGCTTCCCGGATCCTCTTGAGCTGCGCGTTGTCGGCGGGTTCCTTCCCCCCGTAGAACCAGGTGATTGGAATCACCTTGAGCTTTGAGTTCACGCCCTCCGGGGCGCCGTTCACCAGCTCGGCTCGCGTCGGGTGCGGCGTGAGGAACGAGTACGTGTGCGCCACGAGCACGCGGTCGCGATAGACGAACACCGAGGGGTATGACCATCGTCCCCATCCGACCGGTAGGTCAACGACATGCTCCGCCCGTCGTTCGAGCGCTGGCAGTTCGGCCTCCATGAATTTCCCTTCCGGGCACTGCGCGTAGATCGGGGAAGGCTCGACGCGCGTCTCCTCGTGGAGCGACTCGATATTCTGGTAGAACTCCCACACGCCCCCGCCATTGCGGCTCACGGCCGCAGACAGCCGCGTGCGGATGAATCCTTGCAGTATCTCCTCTTCGCTCTGCTGTGTCCACACGACAAGAAGGTGGCGATCCATCGGCAGAGCGCGCACCTGCGCCGGAGAGGGCGAAGCTGCAAGTACCGTCGCCTGCGGCCGTGTCCACGTCTCGCCGTCGTCGTCGGACCACGCCTGATACAGCCGCCCGAGGTTCGTCCGCAGGAGCATGATGAGCTTCCCCGGCTCCACTTCGGCAACCGTCGGTTCGTACGTGCCGTAGTTGCCGCCCGCCCAGCCCAGGCGGATGAATAGCTCGCCGTCGCGGTTGGGCTGCCACGTGCGGCCGTCGTCGTCGGAGTAGAACACGCCGCTGCCGCCGAAATGGGGGTCGACGAAGTGAGCGTCGGTGGAGGCGAACTGCCCGTCGATCATCCCGCCGACGAACGGCGCGCTGATCGGCCGCCAACTCCCCTGTCCGATGCTGATGTAGTAAGGCAGGATGATACGGCCGGACGACGTGCGCAGCATGACGTCCTGCAACGCGTAGGTCGGGTAGCCGGGCAGGTTGACGCAGACTGGAGGCTCCCAGGTGGTCCCCCCGTCAGGTGAGCGCCAGAAGAGAATGTCGCTCGCGCGTCGTGGCCCCCTGCCTTCCGGTCTGTGCATCGCCGCCAGGCCGATGCCATCTCCGCCAAGCCTTACTAACGACTCGCCGGAGCCGCCGACGGTGCTGCCGTTGCTGTCGACGCAGCGATACGGCTTCGACCAGGTGATGCCGCCGTCGTCTGAGGTCCTGAATGCTGCGGCGGCGACGTGCAGCACGCGACCATCGGGAAGCTCCGCGAACGTCGAGGAGTGGCCGCAGTTCTGTTCGTGAACGGCCAGGAACTCCCCAGGTCGCGTTGTCGGCACATTGCTCATTTCTGCCTCCTCATGTGACGGATGGCGTAGTGGAGCCCGCACCCTCACGCGACCCATCCAGCCGCGAACTTCGATCAAGTTGTTCACACGGAGTGCGGCGCTACCGTTCCCGGACAGACGGCGAAGCCGAACGCTTCACCCAGACTGCTTTGCCCAAACGGGCCTGCACACAAACCCCATCGCCGCAGTATCGAGCGCAGGACAGCCGTACTACCCTAGAGCCTGTTATGCACTTTCAGGCCTGAGTATGGTATACTCATGGCATGACACGGAAAGGCTATCCGAGTGACGTATCCGACGATGAGTGGGCGTTTGTGGCGCCCTATCTGACTGACGCGCAGTGGTCGCTCATTGCACCGATGCTCCCACTCGCCAAGGCAGGGGGTCGTCCGCACAGCGTGGACCTGTGCGAAGTGATCAACGCGATTGTGTATCTGGTGCGCACTGGGTGTCAGTGGCGGATGCTTCCTCACAGCTTTCCGAACCATACCACCGTCAGCACCTATCACCATAGGTATCGCCGTGAGGGGGTATGGCATCGTATTTATGAAACGTTGCGCACCGAAGGAAGGCTCGATCGAAGCCGTAAGGTAAGTCCCAGCGCCGCCATCCTTGACAGTCAAAGATGACGGAAAAAGGGGCCAACGTTGCCGTACCGAAAGCATAAGATGTTCTGAGAACTCTGCAAAGAGCGTAGCCTAAAGCCCGACCTTTCTGCCCACGCCGCTTTCAATGTACCCTTCGCCGTATTCTTCCCTGAACACCTCCCGGCAACGATCTCCGGAACAATGGGAAGGGGCTATTTTCTCGACGCCGAGCCGCCGCATCTGTGTTGCGATGCTTCGCAATTGCGAATCGGACGCTCCGACCAGATGGAATCCTCCCATGACAAGGCAAATGCCCGCGCTTGGGAACATCTGCCCGGCCTTTGCTGTGATCTCGACTATCCCAGGATGGGCACAACCGGTGATGACCGCGATACCTCTCTCTGAGTGTAGGACGAGGGACTGCTCCCTTATCGAAGTGCCCATTTCTCCGGTGCTGTAGAAGACGCCAGCGATGTGCTGAGCGCTGTCCACGTCCTGGTACTCCGCCCCATGAGAGGTGATCTCAGTCCGTATTGAGTTCGGGAAAGAGGACGGAATGTACGCCCTCACGTCCCCGTTCCTCTCGAGAAATCCAGCCAGTCCTCCCACATGGTCCCCGTGGATATGGGAAATGACTACAATATCTATATCCTCGGGGGCTATTCCCAATTTCTCCATGTTGGAGAGCAATATGGAACCGTTCCCCCCCGTGTCGAAGAGAACGGTGTGGGAGGGCGAGGCTACCACGCAGGCAAACCCCCAACTGGTCGTCAACCGCGGGTCTACCTGGTAGTTATCGTAGACAACGGTGATGGAAAGGGTGTCCACTCCTTCAACCTCCAAGCCCACGAATCCCGCGTCTGGGGAACCGCACGAGAACCTCGAAAACATCCCCAGAATGGCTGCCCCAGTGAGCAGCGCAGACAACAGAGAAGCCCCGTTCACGGCAGAGCCTAACCGCATACGTTATCGCCCCGCTCCATGCCCACCGACAGAGGTGACCGAGAGTGCCGCTTGAGTCCTGACGACCCCCGTGTGGCCATAGACCCTGGGTCAACCACAGACGCAAGGTTGAACGATGAAGAGAAAAGGCCGCTTGGCGGCCCCTGTGTCTCCGGCGGCAGCCACGTCCTCAGAAGTACATATTGTTCGCTACCAGGAAGGCGAATTCAGGCTCGCGTTCGTTGGGCTTGGTGTGTTCGATCTTGGCCGCCCACCTTTCGGAGTCCTGCCGGATTGGCTGCGAAAGCAGCATTTCCCCGGCCCCGGCCAGAGCGCCGTTGCCAATTCTGACGATCCTCTCTTTCAGGTCCGGCAGCAGACCGATTGCTACGGCGTTCTCCACATTGATGTAGTTCCCGAACCCCCCCGCCAGATAGATTTTGTCGAGTTCCTCCAACTCAACGCCGTAGTATTTCAACAGTAGGTCCTGGTCTGTCCTCAGACCCGCTTTGGCCGTAATGAGCTGGTATACGTCCTGCTGCGTAATGCGGATAGAGTCGGTCAGGTGGAAATCGGCGCCCAACTTGGCCTTCTTCGTCATAATCCGGGCCTTGAGCAACTCGCCCAGCAAGTCAATCAGGCCAGAGCCACAGATGCCTACCGGAGGCTCACCACCAATGGTCTCGTACCTCACCTGCCCACCATCAATCCGCACATTGCTTATGGCCCCCGCAATCGCGCCGATGCCACTGCTGACGGTAGCGCCCTCATAGGCACCCCCTGCGGCGCACGAAGCGGTCATAATATGCTCGCGGTTGCCGACAGCGACCTCTCCGTTGGTGCCGATATCTACGACCATGGAGGGCTTCTCTGCTTCGTGCAGCCGTGCCGCGATGATGTCGGCCAGGCAGTCGGCCCCAGCGTGTCCTCCGATCAGCGCCGCCCCATAGACGTTGGCCTGGGGGTTGATCCGCAGCCCAAGGGAGGCGGCCTCGGCATTGACTGGCTCCTTGCTTGGCGGCTCGAAGGGGATCACCCCCAGTGACCGCACATCCAGCCCAAAGAAGAGGTTGCGCATGGTGGGATTG
>Ga0172366_10000699_pt1 | contig 24966 bp, 21 predicted proteins | sample LakKivSesite69cm_FD_114533 | JGI IMG/M metagenome (GOLD analysis project Ga0172366, IMG submission 114533) | Sediment microbial communities from Lake Kivu, Rwanda - Sediment site 69cm | ecosystem: Environmental > Aquatic > Freshwater > Lake > Sediment | place: Rwanda: Western Province, Lake...
ATGATGCTGCACCGGGAAATAACGAAGTGCATTTATGAGTGTCAGTTTTTTCTCATTTGTAGTTAATATATCTTGCCTTCTGGGAGCATGGTTAACTTCCGGATCATAAGGCCTGGAGGCCGGAATATTTTCAGGGATACCCTGCAGGACTGCCTGCCTGAATTGCTCTGTTGTCATAAAAGAACAGTTTTAAGCAAAATTAGGAAATATATAGATGTTCTTCTTATAATGAGAATATTCATAAGCCAGAACGCCGCAGCCGCGGCGTTCTGGCTTATGAATGGCTAAGACCCAAAACATCAGGAAGTCTATTTAACACTTTTGAGACAGTCCAATATGTGTTCAATTTTTTTTAGATTTGTAACTCATTTAAATATTCTGCATAATGAAACGATTAGTGATTAACACATTAAAACTTTTATCCCTGGCCCTGGCCGTTCCTTTTCTCACAGGATGCGGTTACAACACTATGGTGCAGATGGATGAAGCAGTAAAGTCACAATGGTCACAGGTGGAAAACGCTTACCAGCGAAGAGCAGACCTGATACCCAACCTTGTCAATACGGTCAAAGGTTATTCAAACTTCGAGCAGCAGACGCTTACACAGGTGATTGAAGCACGTGCCAAAGCCACCAGCGTGAATATCAATCCGGAGAACCTTGATGCAGAAGCTATCCAGCAGTTCCAGGCTGCCCAGGACGGGCTCAGTTCAGCCCTGTCACGCTTAATGGTGGTAGTGGAACAATATCCCGATCTGAAAGCCAACCAGAATTATCTGGATCTGCAGGCCCAGCTCGAGGGAACAGAAAACAGGATAGCTGTTGAAAGACGCAAATTCAATGAGACAACACAGAACTATAATACCTATATCCGGAAATTCCCCCAGCTTATTGTTGCTTCTATCTTCGGCTTCCACCAAAAAGAGTATTTTAAAGCTGTTGAGGGAGCTGAGACACCTCCAAAAGTGCAATTCTGACCATGCAACCCTCACAATTCTTCAGCAAGGAACAGAAAAAGAGCATCCTGGAAGCTATCAGGGATGCTGAACATAGCACCTCAGGTGAGATAAGGGTGCATATAGACAGGCGCTGCAGGGGTGATGTGCTTGACCGTGCAGCTTATGTGTTTGAGAAATTGAAGATGCACAGGACAAAGCTGCGTAACGGGGTACTCTTCTACCTTGCCCTGGAAGACCGCAAATTTGCCATATTGGGTGATGCCGGTATCAACGCCGTCACTCCTGAAAACTACTGGGAGAATATCAAATCCCTGATGATGGCTTCGTTCAGTGAGGGAGATTTTTCCGGAGGATTGATACGAGGCATAAGCATGGCTGGCACAAAACTTAAAGAATATTTCCCATTCAGAAAGGATGATGTGAATGAGCTGCCGGATGACATATCTTTCGGGGAAAAATAAAACTGACCAGCAATGAGATTAATTACATCCATACTCCTTCTTTCATTTAACCTGGTTATCCGTGCACAGGACATACCCCAGCCTATGCAGCCACCAAGGATGGTCAATGACTTCTCCGGTTTACTCTCATCCGTCGAGCAAAACCAGCTCGAACAGACCCTCCAGTCTTTTTATTACGAGACTTCCTCACAGATATATGTAGTCATCCTTGATGATCTGCAGGGATATGATATTGCAGAATACAGCCAGATGCTTGGTGAGAAATGGGGGGTTGGAACAAAGGGTAAAGACAATGGTATTGTAATCCTGGTCAATCCTTCACCCGACAAGCAGCATAGCAAAGCTTTCATAGCTACCGGATATGGTCTCGAAGGGGCTGTCCCCGATGCCCTGGCCAGACGCATTGTGGATATTGACCTTGTCCCTTACTTCAAACAGCAACAATATTTTAACGGGCTGATGGCAGCTTCAAAAAGCATCATGGAGCTGAGCCGCGGGGAATATACTGCCGACGAATACCTGCGCTCACATGGAGCGAGCCAGGAATCAAAGATTCCCCTTGCACTGATCATCATTTTCTTTATCATTATCTTTTCTTTTATAGGCCGCTCCCGCTCCACCAGGTCTTCCTCGCTGGGCCGCAACCTGCCTTTCTGGGCTGCGATGTTCATGCTTGGCAGCAACAGACACTCTTCACACAGCGGTAAATTTGGGGGGTTCTCTTCCGGATCCGGCAGTTTTGGCGGTTTCGGCGGCTTTGGTGGCTTTGGCGGTGGAGGTGGCGGTAGTTTCGGTGGAGGAGGTGCAGGAGGAAGCTGGTAAAACTTCATAGGATGGACAGTTATCGTTTCCTGCTTCTTTATCTTCTCCTGTCAATCATAGACTCTACTTTTGTCTATCCTTCGGAAGGAGATACCAGCAGGCTTACACTTGTCATTGCCGGGGATGTCATGGGGCATGATTCCCAGATAATTTCTGCCTGGCAGGAAAAAGACAACACTTATGATTATAACTCCTGTTTTGAGTATATAAGCCCATTTATCCGCCAGGCTGATATTGCCATAGCAAATCTTGAGGTTACCTTGGGGGGACCTCCATATTCGGGCTATCCCCAGTTTTCAAGCCCTGATGTCCTTGCAGGAGCATTGAAAGACACCGGTTTTGATGTGCTGCTGAATGCCAATAACCATGCATTGGACAGGGGCAAACAGGGCCTGATACGTACTGTAGGAATTCTGGACAAGTATGATCTGATACATACCGGCGCATTTGCCTCTCAGGAAGCACACAACAGCCTTTACCCCCTCGTGATAGAAAAGAACGGCATCCTGTTAGGCTTGCTCAATTATACCTATGGAACAAACGGACTGAAGGCCGATACTCCAGCAATGGTAAACTATATTGATACCGCCCAGATATGTGCAGACCTTGAAAAAGTAAAAAAAGCCGGCCCTGATTTTATTATCGCCCTGGTTCACTGGGGCAATGAGTATGAACGGATACAAAACAGCACACAGGAAAGCTTAGCTGCCTTCTTCTTTCTTCACGGTGCCAATGCAATCATCGGCAGCCATCCCCACGTCATACAGCCTGTGGTGGTCAGTACATATCCCTCAGATACTTCCGGCATCAGGATCGTGGCTTATTCACTGGGAAACTTTTTATCCAACCAGAGGGACCGGTACAGGGATGGGGGGATACTGTTTTTCATGGAACTGACAAAAACAGACAGGACACGGATCACTGATTTCAGTTACCTGCCTGTGTGGGTAAGCAAACCAACCGAAAATGGTAAGGAAACATTCCGGCTTGTTCCGGCTGACATTGCAGGAGAGCAGATAAAGTCTGTGAATTATCCGGTCTCTGATCCGGATAAGTTCAACCGCTTCCGGGAAGACACACGTTTACAACTCAGTAACATACGTGGAGAGAAGAGTTCAAGGTTAAGATAGTTCCGGGTTAAAGGAATGTCTGTAGATTGATTTATTAATTTGCATGCTTAATAAGGATTCTGTTATTTAATAAAACAGATAGCATCTCTCATTTTAGCCCGCTAATAAGAAACGGATCTTTTCACTCTTCTCTCCATTCACTTCCTCTTTTTAAACTTTGAACTTTGAACTTCTTCCTCAGGCGCGCGTTTCCAAACGAGTGACCTTATCTTCTAATGACATTCGTTTCTCTGGGCACACGTCAGGAGACGCGCATCAGCAAAGCGAGAAGATTTCTGCAACTCATCGGATGACATGGAGTCATCCGATGAGAGTTGAGCACAGAGTGATGAGTGAAGGGAATGACGAGCAGGCAGGAGGAAGCCGGAAGTCAGAAGACAGAAATCAGATATTCTCTTTTCTGCATTAACGCTTTAACGCTTCAACGCATTAATCCTTTTCCACTTTTTCCCTTCTCCACTTATTCTCTTATCCTCTTTAACGCATCAACGCTTTTCCTTTCTTCCCTTTATCCCCCTTTCCCCTTCAACGCTTTGCCGCTTTGCCGTTATGCCGTTTCCCCGCATCAACGCATTAACGCATCTACTTTCTTTCTCTTATTCCCTTACCCGCTTATTCCCTTCTGCAATTTTACCAATCAACGCTTTGCCATTTTGCCATCTTGCCGCTTCCCCGCATCAACGCATTAACGCATTAACGCATTAACGCTTTTACCCTGTCCAGCCCTGCTTTTGCCTTCTGATCGATACTTCTCCTGTACTGGACTTTTTCAATCACCAGGCATGAGTGATAATAATTTTCTGCTTCATGGTATCGTCCCTCCTCTTCAGCAATAATACCCATCTGTAACATGGCATTCACAATAAAATAATACTGTTGTCCGGCGCCCTGCTTTATTACCTGCCGGTATTGTGCAATCGCATTTGCGCGATCACCTTTTTTCTGGTAAAGTCTTCCAAGCCTGTAAAAAAATTCCAGGCTGTCCCTGGCAGTCCTTAATGAGGATCGTGCTGGCCCTGTGAGCAGTTCAATGCTCTTATCGTAATAACCTCCGTCAGACAGCAGGCGGGCACTGAGCAGTAAAGGGTTCAGTGCAGCGGTATCTGATGCCTCAAGAAACGCCTGCCTGTCGGCTTCTGTAAGGTTCTTTCCCATGGTCAGCACTTTTCCCCTCATCTGTTCATACCGGTGCAAATCATTGTTCAGGAAATAATACCAGGAAAGTTTATGACAGGCCATTCTGACATAATTTCCCCCATTGTATTCCTCCAGGAATTTCATCAGATAAGTATTTGCATCCGCGTCAAGCCTGTTCAGTTTTGCTTCCCCCAGCAAAAGGCAGATGTAAGGAAAATTGCAACTACCAGACTCTTCAACCATCTGCTTCAGTATCCTTATAGCAACGTCATTATGGCCGGCTTTCATGGCAGCCAGGGAAAGCAGGTAGTCATAAAGTTCGATACCCGAATACTGTGTTGAAAATGGCTGAAGAAACTCATACGCCTTCGCTTCCTGCGGGGAAAACTGATAGAACGACAATGCCATGATGAGTGTTGCCTCAAGCTGATCCTCCCTGGCACAGCGAGCATGATATCCGGCCAGTTTTGCCTGTCCTGATGCGATGGTTCCCTTTATCCCAACCCGTTTCATCAGCCATACATACTCCTGAGGGATTGTGCCGGCGATGATTTCCAGGATACCAAGCGGCATCAGGTCAGGAATATAGCCGGGATATTGTTTCAGGTTATAATGCACCATCCGCCAGGCCGCATAATAATGCCTGGTGGCTATCCATGCATTATCATGGTCAATAGCAAGTATTGCTGACTGAATGTTGATAAGTGAAAGGTAGTGCAGGTATTCTGGTCCCGTTTCAGCCAGAGCTTTCATCTCCTCAGTATGCCTGTCGGTATTAAACCTGTAATCCCAATAAGATCGGTCGTCCCCGGCCGTTAGTGATTTCAGAAAGTAAATATAATTGTCCAGGTACAGTTCTGACAGGCGATCCTTATGATCAGGGGGGGAGGGGCTGCATGCCTGATGAATTTTATCAAAACGCAGATCGAAAAGTAACCGGCTGATATCGCTCTGTGGACAGGCAGGAGTGCAGGAGAGCAGCAACAGTAATGCCAGGGCTGGTCTCATCAGATATCTTAAAATATTGTGGTAATCCCGGATCAACTGGTATGAATCCCAGGGCAGTACCTTCTCCGTCAGTTGGCGGATTGTGCTTCCGCTAAAGCTTCGGCGACATGCGGACAGCGCCCGCGGAAGTTCTGGACCCTGAATCGTTCAGCTGGCGGATTAAAGCAAGGGAAATCAGCTTTGTTCTTCTTCCTCGATATTTACAAGGATCCTTCCGCAATATTCACAAACGATAATTTTTTTCCTTGATTTGATATCCAGCTGACGCTGAGGAGGTATCTTATTGAAACATCCTCCACAGGCGTCCCTTTCCACGGTAACTACTGCCAGACCGTTCCTTGCATTGTCACGGATTTTGGTATAGGCGATAAAAAGCCGTTCTTCAATAATCTGACGGAACTCTTCCCTGCTGTTTATAAGGATCTCTTCTTCCTTCTTTGTATCGGATATAATCTCATCCAGTTCTGCTTTCTTATTCTGGAGGTCTGCCCTCCTCTCGTCAAGGACTTTTTGTGATTCTTCTATCAATATTTTTTTTTCATCGATCTGTATCGCGAATTCCCTTTTTCTTTTCTCCGCCAGTTCAATCTCAAGTGTCTGGAATTCAATTTCTTTTGAGAGCGAATCGTATTCCCTGTTGTTCCTTACATTTTTTTGCTGCTCCTCATACTTCTTGATCATTGCCTGGGAAGCCAGTATCTCATTATTTTTTTTCGCGACAGCTTCTTTAAGGCTTTCCACCTCTGCATTAAAATTATTGATTCTTGTTTCCAGTCCTGCCACTTCATCTTCCAGATCCTGCACTTCAAGAGGCAGTTCACCGCGAAGGATTTTAATCTTATCAATTTCAGAGTCTACCTGTTGCAGTTTATATAATGCCCTGAGCTTATCCTCAACCGACATTTCTGTTGGGACTTCGCTTTTATTTTTAGATGCCATCTTAATAATAGTTAATTGGATTTGTTTTTACCCGTGAAAAATGAAATGCAAATGTAGGGAATTTTTTATTAAGTAAATCATAAATGAGTTCTGCCGTGAACTGTTCACTTTCGAAATGTCCTATATCTGCAAGGACAATAGAATCACCGGCATCAAAAAACTGGTGGTATTTGATGTCAGCTGTTACGTAAATATCTGATTGGCTTGCAACAGCCTGTTTAATCAATGCTGCTCCGCTGCCTCCGCAAACTGCTACTTTCCTGATCGGTTTGCCCCTCAGCTTTGAGTGCCTTATCACCCTGAGGGCGAATGTCTTCTTCAGCATATCCAGAAAATCAGTTTCCGAAACAGGATGGGGCAGGTCACCTGTCATCCCCATGCCTGTGCGGCAATCCCTGTTTGTCAACGGATAGAGATCATAGGCCACTTCCTCATACGGGTGTGCACGGATCATAGCATCCACGATCTTCTGTTCAGCATGGACAGGATAGATGGTTTCCACTCTTATCTCAGGCTCATGATGAAGAACGCCTTTTTCACCCACGAAGGGTCTGGTTGCTTCAGAGCCTCTGAAGGTACCTTCACCCTTTGTATTGAAGCTGCACATATCATATTCACCGATCTGTCCGGCACCTGCGTCGAATATAGCCTGTCTCACCTTTTCGGCATGACCGGATGGTACAAAAAACACCAGTTTCCTGAGGATATTCTCTGCAGGCTGGAGCACCCGTAGATTTAACAGTCCTATCCTGTCACAGACAGCCCTGTTGACACCTGTCCGGATAACATCCAGGTTGGTATGGGCAGCATAAACTGCAATATTGTTCCTCACTGCCTTGATGACAGTCCGTTGAACAGGATCCCTGCCCGTAAGGTTCTTTAACGGGGTAAAGATAAGCGGATGATGGGCTATCACCAGACCGGCATCCTTCGCGATTGCCTCATCTATAACTTCATCAGTGACATCCAGGGATATCAGGGCAGCTTTTATTTCCTGCTGTGGATCTCCGGTCTGCAGCCCGCTGTTGTCATAAGATTCCTGCAAGGGCAGGGGGGCCAGTGATTCAATATATGTTATGATGTCTTGTACAGTCATGGTTACGATGCATGTGTTCGGGCAGGTGGGACATAAAAACTTGGAATCAGGTCAATCCATCTCCTCCTTGATTTCCAGCAACATCTGTTTCAGGTTATTGAGTGAACTGAGCAGCTGAAAATCATTCAATGTGCCCTCGCGGTTTTCCCTCATCTTCTTTTTTGCACCTTTGAGGGTCATTCCTTTTTCCTTTACAAGGTGGTATATAATCCTGAAGTTTTCAATATCCTGTTTTGTGAATAGCCGGTTACCCTTCTTGTTTTTCTGTGGTTTGATAATGTCAAACTCTTTTTCCCAGAAACGGATCAGTGAAGTGTTCACATTAAACATCCCTGCTACCTCGCCAATAGTATAAAACAATTTTTCAATCTTTTGTTCCTTGTAAGGCATAATATTCTAATGTGGTTTTTTATCGGGGGTACACCGGAATATCATGAGATGAAATATAAAAAAAACCATATTAATCACCAAAACAATTTACTTTGTAACAATCAATCCTTCGTCTGTGATCAGCAGATTGCTTTCGGGAAAATCCTGATCTGTCAGTTGCCTGATTATGCTTATTGCCTGTTTCTGAGGGTCAATGCTGGTAAAACCTTTGCCTGTCTGTCGCACCGGGATGATCTCCCCATAGAGGAATCCGCCCTCACGGCTGGTATAAACCTTTATCAGCGGGGCGACAGCCCTTGGACCGCTCAGATTAAAACGCCCGTAGGTGCAAAAGTTACCGAGGCTGTAACATATGAGCCTGTCCCTGTAAAGTTCGACAGCCCTGGTAACATGGGGACCATGACCAAAGAGTATGTCAGCGCCCGCATCAATCATGGCATGTGCAAATTCGTACACATTTCCCCGGCTGTTACCTATGTATTCCTCTTCTTCACGGGTCACATGCTGACATTCTTCACCTTCTCCTCCCCCATGGAAAGACACCAGTAATATGTCGCATTTCCTGCTGACTTCGCCAACCAGTTTTTTCGCTGCCTCAATATCCAGAATGCTGCATGTCCCGGGGTTGGGTGCAAAAGCACACAACCCGTACCTGACTGAGTCTTTAACGATAATAACATACGGATGGTTGATAAGGCCGGCGAAAGCGATCCCTGCAGCTTCAAGTGTTTTAACGGTATTTGCCTGCCCTTCTGCTCCGAAATCACCGCTATGGTTATTTGCCATGCTCAGCAGGTCAAATCCGGCAGCCGTCAGGCAGGTAACATATTTTTCAGGTATCCTGAAAACAAAGCACCTGGTGGTATCAAGACATTTTTTTGCTGTAACGGCAGCACCTGCAAAGGTTCCTTCGAGGTTCCCGAGGGGAAATCGGTTCCCAGCATAATATCACCCACACCAGCAACGCATACGGTGTCTCCTGCCAGGCCGGTTGATGCATAAACCTGTCCTGATACAAAAATCAAAAATGCCAGAAGGTAGGGTCTCATAATTCCCTCAGAGTAAAAAAAAAGGCTGTCCTGAAGGTGGCAGCCTCTCCAGATTAATTCCGTATTTTATTAATCGAAGCTTCCTGCTTTTTCGGAGAGTTGTATCATCCTGTCCCATTCCTCCGCAGTCAGGTCGTTAAAATAATAATTGATCGGATTTACCTTATTCCCGTTAAGGTGTACCTCATAATGCAGGTGGGGGGCGGTTGATAATCCTGTGTTACCCACAAAACCTATATGGTCACCTCTTTTGACTTTTTGTCCTTTCCTTACATTAAATCCGTTCAGATGGCCATAGAGTGTCTCGTAGCCGAAGCCGTGATCAATGACTATCTTGTTGCCGTAACCGCGCCTCGACTGCTCTACCATCGACACGACGCCGTCTGCCGTAGCATAAACCTCGGTACCTGTTGGGGCAGTAAAATCCATGCCATAATGAAACTTCCTGATCTTGTATATGGGATGTATCCTGTAACCCCATCCTGAAGCCGTCCGGGTAAGATCCTCATTGGATATAGGCTGTATAGCAGGCAGGCAGACAAGCTGCTCCTCCCTCCTCCTTGCCATCTCTATGATCTCATCATATGATTTGCTCTGTACATATACCTCCTTTGTCAGTCTGTCGAGCCGTTGCGTCGAATTGATAACTATTTGCGCATTGTCATAACCTTCCAGCATCTCGTACCTGTTCACGCCTCCGAAACCTGCATCTCTGACCGATTTGGGGATTGGCTCGGCATTAAAGATGGCACGGTAGATGTTATCGTCCCTCTTTTCCATGTCTCCGAGAACCGATTGAAGGTCATCCAGCCTGCTGTTAAGAAGTTCATACTGTAAGAGCAGCTGGTCGTTCTCCCTTATCAGCCTTTTTTCGCTGGGGGTATCAAATATGCTTAAATACAGAACGTTAAGAATGACTGCGAACAGAAAGACGATGGAAAGATAGGAAAGGAATATCAGGAATCTCCTTTTGAAAGTGATCCTGATCTTGTCATAGCTCAGGGACTCAGGGTTGAATCTGTATTTGCTTTTAGCCATACCTGTAACCAAAATCCAACCCTAAAGTAAAGAAATATTTTTTAATATCACAAATTGCTAATTATCAACCGGATTAGCATTGGAAATCATGATCCTGTATTCAACAGGCAGCAGATCATCGGCATAGAAAAGAGTAGGATTCAATGCACGATTGTATAACCTTACCTCATAATGCAGGTGTGGACCGGTTGATTTGCCTGAGCTGCCCAGCTTGCCGATAAGTGTTCCGCGTTGTACTTTCTGGCCCAGATGTACAAGGATGGTATTTAAATGAGCATAGCGAGTCGTATAACCGAACCCATGGTCGACAAGCACCTCCTTGCCGTACCCGGAATAGGAAACTCTGGTCATGACAACCGTCCCGTCACCGGTAGCATATACGGGTGTGCCAACCCTCGCAGCTAAATCAATACCCTGATGAATCGCAGTTTCATTATTGATAGGATCTTCCCTAGACCCGAAATCCGAACTTATATATGAGAAAACATCAAGGGGGATAGGCTTAATAAGGGGTTCGTTTGCAAGATACGTTTTCCTTTCAAGCGCACGGTTTAACAAATCGGTGAATGATTTCTGCTGTACATTCGCCTTTAGTTCAAGTTTATCAATCCCGAGCGTGGTATTGATCATGATATCCGATGTGCTGTAACCACGCAGCAGCGGATAAGGATTGGACCCACCCAGACCGACCTCCCGAATGGTGACCGGTATTGGTTTCAGATCGAATACACTCCTGTATACATTGTCGTCTCTTTCCTGCATATCCGCAAGAATATCACTGCATTCAGAAAGTTTGGACTTCAGGGTATCGTATCTCGTCAACAGTATTGATTGGTGAGAGGTCAGTCTGTTGACCTTGGGATCCAAATTCAGTCGCACAGCAACGGAATAATTGAGAAAGGCTATAAAAACTGCTGTAATAAAGAATGTAAAAAACCGGATTAACTGCTGCTTCCCGGTCCGTTTTATCTCTATAAACTGGTGAGTATCAGGATTGAAATAGAATTTTTTCCTGCTCATGCGCTGAAAGTTCTCCTCTAAAAATAAAATAAAGATAAAATACATCCAAATCTGACTCGAAAAAAAAACTAATTTTATCGAACGTTTTTACAGGAAAAATTTTCTTTTATGCATTAAAGGCCTGAAAAACAGAATCATTTTACCGGAAATATTTTTATGAAGTCCAGCGATATCAGGAAGGCCTTTTTAGATTTCTTCTCGGGGAAAAATCATCATATTGTTCCATCCGCACCACTTATTGTTAAGAATGATCCCACGCTGATGTTTACCAATGCCGGTATGAACCAGTTCAAGGATATCTTTCTTGGTCATTCCCGGGCTGACTTCACCCGTATAGCCAATACCCAGAAATGTCTTCGTGTGTCTGGCAAACATAACGACCTGGAGGAGGTGGGCCATGATACTTACCATCATACCATGTTTGAAATGCTTGGTAACTGGTCCTTTGGAGATTATTTTAAGAAGGAAGCCGTTGGCTGGGCATGGGAATTCCTGACGGAGATTATGGGTATCAAGCCCGACAGGATCTATGCAACTGTATTTGAGGGAGATACCGCTGAAGGGTTGGAATGGGACCGGGAAGCCTGGGAGTCATGGACCACTTGCCTGGAACCGGGAAGGATTCTCAAAGGTTTAAGGAAAGATAATTTCTGGGAGATGGGGGAGACAGGGCCATGTGGTCCCTGCTCGGAGATCCATGTGGATATACGGCCTGAAAAGGAAAGGAAGAAAACCGATGGGCGGGAGCTGATCAATAAAAACCATCCCCTGGTGCTTGAAATATGGAACCTTGTTTTCATTCAGTATAACAGGAAGGCTGACGGCAGGCTTGAGCCTTTGCCTCAGAAACATGTCGACACTGGGATGGGGTTCGAAAGGTTATGCATGGTACTGCAGGGTAAAACGTCAAATTATGACACCGATCTGTTCCGGCCTATCCTTAAAACTCTGTCTTCCCTCACCGGCCGGGAATACGGTGAGCAGCCGGAGACTGATGTGGCCATGCGTGTTGCTGCCGACCATCTCAGGGCAGTTGCTTTTGCCATTGCTGACGGGCAAATCCCTTCGAACACCAGGGCAGGATATGTCATAAGAAGGATCCTGAGAAGGGCAGTAAGATACGGATATACCTTCCTGGGTCAGTCTGAACCTTTCCTGTACAGGCTTGTGGAGGTGCTCGCAAAGACAATGGGTAACGCCTTCCCCGAGCTGGCCATACAGCAGGAGACTATTACAAAGGTGATCCGCGAGGAGGAAGGCGCTTTCCTGAAAACCCTTGATTCCGGTATCAGGATGCTCGACCAGCTTATGGCATCAGCCAGGGAAAAGGGGGCAAATAGCATTAGCGGTAAATCGGCCTTTACCCTCTATGACACTTATGGATTCCCCTTTGATCTGTCCCAGCTGATCCTCCGGGAACAGGGGATGACAGTCAACCCGCAGGAATTTGATACAGAGATGGCTCTGCAGAAATCACGGTCAAGGGATGATGCGACTTTCATTGCTGAAGACTGGGTGGTGCTCCAGGAGAATACTGACACCGAATTCACAGGCTATGACCGCCTGGCAGATCAGGTACATATTGTCAAATACCGGACAGTTTCCAGGAAAGGGAAAAAACAGTACCAGCTTGTTTTTGACAGGACACCCTTCTATGCCGAGAGCGGAGGACAGGTGGGAGACAAAGGATCTATTGAGCATGAGGGTGAAAAAATCCTGATCACTGACACACAAAAAGAAAATGAACTGATCCTCCACATTGCTGAAAAGCTGCCCGAAAGGCCTGATGAGCCTTACCGGGCTGAAGTTACTTCCGTTGCACGGCTCGCTACCGCTGCCAACCATACAGCCACACACCTGATGCATTATGCCCTCAGGAAAGTGCTCGGCACCCATGTCGAGCAGAAAGGATCACTGGTGCATCCCGACTACCTGAGATTTGATTTCAGCCACTTCAGTAAGCTCACAGATGAAGAGATTAAGGCTGTTGAGACTATGGTTAATGAGCTGATACGCAGGAATATTCCCCTCGAGGAAATAAGAGCACTTCCCATGAAAGAAGCCATAAAGAGGGGTGCTCTTGCATTTTTCGGTGAGAAATATGGCAGCGAGGTACGCGTTATAAAGTTCGGTGATTCGGTGGAATTGTGTGGTGGCACCCATGTGAAGGCAACAGGAGACATTGGCCTGTTTAAGATCATCAGGGAGAGTGCTATTGCAGCCGGCATCAGGAGGATCGAAGCCTGCACAGGCAGAGGAGCTGAAAATTATATCTCTCGCATCGAGGACATGATAAAGCAGGTCGAAAACCTCGTCAAATCCCCTGACGTGACAGGTGCTGTCGAAAAAGCACTCGAAGAAAATAACAGGCTCAGGAAAGAAAATGATGTATTATCCCGGCAGATAAGGGATAATATCAGGCAAATCCTTATATCGGAAAAAGAAATTATAGGCGATAATATTATCATTGCAAGACAGGTGACCCTCAGCACTCCTGAAAATATTAAAACCCTTGCTTTCGAGCTCAAAAACCAGTTGCCAAACCTTTTCCTCATCCTGGGTGCTGTCATAGATGGCAAGGCACACCTGGCGCTGATAATCTCTGAGAACCTTGTAAAAGAAAAGGGACTTGATGCAAATAAGATCATAAGGGAAATAGCTCCCCTGATCAACGGTGGCGGTGGCGGTCAGCCTTTCTTTGCCACTGCCGGAGGTAGCGATCCTGAAGGTATACCACTGGCTGTCGAGGCTGCCGTTCAACTTGCTAAAAAAAAATTCTAAAAGGATTTCATCAGTGATTTCCCAGATAAATATGCTGAAAAACATATTTTCTTAAATAAATTATTATATTTACCTTCTACCAACCATTCTAAAATCATGGAAGTAACACGCACCTTTGACATCCTTGACCTACTGAAGGACAAATACAAGAAGGATGACATCCTTGCCGGCAAGGAAGATGGTAAATGGATCACCTATACCACTGACCAGTTTATTGAGGAAGCAAATCATTTCAGCTATGGTCTGATGGCTTTGGGCCTGAAAAAAGGCGACAGCGTTGCCTCGCTTTCGAACAACCGTCCCGAATGGAATTTTGCGGATATGGGGATGAGTCAGGCAGGCGTCATTCACGTTCCTATCTACCCCACCATCAGCCTGGAAGAACAGACATATATTCTTAACCATTGTGAACCAAAGTTCGTTATCGTCTCCGACAAAGCCTTGTACGATAAGATTGAGCAGGTATGCAAACAGATAAGCTCCGTTCGTGAGGTCTATACTTTTAATGTGGTGGAAGGTGCCAGGCACTGGTCTGAAATATCTGCGCTCGGAAAACAGAATGCAGATAAATACCGTCAGGAGCTGCAGCAGATAAAAGCTTCCATCAACGCTGATGACGTGCTTACCCATATCTATACCTCAGGCACCACAGGCTTCCCCAAAGGAGTGATACTCACGCACCGGAATCTTGTCAGTAACGTGGTTTCAACCTCGAAATGCCATTTGCTGGGATATGAAAGCAAATCTCTTTCTTTCCTTCCTCTCTGCCATATATATGAGCGTATGTTCAATTACCACAGGATGTACAAGGGGATCAGCACCTATTACGCAGAAAATATGGGTACCATCATTGATGATCTGAATGCAATAAAACCTGATCTGTTTACCACCGTCCCGCGCCTGCTGGAACGTGTTTACGGACGCATCCTGGGTAAAGGGAAAGACCTGCCCTGGCTGAAGAAGCAGATCTTTTTCTGGGCGGTGAACCTTGGACTGAAATTTGAACTTTACGGGAAGAACGGCTGGTGGTACCACCTGAAACTGAAGATTGCTGATAAGCTCGTGTTTTCAAAATGGAGAGCGGCTATGGGTGGCAAGGTGCAGATCATCGTTTCCGGAGGAGCAGCCCTGCAGCCACGCCTGGCCAGGGTTTTCTGGGCAGCAGGAATTGTCCTGCTCGAAGGATATGGTCTTACCGAAACTTCCCCTGTCATTGCAGTAAACGATATTGCCAAGAATGAGATCATGTTCGGGACAGTCGGACCTATCCTCGAAAATGTGGAAGTGAAAATCGCCGACGATGGTGAAATACTGACAAGGGGGCCACATGTCATGAAAGGATATTATAAGGAACCGGGATTGACAAAAGAGGTTCTTGAAGATGAAGGGTGGTTCCATACAGGAGATATCGGCACAATCATTAACAATAAGTTTTTGAAGATCACTGACAGGAAAAAAGAGATATTCAAGCTATCCAGCGGCAAATATGTAGCTCCGCAAGTCATTGAGAACAAGCTTAAGGAATCTTTCTTTATTGAACAGGCTATGGTGGTAGGCGAGAATGAGAAGTTCGCCAGTGCCCTTATCTCACCAAACTTCCTCTTCCTTCATGAATGGGCATCAAGGCATGACATTAAGTTCTTGGACAACCAGGAACTGATCTCCATGAAAGAAGTCATTGCCAGGTATCAGCGTGAGGTCAATGAGATCAATAAATCACTGGCAGAACACGAGAACATCAAGCGTATCAGGCTCGTTGTGGAGGAATGGTCTCCGCAGACGGGTGAACTATCACCTATACTTAAACTTAAAAGAAGGACCCTGTACGAAAGGTACGACGCTATCCTGAAAGAGATCTATTCGGTCGGAAAGACAAGCTGAAAAGTTCATCGGATGAGTTCATCGGATCAATTTCATCGGATCAATTTCATCGGATGAATTTCATCGGATGAATTTCTTCGGATGAATTTCTTCGGATGAATTTCTTCGGATAAAATCCATCGGATGGTTTCATAAGATTAATCTGTATTATTAACAGTATCCACCTGTATTTTTATTTTAAACTGCTGCACATTTAATTGATATATAGCTTACCTATATAATGAAATACCTGAACTATTCATTCCTGTTTATAATTCTTCTCTTATCTTCTAGTGCTCATGCCCAGAAGAGTGGTAACTTCAGGAAGTATTATACCCAAGGTGAATATTTTTATTCTCTGGAACAGTATGACGAGGCACTCCGCTACTTTACGATGCTTCTGGAAATAGATCCAGATAACTATCATATCCTGTACCTTACCGGTGAGTGCTACCTGAACCTTCCTGGCAGAAAAAGCAATGCCATCCCATATCTTGAAAAGGCTATAGAAGGCATGACAGATAATTACAGGGATGGGAGTTACAGGGAGAGCAAAGCACCTAACGAAACACTCTACTCCCTGGCAAGGGCATATCACATAAACAGCCAGTACAGTAAAGCTCACGATTTTTACGTCCAGTACCGTCAGTTAATGACCGACCGCAGCTATGCCGATTATGAGTATGTGAACAAGCAGATTGAAGCCTGTCTTGCTGCCAGCCAAATGATGGCAGAAGCCGGGAACGTCGAATTTGTACCGGTGGGGGCGGATTATTCACTTGCCTCAACAGGATATAACCCGGTGGTCAGTTCCAATGATTCAATCATGCTGTTTATGAATGATGAGGAGGCCAGGCGTACAATTTATCTTATAACCCGTATCTCAGGAAGATGGTCTGAACCTATAGCCATAAACAGCCAGTTAGGGGCAATTGATGACTGCCTTATTACTGGTATTTCCAGCGATGGGAAAGAACTATATATGACGCGAACCGATAATATTGACTCAGATATATACGTAAGTCATTACATTAATGGCGGGTGGACAAAAATAATTTCATTGAAGAGTCCTGTAAATACAGCCTACTTCGAATCACATGCCAGCCTTTCAGGTGACGGAAAGACGTTGTACTTTACAAGTAACCGAAGGGGGGGCTACGGGGCGCTGGAAATCTACAGGGTTGAACGGGTGAAACAAGATGAATGGGGAAAACTGGAGAACCTTGGAGAGACCATCAATACAGCCTATAATGAAGAATCCCCTTTCGTAACTGCAGATGGAAAGAGACTCTACTTTAGCTCACAGGGCCACGAGACTATGGGAGGTTATGACGTGTTCTACTGCAACCTGCAGCCGGATGGCAGCTGGTCTTACCCGAAAAACCTGGGATATCCCCTTAACTCGGGAGACGATGAAGTATTTTATGTACCGGTTAATAACGGAAAGGATGGTATAATGGCTTCTGCAAGGGGGAAGGAAACGCAAGGTATCTACAGAGTCAGGTATTTGAGCGAGGAGGAAGTTGCTGAGCGAAATGCAGCCGTGACCAGCCCAGTCAACCAGACAACTCCCGAAAAGACTGTGCAAGAAACATCAACTTACAGAAATCTGATAACGGTAAAGAACATCATGTTCGATTATAAATCATTCGTCCTGAATGAACAGGGAATAGCGGAAGCAGATAATATCTTCAGGATCATGCGTGATTTTCCCGACATAACCCTTGAAGTGACAGGGCATACCGATTCAAAGGGTAGTGAAGAATATAATATGGATTTATCGCGGAACAGAGCCCGGGCTGTCACCTCCTACCTTGAAAATAAAGGCATTACCACAAGCAGACTGATCGCCAGAGGAGTGGGTGAATCTGACTGCATTGCCATAAATGAGAATCCGGATGGCTCAGACAATCCTGAAGGCAGACAGCTAAACAGGCATGCCCGCATCAGATTCCTGAACTTTGAGAACCTGAACATCACTGTTGAGGAAATCAACGTGCCCGAACACCTGCGACCCTTGCGTGACCTGGAATATTCAGTATTGCTGGCAGAAAAGGATACTAGGGATACCGGGTTCCCTCCTGAGATTCTTCAAACAAAAGTCCGTGAAATCGAAACCGGGCATAAGTATCTTTATCTTGCAGGAATATTTCCCCAAAGATCAGACGCAGTTGTGTTTTTGAACCAGATTGTGGATGAGGGTTATCCCGGGGCCTCTGTCATTGAAAAACGGGAACTGGACAGAAGGATAAGTCTATTAAGTGGCGCTATATCCTCTTCTGCAGTGCCTAAGCATTATACCATCCAGATCATGGCCCTAAAGAATGGCAGGGATGCTTCCTGGTTCAGCAATCTCCCCGGCGTTAAACGGGTTGATGGGTCTGACGGGCTTTATAGGTATATATACGGGGATTTCGAAAGCATCAGTGCTGCCCTGGAAAAGTTACCGGAGATAAAAGCACTGGGATACAGGGATGCCTTTATCATGAACATGAAGAATTACCAGTTAGTTCATCGGATGAGTTCATCGGATGAATTCATCCGATGAACTAAATTAATGAGGCGATGAGGGATATGTCAAATTTTACCGGTTTATTCACAGAATCTGGTTTTAATTGTTATGGTTTAAGCCAGGAGCGGACTCCCAAATGCTATAAAACGATTATATGTATACTGGCGATTTCAGTCTGAAATTATTGTTACAGAAAATATTTTGATGTTTCTTACTTTAAAATCAGGTATTGGAACGTCATTGGGAGCCGGTTTGTAAATCATGGTCGAGTCATACTGCAACACGCCATCGAATTCTATCTTCAAATTATCTTTCTGATATTCAACTTTTAAGTTATTATCGTAATAAAAAATGTTATCACTGCCCGGCAACTCAATTAAATATTGAAAACAGCCTATTGAGCATGCAAAACTCTTAATCAAAGCTTTTTGATTAATCAGAGTCCTTTTATTAAAGTTCACAGTTTCATTTGAATCAATGGCAAATGTATTAATGTAAGCCCTTAAATACCCAATATACTCTTTTACTTCATCAGGTTCATTTTCATTTTCAAATATGACTTTGTGAACCGTATCATTCACTTTTATTTCTATCCACACCGCGCCTCCATCAGTACAATCAGGACATCCAATAGCCGTACCAAGTCGTAAAAAACTGTCGTAGTCAATCTTTTCTGCAAGCATCCTCCAGTAATAATTATTGATGGCCTCCGTATAACTGACCTCAGGAAGGATGCCATTCAAATCCCAGCCGTTTTTATAAAATTCGATTTTTGAATCCGTCACTTTGATAGTTTTAACGCAGTACCCGAGACACTCACCAAAAGATGTCCCATATTTGATATATTCGGGATCGGCAGGATCATTTTTACCGGCCTCCTCTTCACAATTCGATAATGAGGCGATCAAAACCAACACAGCGATATTTCTTAACACGATCCTGATCATCTTTAAAGAATATATTCCTGATTATAAAAATAAGATGAATGTTTAATGATTAAGGTTGCTTTTTAACCACCTGCCTCAATTGATGGCGGTATAGTTAGTCCCAAGTTCCGGTATTAATTATATTTCACGTCAGAGACCAGGTATTATTTTTAGAATCCCTGATAAATTGGTTACCTCATAATCCGGCTTAACCATATCTATCCCTTCTCCGTTTCTATTTATCCAGATTGTTTTCAACCCATAAACAAGGCCGCCTTTAATATCCGTATCCAGGCTATCTCCAACCATAATTGAACCTGTCGCAGTTGACTTTAGTCCTTTTATTGCAATATCAAATAATCTGCCATCCGGCTTGGCAAAGCCATGTTCACCTGAAACAGCGATATAATCAAAATAATGCTGCAAGTTCCCGCCATTTATTTTTTTCCATTGCAAATCAGGAGCACCATTTGTTATCAATCCCAGTTTATACCTGCCTTTCAGCTTATCCAATGTACCTGTCGTCTCAGGGAAAAGTATATGTTTGGCACCCCGTATTCTTTTAAACTCTTCGCCAAGGCTTCTGGCAAGTTTTTCATTCCTGATATTAATTTTATTAAGAGCTTGATTCCATGTATCAAACCTGTATATGGAAGATAATTCCTGTAATTTCACCAATTGTTCATTGTCCCCGGTAAAATCTGCCCATAATCCTTCCCGGGAACTAATCCCGACTTTCAGACAATAATCAATCGTTGGCAATTTATACCATTATTCTTTTGCTTGCTTCCGGATCGTTTTTACAAACTCATCAACATTGATTTGTGAATCGATCTGCCGGATTGTTTCGGCGAATGATTCTTCGGCAGATTTCAACTCCACAATCAGTGTATCATCAAGGTCGAATAATATGGTATCAATATTTTGAGGCATAAGGACAGTCCCGGGATTCTAAATTGCCTGACGCTTGTTGGCATCAGCTTTATCTAAAATTCAATTTTGAAGCCAATTCCGGTTATTATGGTGTTCATTCTTTGCTTAGATTCAATATTTTCAGAGTATTGAAAATCAATTAAATCACTTTTTATTTTTTGATATTTGATCTTCGCATAAGAACTTAAATAAGAACATCTTATAGTCAGGTAAAATCTTTTTATTATCTGGTAACCTACATGAAGCTGAGGATTAATACTTAATCCAACACCAGTGCCGTCTTTATAATTAAAAGTCAAAATATTATTGCCACCAATTTCCTTAAAATGTACAGTTGGTTCTGCAAGGAGATATAAAGTCGGACCAGATAAAATTAACAAGTCCATGCATAGCCTGTTAACTGACTTACCATATTTCAAGCCTATAAACGCATTACCATATGAAAAGAACATGTCCCCACCAAAATATGGCATTGCAGAGTATCCAACAATTTGAGACTGAATTAATTTTACCAGTTCATCGAAATCAAAGTCAAACACCCTGTATTCCATGTAAAAAGTGCATGATAAATCTCTGGTAAATTTTCTTGAATAATATATCCCCTGGCCCACATTCCATAAGCTTTTTTCATCCATTTTAAACAATTCAGAATTTTTTTTATCACTTGTGGATATCAAAAGTGGTATTCCAAAACCTCCGTGAAAAAATAATGAATTGCGTATTGTGTCAGTCTCTTGTCCTGTACTGTCAAGACAAAGCAGACAGATTGCTATTGTTCCTAATAGCTTATTCATTTAAAAAAAACTGTGTCTGTTACAGAAGCTAATACTCTGTTATTATTCAAACCCATTTCGATCGTAAAACAATAGACACTATCAAATTTGGGTTCATATAGTAAAAACAAATCAAAGCCTGAAAGATATTGTTGATAATCATTTTGATTTAAATCCAAAATGATCTGATCAATACTTTTTGGCATATCATCATAATAATTATGATGAAAGGGTATTATACCTTTAAAAAGGCCTGACAAATCGGTGCCTCTATGATGACTCTCATTAAAATCTGTGTTTGCCAGTACTTTAATGTATTCAATGGTATCAACATAAACGTAATCATCATAACATATGGCTCTTGCTGAAGATATTATTTCCGGATTGAAGTTATTAGCAATCTGCTCCTCCTGAAACTCAACTCTTATACCATATGCTTTTTTACTAATGTACTTTGAACTGGTTTCTACTAGTTCCCGTCCTGAATTATCAAGGTTTTTCAGGTTTAAATCAGTCCATCTGAATTTAAGAGCTTTATCCGGACAGCAACTGTGGACTATATCTATCAGAAGTGTTATATAAATGATTAAAATAATCTTAGCAATTCTTTTCATTCGCGTATTTATTAGAATTAATCACTAAACTTAGTGGCATGAATAGTCCCTGGTCCCCGGGATTATTTGCGCAGCATGTTATGTGCGGTTAATTTTAATGATGCATATATCAAACTTTTCCATAAATCTCTGGATGAAGCGTGTGGAGTCAGATTTATTAATTACAAGTTAATCATTCCTCGTTATAAATACAACTTGTCAAATACTAAAAATATTCTGATTTTACCTGGTAGGTAAATTCGTATAAATCCGGGCTGTTTAGGGAAAATGAAGTTCATCTCATCAAAACACTGGAAAGCATCGCTATTCTTTGTTCTGAAAAAGCAAATGGTTTGGACCCACCAAAATAACTTTTAGATGGTATCACAATTTGTGATACTATATGATATTATGATATAACTTATTCATTACCAGATAATAATATAAAAAGACCTTTGTACACGCGCTGCTGCCAATTTGATTATATATCCATCTTCCCCCTATTTATATGCTGCAGGATTTGTAGTATCCGGTTTAATAAATAACAACAGAATTAGTGGAGAGAATTCAACCAAATACAGGGTGAAGAAATGTTCTGACTTTACCCTGAAGCTACGGGAGTATTAACCGGAAGTTGTTACAGGGAAAACCAGTAGCTTAATTTTACCAGGAATATGTTATCCGGAAATACTTTCCCAAGCTGTTTGTATGAATCTCCGAGGGAGGTATCAGAAAATGTATCGCTGCCTGTCCGTTCGCCCGACCATACCAGGTAAATAAATGAGCCGAGCCTGTATTCCCATTTTGCTACCAGGTTGGAACGGAACTGGAAAAAATTGAAGTCCGGATCCGGAATGGAATAATCAATAAACAAATCATTATTCTCATCAAAACCATATATGTCACCTGATTTAACAGGGTCAGGCAGAATGACAAAGCGCTGGTTGAAATCTTTCGATTCAGGATCTGTAATACGCTTATATTCCGAGTATGTGCCCCGGGCAACAAAAGGGCTTCCGTAATACTGAACAGAGAACTCAGGAGTCAGGTTCAGATCAATCCTGAATGTAAATCCCTGCGTTTTCTGGTCAATGGTCGCAAGGATATACCTTTTTTCAGACAGGTAATTATTTTCAGAGACATATTGAAGCAGGTTGTGATTTTCAGAATAGTTTGCTGTAATGGCTATTTTCAGCCTGTTTACCGGTCGTATCGTTATACCCGGCATCACCTCCCACGTTGTTGAACACTTATCCAGGAACTTTTCAAAGCTTCCTTCGAGTGTTGCAGATATTTTTTTGGATGGATCAGTTTGAATGAACCCGAACGACATAATATTACCCGGCATGATCATATCCGGACCTCCACGCAGGATCCTTGTATCCGTCGCCTGTGAATGGAAGATCAGGTTTGCGGAGAGACTCCACTGGTTTAAAAATGCCGAGGAGAGGGCAAGATGTCCGCCGGATCCCAGGTATGTTCCGCCAAAATTCCAGGAGTTGAACTGCTCGAGTGTTATTTCGTATGACCTGAATATTGAAACCGGCTGATTCACGAAGTACGACACAACGTTTCCGTTTTCAATTTCATCTGCCTGTGTCATATAGCCAAGATCATTAAGCTCAATTCCCGGCGAAAGCCAGCGGACACCTGTAGAATAACGCCATAAGCCTTTAGATTTTTTCCCTATCCTGAATTTACCCCCAAAACCGCTCAGGCTTGTTCTGGTAGTGTCATAATCGAGGTAATCTGCCCCTGGCCGCTGGTAATAACGTGCTGATGATTCCTGGAGCCCCCTGATCGCTGTCTCACTACCATTAACAAAACTGCCCATGAGCTTCCCGTCAATATAGAATTCCTTATCCTTCCAGTGGTGCAGGATATCAAAACCTCCTGAATATGCATTGTTACTGAGAAATTCCAGGGAACTTTCATCCATCACCCGGTTTACAGATGTGAGCATTCCTCCGACAATAGTATTACCAGCCTTATATCCCTTCTGTATCCTCGCTACTGTATAACTTGTCAGGGGCTCAACCTTTATTTTACTCCTGTTTCCCAGGCTATCGCTCACCCTGGCAAATTCATTTGCTGTAATACTCTGTATAACTCCCACAGACAAACTTTTAGATGTTGTCCCGCTGAATTTAAGGGCACTCAGGATAGTGGTTTTATCAGGCGTCTGTCTGAAAAAATTTTCATCCTGTGACAGAACAAGCGAGGGAGCATGACCTATGCGCCTTGAATAGAACAATGTGTTGCCATCCGATTCATAATTGAAAATGGTCAGTCCTTCGAGAAAAAAAGGACGTTTCTCTTCATAAAAAGTCTCAAAGGCTGTAAGATTCATCACTGATGGATCAGACTCAACCTGCCCAAAATCCGGGTTTACAGTCAGGTCAACAGTAAAGTTACTTGACACGCCTATTTTTGCATCAAGTCCTGCGTTTCCACTCAGTGATCTGCCGTTTTCAGTAAACGGATTGTTTCGTTCCTCTTCAAAGGTCTTCATCTCACCCAGGGCAAAGGGCATGATCTCCAGACGGCGGGATTTTTTAAGGCCCTGTATACCCCTCAGCTCACCAAAATTATAAAGCATCCCGGGGCTGGTCTTGCTTTGCTTCTCCCAGTTACTCTCCTCCTGCAATCGTGAGAGATACCTCCATGTATGCATTCCCCATACCTGCTCATTCTGGTTGCTGTAACGAAGCTGACTTAAGGGTACCTCCAACTCGGCGACCCATGCGGAATCCTCTAGGCCAGTCCTGACTTTCCAGACCGGATTCCAATTCACGTCCCATCTGTCGGGATTGAAAAGTATCAGATCGATCTTCTGTCCCCATGCTGTCACAGTAAATTCGAAACCTGTCCTGTAATCACGGTAGCTGTCGAAATTTACCCCTACCATATCACCTGAGAATTCATCCCTTATACCGGCATATCTCTGAATCTTATCCGGCTCATTGTCGTATGCCCGGAAGGCAACATAGAGGTTTTTATCATCATAAAGGATCTTTATTTGGGTTGGATATGTCGGTTCAGCACCTTCTTTAGGTATCCATTGGTGCCAGTTCCCTGCCCATGTGCCGGTTTCCCAGCAATCATCATCAAGCTTCCCGTCAATCACAGGCTTTGCAGTTATAAGCCTGGTTGTGTAATAGACAGGCTGATTAGCGGTATAGGGCACTGATGCCGAGTCAGGTATAACCGATACCTGCTGGCCTGAAACTAAATTGGCAGGCAGAGATGCTGCAGATATGGCAATGGAAATACTTATAAATCTGAACTGAAAAAAAATTTTCATTTCCTGCAAAAGGTACTGTTTATGAATATAAGTACCCAAAAATATAAAGTTACCTGATAATTATTCCCCTTAATACATACAACTTTGGCCAAACAAATTTCGCGACTGCATCCTGCACTTATATTTAAATCCCGGCTAAGGAAGGAAAATATATCCTTTCCGATCATTTCTTCGGAAGAATTTCTTCGGAAGAATTTCTTCGGAAGGATTTCATCAGATGAGTTTTATGCCCTGAA
>Ga0172366_10000704_pt1 | contig 24865 bp, 29 predicted proteins | sample LakKivSesite69cm_FD_114533 | JGI IMG/M metagenome (GOLD analysis project Ga0172366, IMG submission 114533) | Sediment microbial communities from Lake Kivu, Rwanda - Sediment site 69cm | ecosystem: Environmental > Aquatic > Freshwater > Lake > Sediment | place: Rwanda: Western Province, Lake...
ACTGGTCGTGCAGCAGTACAAGGGATTATATGAGGACGTATGGGGTCTAAATTCTGACGGCGGTAGCCGATACACCGTCGAGGAAATGCAAAGCATTTTAGATACAATGCCACAGTCAACAGCGATTGACATGCTGACTGATGCAGCGGCGTTTGTACAATATATTTCTGCGGCTTATCCTGGTAAACTGGATGCGAAGTACATGGACGCTGCATGGGACTATACGATTGGTCAAAACGGGATTACGGTTACTGCACTGAGAGAAATCTGGAAAAAGAAAGAAGAAAAGACTGATGAACCTGTCGTTGAGTAAAGATGAACAAGCACAACTGCTAGCCTGTATCGAGGCAGCAGTGAAACACAGTCCTAACAGCCTACAAGCGGCAGCGGTGCTGTTGCCACTCGCGGCGAAGATCCAGCAACTAACTGAGGCATCAAATGCCGACAAACCAGACGCTTGAGTTTAGCGCGGCCACCGGGCTCACGCTGTCCTGCAAGTTGTTTGCACTCGGTTCCGATACGGTCGTGGATACGCAGACCGCGACTGAGAAAGCGAACGACAAAAACAGGTACAACGTAGTGTTCGTTGACATTCCTGCGGGCGCGTACCGCTTGAACGCCTACGTTGGCGCAACGGGCGGTTTTGCGAACGAGGTATACGATTTAACGCTGAACCAAATCACGTTTTACCCGCGATCTGAGGCAGCGTTGACGGTAGTTCCACCAACGGGTGCTAGGTCGGTTGCGATCACGGTTCGCGATACCGATAACGTCGCGATTCAAGGGGCCACCGTTCGCTTGGAACGAGCCGGGTACGCCTATACCCTAACGACCAATGCTTCGGGATTGGTCACGTTTAGCGCAGATGACGCTACCTACACCGTCACGATCACTGCCGGTGGATTCTCGTTTACGCCAGTGTCTTTAGTGGTCGCCGCGAACGTCACGCAGACCTATCAGATGACTGTCTTGAGCATCACCCCGTCAAACCCCTCTTACACAACCGGTTTCTGGACGGTGCTGGATCTTAATGGAGTTGCCCAAGCTAACGCTCAGGTCACTATCCAAGCCGCGAACCCGCCAAAAGATTCTACGGGCCTTGTTTTAGAAGATACCCCTAGGACCGGAACAGCAAACGGAAGCGGTGTGGTACAATTTACCAACTTGGTGAAAGGTGCTACATACGTTGTGTATCGTACCGGTAGCACCCGTAAATTCAATGTCACGGTTCCAGCGAATGCTGGGAACACCGTAGCATTAGGAAGTATTGTAGGTTAGTACCATGCCCGCGACCACAACTTCTGCCGCAGTTCAAAAAATCATCAAGTACGATGCGACTGTTATTACAGATGTACCAGCATTCATTGACACGGCGGTTTTGATCGCGGACGCGGTTATTGGAGATGCGTTGTCGGATACCGCGTTAGAAGTTGTGACCCGGTATCTAACAGCCCACTTGATATCAATAACTGACAACTCGACCAGGGTGAACAGCGAACAGGTCAAATCTTTACAGAGTTCATACCAAAGCAAGCTATCAGACGGTCTCGGGATCACGCACTGGGGCTCTACGGCTATGATGCTGGATACCAGTGGCAAGCTTTCCCGGTGGAACGAACAAGTGGTCAGCGGCCTTTCTGGGGCTTTCCAGCTAGTTTGGGGCGGTAAGCCAGCGGAGGGGATCTAAATGAGCCTAATTTCGCGGGTACAAAAAGAAACCCTCGTCTACTGGCCGCTTACTGAATTCGAGCGAACCGGGGAACCGATCTGGGGCGCGCCTGAAGAAATGACTTGTAGGTGGGACTCCTGTTCCCGACAGGTTATAGCGGCGAACGATAGCGCGATTTTCCCCAAGCACGAGATCATTACCGAGAAATTGCTCGTAGTCGGTGGCTTGGTGCGTAGGGGAACTCTGGCCGATACCGCGTACTGGGAGAACCCGAAAGACAACCAGGATGCCTTTGAAATCATCAAAGTCTGCGAAACTCCTACCCTAAATTATGGCGACCGGCTTTATGAGGCATACGCATGAGTGGCCCAGTAACCGTTCAAGTAACCGGCCACAAAGCGATTCCCCGCGCCATGCAGCGATACATGGACGCTCTGGGTGATGCTTATCAAGAAGGTCTCGACGACGCATGTTTTCGCTTCATCGACGAAAACGATGAAGCGGTTCCTATCGATACGGGAGCCCTCAGAAACTCCGGTAGGGCGTATCCTGAGTCTGGTAAAGGATTTAGCGTGATCTACGTCTTGGGCTACGGTTGGGAAATTGAAGAAATCTACATGCGTGGGAGTGAAATCAAGATCCCCCGCAAATATGCAGCGGTTCAAGACCGTCGTCACGAATTCCTACGAGACGGTATCGACACCTACGAAGGGTTGATGCTCGAAATCATTGTGGATCGGATGGAACAAGTATGAGCCCCGGCGAAGCATTAGTAGAACTGATATTAGCGACCTGTCAGGCGGCAGGGTACGAGCCTTACGCCAACCACATGCCCGACAAACCAGACAAAGCGGTAGTCGTCTACGAACTCGCCACAGGCCGTCTGGAAGGCCGTAAAATGCGTACAGGCGAGCGCGAGGAGCATCCGGCTGTCAGATTAGTCATCCGTAGCACGGACGCGTCTGGGAGGACGCTAGCGGCCTCTATTGCGGACCTAGTAGACGCGACCTACAATTTCACGCTGTCTGACGGTCAAATTTTGCGGGTTATCACTAAATCATCTACAATAGGATTCTCTGGACAAGAAAATCAGACCCGCAGATTCATGTATATCCAGAATTACCGCTTGACACTGGAGTAAGCAAATGCCCTTCCTACGCGACGGCTTTAAGACCACCATTACCATTTCCGGCATTTCCGGCAAATTCGACGAAATCGAAGTAACGCCACCCGAAATGGATTCCGGCGGCGGCATCGAGCAGACCACGATGCGAAACGCCCGTTACCGCACAAAGCTTGGAAAAGCTTTGATTACGATGGGAACGGTTTCGGTCAAGGTTTCCTATGATCCGGCTGTAATCGCCCAGATGCACAATTTCATGGGGACCAACCGCCACGTTACCGTGACGTTCCCAGACGGTTCGACCCTGGTGTTTTACGCGATCATCAGCAAGTTCACCCCAGACGCACTCAAAGAAGGCGAACGACCAGAAGCGACCCTGGAACTGGAACCAAGCAACATGTCCACTGCCTCGACCCCCGTCGAAATTGCCCCAGTCTTCGCCACGGGAACCACGGCAACGACAACGACCACCGCTGCTCCATAAGCTTAGGCCCAAAGACAGCTTTACAATTTTTAAGACGGGCTTTGGACTGGAAAATCTGGTCAGCCCGTCTTTTTATTCATGCAGAGGGATTCTATGAAGATTTCGATTGTCCGAAAGTCTGTTCCAGTAGAACTGGAAGTAAAAGAAGGCGAATGTGTCCAAATCTCGGTCAAGGAGATGACAGGGGCACAGCGGGACGCTTATTTCAACAAAGCGAACACCAAGACCAAGGTCGATCCGACCAACAACCAAGTTGTCGGTCTGAAAGACTACGACGGGCTCTACAGCACCTTGCTCGGGTTTTGTCTATATGACAAGGACGAGAAGCTGATTCCAGAATCTAGGATTCAAGAGTGGCCGGATTCGGCACAGCGCGCCCTTTGGGACATCGCCAAGGATCTCAACGGTCTAGACAAGAGTGCGGAAACCCAAGAAAAAAACTAAGTGACGAGGAGTACGTTTGGTACTTCCTCGCACATGAACTTGGTTGGCCTGTAACAATCTTAAAGCAGTTCGTAACCTATTCCGAACTGCTTGGTTGGATGAGCTATTTCAACCGCCGCAAGAGCGAAAACGATAAAGAGGATTGGCGAGTGGCGTCCGTAGTGACGGCTATTTACAACTCTCAAGGCGGCAAGACAAAAATTCACGACCACTTATTGCGGTTTGAGGATAAGAGCAAAGAGAAGCGGGAAATTCAAGACTCTAAGGCTGTTTGGTTAGCTTTAATGGGGATCAATCCAGAGAACTAAAATGAGCCAACGCATACTGCCCCCGGTCAGAATCTCCTTTGTCGCGGACACTAAGCAGTTTAACAAAGCCAGCGACGAAGTTCTCAAGAAAGTGCAAAAGGTAGCCGACAGTGCTACCAAGATTCAAAGCGTATCAGCAGGCGCGGCCTCTATTAAAATGGCTACGCAGACGGCTGTGGGGCTGATACAACGGCAGTTGACCTATGCCGCCCAACAGCTTGTCTCTACCGTCCATACAGTACGCTCGGGTAGCGTCCGAACACAGGTAGTGGGTGCGGTGCATACTGCCCGAACTGCTATCGGGACCGCGATCACAGACATGGCTGCCAATCTCGGTCCCATTAGCGCAAGCAGTAGCTCAACCACTACTGCTATGCGTAATGCGTTACGGGCCATTATAGGGCATGTAAACCAGCACCTCACAAACATGGTGGCTACTTTAGCGACGATGACCGTAGGCACTGGAACACTTCATAATAATGCGCGTAATGCGTTACGGGCCATTATAGGACATCTAAACCAGCACCTTGTGAACATGGTGGCGGGTTTATCGACGGTGACCGTAAGTGCCGGGACACTTAATAATAATGCGCGTACCGCTTTGCGCACCATTGTAACGCATCTAAACCAACACATTGTGAACATGGTGGCGGGCTTAGGGACGGTGACCGTAGGCACCGGACCGCTTAGAGATAGTGTGCTAAATGCCCTGCGACACATTATCGTACACATGAACCGAATCCTCATAAACATGGTGTCCGGTTTATCGACGCTGGTCGTCACTTCTAGTAATCTTAGACAGGCTGTACGGGACGCTATCAGGATTGGGTCGCAAGCGATTGCCACCGTCGTTCAGGCTACGTTCACCGCTGCTGCTACTTCTTTGTCTGGACAGGCAATATACGTCCCGCAAGTCACCACCAGACTGCAAAGCACTCTTCGCCAAGTTCTGCAAGTATTGCTGCGTATTATCCACAATACTTTAATGGCTGGTGCCCGCAACATAAGGGGACAAGCGCAAGTATATTTCCGACTATTCTCTCAGCAAGTCGGTACGGCGGTCGGGAACATGGTGACGCGACTCACTCGGTCTGCGGTATCCCAAATCAATCGAACCAGAGCCAGAGCAGGAAACATACCTCCGGTTACGGGCGGCGGGGGAGGTGGTGGATTCGGTAGAGGTGGAGGTGGAGGTGGAGGTGGTGGATTCGATATGGGTGCCCGTGCTGATATTTTTATGCACATGCGCGCGCTCCAGACTATGCAAAGATATTCCGCAAGTATCTTTGAGACTTACATGAATTATCAGGATCTGACCGTCGCAATCGGCGCGTTTGCAGGGGGTGCTACATCCGCTGCAAAAATTATGAAAGAGATCCAAGATTATGCGATTGCGTCTCCGTATGACACGCTAACTCTTGCAGAAGGTGCAAGAGATATGATGGCATACGGACAATCCGCAGACAAGACCATGAAAATAATGAAAATGGTCGGTGATGTTGCAGGCGGTAGCGCAAAGCGGTACGACTTATTGATGTATGCGATGTCACAGATAACCTCCCTCGGAAAACTGCAAGGAAACGAACTTCGCCAGTTGACTGAGCAGGGTTTTAATCCGCTTGTGTACTGGGCAGAAAGAACGCAGGGCGCAAATGAATCCATGGAGGATGCGATGCGCCGCATGTACAAAGCCAAAGCAGCCGGTCTTATAACCTCGGAACACGTTATCGAAGCTTTGGAAGCGGAAACCAGTGCCGGTGGAAGATTCCATAGGCTCGCGGAACGACTTAACGACTCTTTGAGAGGTTTGTCGAATCAGGTCAGAGAGACTGGCGTAAAAATATCGATTATGTTTCTTAAATATGTCGAACCTAACGCAAAACGGTTTCTCAAAACCATATTAGAAGTGCAGAAAAGAGTCGTCTCGTTTATGGAAGACCCGGCAAACAACATGTTGGTCGCCCAACTAGCACAGGTTGCACAAGCCGCATTTTTGACTACAGCGGGAATATTTGTTTTTGGATTCGCACTTGCCTCTTTACGATGGTTTATGTATGCGGGAGCGAAGATCCTTCGGGGGGCACTATACCCCGCCATGCTATTGTACAGGGGCGTTGTAATACTTACGAACGCATCGATGGCGATGTTGAACGTATCAATGGTGGTATTGCGTTACTCTTTTTACGCAAGTGTCGCGGCAGGGTACGTTTTGCGAGGGGCGTTTATAGGGGCCGCCTTTGCCGCCCAAGGGTTGTCGGCAACCATGTTTGCCTTGGCTACTGCTTCGCGGGTTGTCAGGAGTGTAACATCCGCACTAATAGTTCGGGTAGTGCTTTGGTACACGGCATTGTACACGGCTCGCGGTGCGGTAATGATGTTTAACATTGCGATGATGGTGCAACGCGGCCTGATGATCGCACTGTTGTCCTTTGTTTACGCGGCTACCATTGCTTACGGTGCGTTTGCGGCGGCTAGCTACGCTGTCCGTGGCGCAACGATTGCTAATACAGCGGCAATAGCTCTCGCCAGAGCAGGGATGGTCGCTCTTAATGCTGTGGTTGCCACTACCCGACTCGGGTGGCTAAGAATGCTTATCGCCCTGGTAATGACGGCAGCGGCAGCACTGTTTCAAGCGACCGCTGTAGCTACGTTGTCCGCTCAATGGGTGCTTGCGACAGTGGCAGTGCGCGCTTTCCAAGTGGCAGGATGGGCGGCGCGTGGGGTGATGGTAGCCTTGCGGATAGCCGCTGCCCTAGCATGGCTAGCCGCACTAGGACCAGTGGCCCTTGTTATTGCCGCCATTGGAGCGGTAGCTTTGGCAATCTGGAGTGTCATAAGTCTTGTTTCCTCGCCTGGAGGATTAACAGGAGCGTTTACAAGGGCTTGGGAAAGTGTCAAGTGGTTTTCAACCGCTGCCCAGGGGTTCATGTCCAACTTTGGTGAGAACATGGGAATCATTACTCAGTATGTGTCTGACAACTGGTATGCCATGGTCACGGATCTTGGAAGAATGTTTCTGGGTGTAATGTCAGCGATGCCCGGGAATCTTTTAGTAGCTTTGCGTACAGGGATGCGTCTAATCTCGGCTTTTGGCGGCTGGGTAGGCAGTTGGCTACCGGGTGCGTTCCAAACAGCGTACAACAAAATCTATGAATTCCTGACTGATTTTTTCATCAACTTGATCTCCATAAGCAAGAAGGTCTGGGAGTACATGACGACTCCTAGTCAATGGGGCAACACACAGATCGAAAAAGACATTACGGCTTTCATGGATACCCTGAGAGACGATGCCAACAGTGCCGCTGTCAACGGTCTGGGCACTGCCATGACTGACATCTTGACAGAAGAAATGGCTAACCTCCGCACCGGTCTCGAAGGCTTTTCATCTAGTCTCCCGCCTATAGACTTAAACCTCACACCGGCCCCGATAGAATTACCCCCAGGCATAGAAGAAGACCCGATGAAAATTTACAGAGACTTTGGTGGTATGTTCAATCCGTTTGAAGGCGAAGATAAAGGTAAGGGAGGTGTCAAAGACATAACTTTGCCAAATGCCATGTCCGCTACTAGCGGGGAGTACAACAAATTTATCGCTGAGTGGTCTATGCGGCAACAGGGAACCCCTACAGGGGAAGCCCCGCAAGTAGGAGAACAGAAGAAGACCAACGGTAAGTTGGATAAGATTCTTGGCGCAATAAGAGGAGGGGGCGTAATGCTTCCCGCTAACGTAGGAGGAGTACGATGACCGCAGTTTTGATGGGTCTAAAAAACCAGTCTTTCCAGCGTGATGATGAAGGTCATCGTACCTATGAATTGACTTGGCATTTCAGCACCAACGATTACTTAGACGGTCCCGAGACCGTTCTACAAGCGGTAAACGCTTTGTTCCCGGTCGGTGGAATATACGTTCTGGACAACGATTTAGATCCTTGGGCTTTCTGCACACCCGAACTTTCAATCGCTCCGCACGGAAGTTACGAAGAAGGCGAGCCTGTAAACAATTGGATAGTGCAAAACAAGTACACCACTAAACCAATGTTCCGGTGTAACACCACTACAATCGACAACCCTCTTCTCGAACCCTACAACATCTCTGGAGATTTTGTCCATGTCTCCAGAGAGATGAAAGTCGATAAAGACGGCAAACCTCTGTATCACCCAAACTTCGAGCCTATTTTAGGGCCGGAAGTAGAAGAGAAAATCAGCCACCCCTCGTTGTCAATTTCATTTAACAGTGCCGTACTTCCGCTAGCGGCGTTCAATTTGTTGATTAACCGCGTGAACGATGCTACGTTATGGGGCTTCCCGCCACGTTGCGTCAGGTTTACCGATGCAAAATGGGAACGAGCGGTGTACGGAACGTGTTTCTACTACTTCAAAATTCAGTACACGTTTGAGATGAATATCGAGACCTTCGACAAGAAGATACCCGCTATCGGCATGAAAGTTCTTAAACTTGGAGCCGACAGACGTAACCCAGAATCTTTCGAGCTTTACAGAACTGAACCAGATAAAGAAATTGGGGGACCAGTCCCGTTGACTGATTGGGGTTCCCTCGCTAGTGAGGCGGGTTTTCGCATAGATCCTGTTACCCAACAGGATGTGTACTACCCCTCCAATAACTACATACAGACAGTGCAGCTTGCCAAAGAAGGTAACTTACTACTTTTAGGGATACCGTCAACCATACCATGACAGTGAAATCGCAAGAACAGATTATGAGAACCGTTTCGGGCGGGGTCGATGCGGACAGGGTCACAATTCTTTTTGAGGCGAACTATCTTCAAGTGCCGGGCGGGGACATGACTCATCTTCGTTGGGCCTACGACCGTATTGTCGGCAATGTCAACGATCCTTACCAAGCAGACATCCGGCTAAACCCGGAGAAACCGGTAGACATTCTGCCTCCTGGGATGGAGGTGGGGAGATTCGAGATCGCGGTCGGTCACAAGCTCCCCAAAATGGCAGTGCAAGTTGACGATATTTTGGCAGAACAGCAAAAATTGAATAGAATCCGCATCTACTCTGACGGCCATTTAGTAGCCGTAGTAGGCAGCGACAGGTTGTTTTTTGGGCAAGTCTCAGGGAAAGTGACAATAGACTGTGACCGGGCGACTACGATAGCCCATGTCATCTGTTATCCATTATGAAAAACCGCGCATACATTCTCAGTGAGAGCGACAAGACGCGGATGAACCGCCAAATTGAGCGGTTGGAGGGTGCGCCCCCTCCTGCGATGATCCCGAACCCCTCACAGCGTACATACCTAACCCCCGATGCTTACTGGGGGTTGCCGCCCTGTGAGACGGGGTTACCGGCGGCTGAACGAACCTCGGACGGAAGTATTAGTCCCGGAATTGCTCTTTGCTGTTTGTACAAATACGACCCCGCCTATGATAAGCTGATGCCGATTCTTGGACCAGCAGGTACTCCGATCAAGGTGCTGGTTCGTAATGCGTACACACAAGTTACTAATGATTTTGTTCAAATCTGGAAACACAAAAACGGGACTTGGACGAATGAGAAACCTTCACCTATCTCTACGATCACTACGACCCATGACCCTGACCAGCCTAAACCTTTTCCCGTTTGGTGCGAAGGGGCTTGTATCTGGACGGCGGCAACTGATCTGACTTGGCAGGGGCCGGTCGGGGGTTGCAGAAACACAACTACCACTTCCACCACTTCCACCACTTCCACCACTTCCACCACGGTTGCCCCTCCCACCACCACGACCACTTTACCACCTTGCCCGACAAGAAACTGCCGTTTGAAGTGCGTGGCCGTTTCGACCACCACCCCGGCCCCGGGACAACCGCCAGCACCGGACACCGGATATAAGTATCAAGTAGTAGGAACTACTTGCGCCACTCCCTGCTCTTGTTACGGGGTAGATGAGCCCTGCTACGTCTTGGACGGTGAGATAGAAAGTCGTTGCGTATATATCAACCCGACGACAACGTCTAGCCCGACGACGACTACCACGGGTGCGCCCCTTGTTGGTAGCCCTGCTTGCGCGCGAGTCGAGAGCGTCATAGGTGCGACTCCCGCTGGCTATTACAGGGCCGCTACTTTAGTCGGAGGTCTGGGAGGGTGGCAAATTTGTCAAGACTGTCTTCCAGGATTCGTACCGCTCAGGCCGTTAGGGAGTGATATCCCAGTCGATGCTGGTGGGACTACCGATGCCATTTATCACCAGTCGAAGTGTGTTAGAAGTCCTTGCGATAGGATACAATTAGGCACATTAGATCCTACAAATCTAGCGATCTACGTTGCCTATACTTACCAAGAATTGGTTAGCATTTTAGGCGGTATCGAGAATGCTGAAGATTACCTAAAAACTGAAGACGGTAAGTATCTCGCAAATTGGTTTCTTTGTTCTACATGTGGTGCTAGTAGCAGACCCTTACACCCACCAAAACCCTGGTTGTATGTCGTTCCAGGAGAAAACGCAGCGGCACCGATTTCTTTGACACCCAACGAAAGTAATGTTTTTCAATACCTTTCTAACTGTGTTTCCGGGCCCCCTTGCGACAGTTGTAAATACCTTTCCCCTTACACAGCAATTGAAACAACTGCGCCTCCGCTAATTACCACAACCCCCAGCCCCTCAACGACGCTGCCTCCATGCGGTTGCGAACCTCCAAGATACTGTCCAAGCGTTGCCGGGGAATGCGTAAAAACTGTTTGCCGACCAGGAGGAGCAGGGACTATTACATGTCCTGTAACGACCCCTGCCCCTGGCGTATGGTGTCAAGAAGGGTGCGCTTTATGTCATTGCGATGCGCATGGAGCGACTAGCACTAGCACTACCACTACAGCTATTCCTTGTGGGGGTACTTGTACCCGCGTTTGGATACCGATCAATGCAGGTGCCTTGAGCGGTTGGCGATACTTACCGGACGCGAATACATGCAATAGTTTGACGCAGGGTAGGTGCCGATGTAATTTTTCTACTCCTGCACCGTATACAACCGGGCCGGGTGGCGTATCATCTACTACAAGCACTACGCCTGCTTGCGGAACTGTGGAAACTGTAGCATGTGTACCCTACACAGAATTGGTAAGCACTGCTCCCCCCGTTGTTTGCGCATCCTGTATTGGGGTATGTAATTGGGGGACAGATGTAGCGCAAGGCGGGGAAAAAGTGTGGGTGATGCTTCCCTGGGAGTTTTACGGCCAGGGAACCAGTCCTTGTCAACCCAGGGCTCAAGGAGGTGGGCCTTGCGACACGTTCCGTAGCCCACCCCAAGGTCAGACAAATCCAGGCACCTCTGCGTATTACACTTGCTCTGGATGGGATGCTTGGTTTAGCAGTTATTTTAGTGACTGGGCCTTTACTGATAGTTACGGTCTATGTGGATGCAGAAGACCTTCAGGCCCTCCTAGCTCTTACTGCTCGGTTGCACAGACACCTTGCGAAACACGAATAGTGTGCGGGTGCTGTAATGCATCCGGTTGCGCACAGAAATGCGCTTTCAAAGGAAACGGCTACGGTGGGTGGACTAAAATATCTGATCCATGCCCTACAAACTGTCCATGCCCCACGCGACCCTATCAAAACAGTGACGATGAATGTGACCGTATCGAAATAGGTTGCGGAACTATAGTGCCGCCTCCCTCGACTACGATAACCTCGACCTCTACTACTACGTTAGGGCCGGGGGCATGTTGTTACCCAGGACCGGTCTGCACATACGGATACCAAAACAGTTGCATCGCTGCAAATGGGGGTGTGTGGCAAGGTGCAGGAACCAGTTGTGCCGGAGGCATCTGCAATTCGTTCACCACGACTTCCACTACCACTGAGGGGCCGGGACGATGTTGCCATAGTGGCACACCCGCTTGCATACAATGTTTATGGACTTATAGAACTTTCTGTAATCAGCTTTCGGGATCATTTACTCCTGGAGTGGGTTGTAGCGGTCCTTGTTGTAACGCGACAACTACCAGCACTACCACCCCTGGGCCGTTAGGGAACTGTTGTCAGGATGACGGTTACGGTGTAGGTAACCCGGGCGGGCCTTGTTTAAGTTTCCAACAATCGAACAGCACTAGTTGCAAAGCCGGGACATGGCAACTTGGGAATCTTAATTGTGCAAGATGTTACGGTCGATGTTGCGTCACCTGTGCGAGCGGTTTGCAGATGTGTTTTAATAACACGGTGGAATGGATGTGCCACGCGGCTAATATTTCGAGCCCGTGCGGTTTTGGTCAACCGGCACCTAGTTATGCTTGGACTGCTCAGGCATCCTGTGTCGGTGTCTGCAACGGTGTTGCCACGACAACCGGGGCACCCACGACAACCGTGACAACCGAGGCTCCCCTCATCCCATAGAACAAACTTGCACGGGTCGGCAATTTATCTATAATGCGATCAGGTTTTTCGGGGATCGCATTTTCACAGGAAATACTATGAGTAATAGACCGTTCTTGACCATTGGAATGGCAACGTACAACGATTTCAATGGTGTTTATTTTTCTATCCAAGCGCACAGGCTCTACCAAGATTCTGCGGACTGTGAATTTCTGGTTGTGGACAACAACCCCGATTCCCCGGAAGGAGTTGCTACGCGGCAGTTTGTCGAAAGTATCCAACACTCGCAAAAGATCCGTTACATCCCGTACACTGAAATCGGCGGGACTTCGCAACCTCGAAACAAGATCGTCGAAGAGGCGAACGGCGAGTTCGTGATGATTACCGATCCGCACGTTTTCGTCCAAGGAAACGGGTTGAACCGGCTCAAGACCTATCTGAAATCTTTGGATGCCGCAAGTCAGAAGAACCTGTTTACCGGCCCGCTTCTATATGACGGCATGAACTTTGTCTCGACGCACTTCGAGCCCGGATTTCGCGACCAGATGAATGGAACCTGGGCTACTGCCTGGAAGCATCCAGACGGTACGCTAATTGTCTGCCGCGACTTTGGTGGGCGCGTACATCTTCGCAAACTCCATGTCGAAGGCAAGGGAGAATGGACTTCTACCGAGATCCCCTGGTCTGGACACGAAAAAGCCCTCAAGGAACGCGGCTACACGGTCATGGGGCTCAACAGCGACGACACCCCATTCGAGATCCCTGGGCAGGGCCTAGGTCTGTTCGTGACCAGCAAAGAACACTGGATACCGTTCCACCGCGACTTCAGAGGATTTGGCGGGGAAGAAATTATCCACCACGCCAAATACCGGCAAGCCGGTCGTGCAACCTACTGTTTACCGTTCCTCAAGTGGGTTCACCGATTCGGTCGCCCTGGCGGTGTTCCGTACCCGTTGACTATGGAACACAAGGTCCGAAACTACTTGATCGGGTTCCAAGACCTCGGATGGGACATCGAAGAAGTTCGTAAGCACTTCGTCGATGAGGTGAAAATCCCGCCTTCTTTATTCGAGGCAATCGCAAAAGATCCGGTAGGGTTCATCCCGTACCAAGCACCGGCTAAAACACATGTTGCTCCGGTTGCGGCAGTTTCCCAGTCGAACCTCGGATTGCCGATGCCTGTGGCATACGAAACCGTCAACGATGTGGTTGATTTCCTGGCTCATCAGGAACGCGATCTCAATCGCCACGCGGTCAACTTTATGAAGTGGACTCTCGGGGCGAACACGGTCGTCGAGTTGACCAAACGTCGCGAATCTACCGCTTTCTTCCTGGGGGCACTGGGCCGTCAATTGCCGTGCAACAAGCAGTCCTGCGCACAAGGAAATTGTGACGGGCAATGCAAGCGTCCCGCGCAACTAATCAGCTATCAGGAAGAGCAAGACAGTTTGATCGGTGTTTTGCAGGAACTGGTAAAAACGCATCCTGGTCGTCCATTGCAGTTTACGGTTTCAGCATCGTCGCACGACCAATTGCTGAAAGACATCCCAGACTGTGATGTGCTTTTCCTAGATACGCGGCACGAAGGCGAGCGGCTTCTGTCCGAGTTGGGAACCTACTCCCCTAAAGTGTCGGGCCGGATCATAATTCACGACACGACCGTATTCGGCCTGAAGGGTGAAAACGAGACCAAGGGCCTGTTCTGGGCGATCAAGAACTTCATCGCAAAGAACGCAGATTGGTTTGTGGCGTTCCATACGGATGAGCAGTACGGGCTCACGGTACTGTCGAAATTGCTTCCTGACAAGCCTTACGAGCCGGTAAAGCTCTATCCTGGAACGATGACCTTGGATGGTCTGCCATGTGGTGCGGGACAGGAATTGAAGGCTACCCTTAAACTGCTCGGCATTGAAGCGGCAGAGGGTTGTTCCTGCAACGCCCGCGCTACGATGATGGATATATGGGGACCGGAGAAGTGTCGCCAGGACATCGAAACCATTCTTGACTGGCTCAAGGAAGAGGCTGACAAACGAAACATGGGCCACCTGTACGTCAGGGCCTTTGTGAAGGTCGCGGTTCTTCGGGCTATCCGAGCGGCAGAAAAGAAGATCGCCAGCGGTGATTGTAGCTAGAGCTTTAGCAATTCTAGCCAATGCCTGACTCGATCCTCAAGCTCGACCATGCCCCGGAAACTCTGGTACTGCTTAAAGCGGTGGACATGGTCGAACGGAAGATTCCCTCGATAGATTAGCGTAGGGCAACCTACGCTGTGGGCCATGTGGCTAAAACCGCTATCGCAACCGACGAACAGGCTACACTGAGACAAATGCCGAGTAGCTTCTATCAGGGTCAGATGACCACCCAAGCGGATCGTTCTGAACCCCTGTTCTTTGAAAAACATCCTGATCTGAAACTCCAGAACTTTGTCAGGATTTTTGTCAGCGGCAGAAGAAATCCCGTCAAACTGGTAACACACCGTTTTTCCGATATCGTAAAAATTCCAGCGGAGATGAGAATCCACTGGAATCGCGGGGTATACCCAGTTCATCCAAGCGTCTACTTTCTCCTGCCCCTCGGCCCGGACTAGAATTGGCCTATGCTCATTTGCCTGAAATAGCTGGTCTATTTCCGCGAGACGTTGTGTATAGTCTCCACCCATATTCAGCGTTCCAAGGCGATAGCGAGTTCGGTGACGGGCCCCCAGGACCGTCATTAAACCGTAGCTTGTCCAGTGATCCCCAAGATTACTGTTGTGAAGTTGGTAGATGATGTCGTTAAGCATAGCTGAGTCCGGCGTTCTTTCGCTTCTCGTATTCGGCCTGTACCGCCGGAACCAGGAAGTTCTCGGTGACATCGTCGTACCTCGGGTACAGCAACCCTTCTGCCGGTTGATACGGCACTTTACCCCACCACTCGGTGCAAGCGTACCCGTTGCTGTGCCCGGAAGCATGGTCGCTGGCGGTGTTTGCCCAGCGGTAAACGTATGTAGGAACCCCGTGATCGGGCTCACCATACGCTCCTTTGAAAGCGTTCATTAGTTCTTGGTCGAATCCCACAATCCTAGACTGTTTGAATCCTCCAATCCGATCCAATGCCGCCTTGGTAAACGCCACAGAACTCCAGAAACGGCCTACAGACGATTCTACCTGGACAATCCCTGTGACTGCCGTGAACACTATTGAGGGGCGACTATATTGCTCCGTAGCGAGCATTTCCGCGTGTTTAGCCAAATGGGCCGGAGCAAACATGTCGTCCCCGTCCATGATCGCTATCGCGTCCCAGGCGATGCCGTTCTGGTTTGCGTACTCGACCATACCGCTGTACTTCTCTCCCATGCTGTCGCACCTTTTAGGGAAATGTACAATACGAACGCGAGGGTCTGGGTCCACGGTTGCCTGTAGTTGGTGTTCGCGAGGCCGGTCATCTCCGAGAATCCACGACCACTCGGTATGTGTCTGGTCGATCAGGGCTTGGTAAACGGTGGATGTAAGACGCTGATGATGATTGTAAAGCGGGGTCAGGCAAAGGAATTTCATTGATCCTGTTCCTTGAGAGCGGATTGGAAAGTTCGATCTTTAGGGTGAAATAAAGGTTGACCTAAAGCAAGACGATGCGACATTACTTCCATTTTCTCTGGGCTTCCTGGCATGAAGTTTGTAGGTTCAAACATCGCCTCGGCAACCTCGTCTTCGATTTCGTGAACACCGTAACGCAGTGCGTATTCCCCGTAGTTCTCTGGTCCGTTAGATTTCAATTACTGACTCCATGTCCATAAACTCCGGGATGTGGGTTACCATGACAATCTGGATTCCCAGTTCCTCGGATAGTTCTGTAAGTAGTTTCCTCACGTTCCCGCGATACTGCTTCGACAAAAATCGAAACGGTTCGTCAAGAACGAGTACCTGTGCCGGGCGGGGGCGCATCAATGCAAGGCAACCGAGTCTAAGGCCGAATGCCACAATGTCTAAAACGCCCCCGCCCACGGCATCTGTAGGACTTAGTTCGTTGCCGTGGGCATCGACTAACACAGCCGATGCCTCAGTCTGTCCGCGTTTAGTTTCAAAGTTCAAGCGAAAGCGATACGCATGAGTACCGAATACCGCTTGTAAACACTTTGTTACCACGTTGTCAATACGTCTCTGAGCCATTTCCTGGCACTCCGCGCCAATCTCACGAATGATAATCTTTGCGTTTTCCAGATGTCTCAGGTGATCTTGTACTTCCGAAAGGTTGGAGGTTGCGGTATCTATCGCCAGTTGGGCGTTACCAAGCTTTCCCGCCGACTTCAGTAGCACTGATCGCATCGCCATAAGCTTCTTGGAATTTAGCGTACTCACGATCAATCTCATCTCCGGCGGTTCTTAGATACTCGTCCATTCTTGCCAAATCATCCCAGGCTTGCTGCGGGGTTTCATACCCCGCGTCCTGAAGTGTCTTGTTGATCTGGCTGTATTCCCCCTCCAAAGTCGCTATCCGCTTCTCCAGTTGGTTCATCTCTTTGAGCAATTCTTCCAGTTTTTTGGCAGAGGCCACAGTTACTTCTCCCTTTAATTTTGCAAGTCTTACCATTCCCGCCGTAAGGACACGCTAACAACTGTTCGCCGTCTTCACTGCCTGAAACAAGATACAGCACTTCGCCGCACCCGTTGCACAAGTATCGCATTACTCCCGGCATTTTTCCCAGACCTCGCGAAGAATTTTGGAAAGTTCTTCGTGGGCCGCGTTTTCAGCGGCCCGGAAAAGCCGGTCAGCAAAGCTGGTTTCTTTGTAGATATCCGCAATCGCCTCCAAAGTTTCCGTGGCAATCGCCGCATCGTGCAGTTCGGATTCCTCAGCCCATTCCTCGGTCATCAAATCTTCTTCAAAAAGTCTGTGGACGGTCCCATCCGACCAGAGAGCCCCGATGCTTGGGCAGTGGTCTTTCTGGTCGCGTTTGAGTTGCATCAAGCTCCCAGGGTTCAACCACTTCAATGTACTCCAGGCGATGTGATTATCCCCTGACAGCACCGCGTCGAAAACTCCGGTGATCTTTGGATCGACCAACCCGTTCACAGGCGCGTCCTTGTAAGCTACCTTCTTCGAGTTGTAAACGTATTTGTGCATCACTTGGAGCGTAATAGCCCCTTCCCAATCTGGACGGACTGTTGGTTCAGCGTACCGACCCCAGGGATTGGCCCAAATAAAAACCTCCGGCCTACCCTCGGTTGAATCGGGCAGTATGAACCATTCCTCGGAAGGCAAATCATGGATTACACCGGCCTTTACCAATGCCCCATACGCCCCGTCCATTCGCCGTTCGTAATCGTGGCCGTTCAGGTCGTGCTGACCTGGGATAGCATACATCTCTGGTAGATGGTCAATCGCCCACGACACCAGTTCAGCCGGTGGATTCCAGCGGTCGAACACATCGCCCGCGCAGACGATGGGGCAGTCGTTTAAGACTGCCTGGGTATTAACCCATTCAAGATGTCTATCCATTACCTCGTACCAGTCGCGTTCTAGTCGCGAACTGGGGGGTGTGTTCCGCAAGTGCAAATCGCTACAAAGAATCGCTACAACGCTTTTCCGCATGTTGGGCATTTCGGGATCTCCTTTATTTTGTCTTCAAGTTCTAGTTTCTGACCTTCTGCCGCCAAAATCTCCAACGCCAGTTCCTGCAACCGCATTAGCAGTGGGTGCAGTTTGTCCCTATCAAATTGGGTCGCCGCGAGAAACTTTTGACGACTTTGGCACTGTTGACGAAATTCTACAACAGCCTTTGAAAGAGTGTGAAGCGTTTCTCGATCTACAAGATCCAGTGACCGACTGAGGATTTTTCTGAGGGTGCCAGCTTTGAGAGCGGCCTTTGCGTACTCTTGATATTTCTCGACTAGCGGCACTATTGCTTCCAACCGTTCCGATGTCGTGCCAACCTTTTGGCGATTTATTTCGGCACGTTCTTGCCAAATGTGCAGCTTTCGTGCCTGGGCTTCTGTGTCCTCGTATTCCCTGACCTTAGTTTCTAGTGCCATCAAGTTCGCGTCCGCGTCCGCTACCCAGGCTAAGGCATCTACAATCTTTTGGTTATCTTTGATGTTACTTTCCCAGACCTCTGCCGCGACCTTCGCTTTGCTTATCCTGGCATTAACGTCCGAGATCGCCACATCAATCGCCCCCAGGTTTACGATGCGGTTCAATTCCTTTGCTATTTGCCCGGGGGTAAGCGATAGCAAAAATACAGGATCGTGCTGTCCTTGGAAATTGATAGGTTCCATGCCGAGGATCTGCTTAACCCCAACCGGCTGAACGCTAGCCGTGGCTAAGAATTTTTTGCCATTGACAGAATAGCCGTATTCTTTTTTGTCTTTGAACCGGATCACAGTCCCTGCGGCAGTTTTGATCCCGACGCGAGTATCTTCAGTGCCGTGTGTTTGGAGCCCCGTAATAGGTTTATGCTCAACAAGCCAGCGCATGGCACGGACAATGGCAGACTTGCCGGTATCGGAAGCACCGATGATCGCAGTAACGCCGGGGCTCAACGACAACCGGAGATCCGTGTGCCGCTGAAAATTCTTGAGTCTTAGTTCTTGCAACATGGCAAGAATTCCTTTGGGACGAAATGTTCTTTTATGAGTCCGTTTTCCACCATCTGAACGCTTGCCAAAAGTAGCTCTACCGCTGAATCAATCGCATTGTAGGTCAACAACGCTGACAACGGGGCAGACGCGATATTGTTCAGCTTACGATTTTCCTCGCTCTCGAAATACTTATCGACCTCTGACGCGAAAAAGGGAATACCAAGCCGAGCGAATGCCTGGAATTTTAGACCGGCAACTCCGCGAGCCGGGTTTTCTATGTGCGCGGCTTGCATGGTATCCCAGTACCAGTTGTTGACTTCGGTTCGCAATTTCATCCGCGACCACCGGTCTTCAAACTTCATATTGGCCGCGACCTTTTTCCCGGGACTCGTCAGATAGGCGCGAATCGCGTCATAGTTATCCCAATACACCGGGAACGCCACGCTACAAAGTTTGTCCTCCCGGACGAACGCAATTGACATCGACCAAATCTTGTGATTCGGCCACTCCGGTTTCAGACCGGTAGTTTCGTAGTCGAATGCCGAAAGATCCAGAGTTGCCGCGTACTTTAGAAATCCTTGTATTTTCTTAGGATCGGTAAGCAACATTACAGTTTTGTTAATATCGGGAACCGTTTCCCAAGGCCGGTTCTTGATCCTGATTGCATCGCGGAACCAGCGGTAAGCCCACATCTGGCTGATTTCGATCTGACCTTTCTGCGGGGCGACTGTCCCGACCGGGCAAATCCAAGCATTCAACTGTTGGCACGGGATCTGGTAACCGTACCAGCGGTCGTACAGTTCAGCCGGGTTCTGCCAATACCGTCCGACCACGCTCTGTGTAGCCCTGGGGCCAAACGGAATTACGACCTTGGGCCTAAGCCGGGCTATCTCAGAAGCGATCAAGGGCTGGCAATGCTTCCAAGCCTCCTCAGAGGCCCCAGGACACGCGCTGACCGGTATTAAGGTATAGCCAGCCAAATCTGCTCCGGTGCGTTCTAAGAGGCTCTGGAGGGCCTTACTGGGGCCGTCCGCTACTATGACTATGTCTGCCTGGGTCTTGTTAGCCAGCGGTTTGAGGTTGGTGCGGCAATTTGACGCACCGCAGTCGGCACACGAAGGCAGAATAGATAACGATTTTGTTATCTTTGTATTCGTAAGAAGCGGCATGTTAACTCACCGCTGATTCGAGACTTGCCACAAGTGCAAATGAGTCGCCCCGAAGTTTCACCGTATTTTGCCCGAGGTGGCAGGGATGGTCGTACTTGAGAAGTGACTGAATATACTTCGGGTTCAAAGCAAACGACCGGGCCGGGCCCTGATACTCGATATCCCGAATCTCCTCAAAAAACCCGTTCATGTTTGCCGCGTGAATCATCATCTTGCCCGGTTTCAGACGCAGAACGACTTGTTTGCCGGTAGGGGTTTCCGCGAGGAACGGAAGAGCTTTCTGGCAAGCGTCCAACAATCCAGGTGGAAAGCGGAGCGAGGCCACCTCTTCTGAGGCAAACACTTCGCCTAATTCAGGGAATTCGTCAGTGTACTTCCGAACGTACACTTCCAGTCCCGTGTATGTCTTCATTCCGAACCAGTCGTCGGAGACATGGATTCCCGCCACCCCAAGACCGGCAACAGCAACACAGGACTCCCTGCGGATAAGAAAAGACCGTTCCAGCGGGGACTCTACCTTGTAGCGAATTGCTTGGTAACCGTCCGTGGCTTGCATGCCTTTAGGACCAATTTCCACGCAAGTCCAGGAAAAGTTCTCGGACTCTTTGGCGGCACATTCTGCCACCATCGCGAGACCATCCGCAAACGCCGGGGCAACGTCTGTCCATTGGTTGGCGCGTGGGATCATCTCCGCGTTCTGAACGACATCCGCGTGAACGGTGATTCCGATACGCCGCATCCCGTGGCACTTGAGCATGAGCCGTTCGGAGGTCAACGAAACATCAATTTCATCTTCCGAAAGCTTGCGAAGCGTTTCAAGCAACGGACGAGCCGGAACAGCGCAAACCAGATCCACAGGCACAGAAGCGAAACAGGCCACTTCCTCGTTGTAGGTAGAAACCCTTCCTGGAGCAAAAGCAAAACAGTTGCTCTGCTCAAGGCTATCTACCTTTGAAATGCCGGGCGAACATGCCTCAAGCGTTCTGAGGAACTCTTTCCTGTCGATATTCATCTACCCGCTCCTTTAACCAACGTCGCATACCCTCGGTAAAGAATGTATCGAGCGTCGAACCGTAAACCCACTGACTATTTTCGTAAAATCGGATAAATCGCTCTGGTCCAATCATCGGAATATTCGACCAGACCAAAGCTTCCCGGCGATCTCGCTTGTGGACTAGGAACCAATACTTAGCTCCGGCTAACGACGCGGCCCGAGTTGTCTGGTCAAGAAAATCTCGAAATGTGTTTCTCCCCGTCTTATCCAACAGATCCTGTACTGAGACAAAGTTGTAGCCACGCTTTAACTCGAAACAGCACAAGTCTAGCAATTCCTGGCCGCGAGGGTCGGTAGCACAGATGTCCCCGTAGCCTCCAGCAGTCGTTTTACCTTGCTTGGCGCGATTCGTTGCCCGACCACCGGAACCCAGAACCCGCCAAAACCAATCGTCAGACTGACCGCAGGACCACCACAACGAAAGGTCTTTCGCAAATTTCCGTTCCCATGCACTGCCTTTGGGAGATCCCATTATTGTCGCCTCGGCGGGAAGGTGGTCGAAGGATACGACTTTGGCGGCTCAGGCATCGAAGGGTTACTGGTAGGTTGACCCATGGCGACTTTCTGAAGCTGGTCCTCTGATTTGCGATAGAACCTAAAAGCTAAAAACGTAGCCATTTTCCAGTAGAACAATTCGTTTTCAGGGTACTTGGCTATCAAGTCACGAATCTCGGCAAACATTGGCCCGATACCGGGCTCACGCATACTTACCAACTGAAGAAACTCGTCAGCTTTTGCAATGTCTTCTGGAGTAGGGTGAATGATTTTTATGTACTTAGTTTCCGGCATATTACTGACCTCGCCTTCGCTGTACTGCTTCCATCACCTTTTCGTCACTTGTCCAAGTATCATACCTAGCTTGCAACCTAGCCCTTGTTTGGGGATCGAGTCCAGGCATAGAAAGATTTATAGGTATACTCTCTACCTCTTGCACCATGTTGCGAAACCGCACCGTCCGAGTCTGCTCCAATCGCGGAGTCGGATTACCTTCGGCAAATCTTTTTTTTGCCTCAAGTTCTTCAGCGTGATCCTGTTTCCGTTTCTTTCGCAGAAACTCTCTACGCTTCAGAACCTTAGCCCGTTTGTCTTTCATCGTCTCAAACCTCTTGGGGTTGCTATCTTCTCGACGCGACTGATCGCATCATCCCATTGAATCGGTTCCGTCTGCTCCACTGGCACACATTTCGGAGTTCCTGGTGCTGGTAACTTGACCAGTTTAATGTTTCTGTTATAGACCTCCAAGTGGTCAAACCAGTCCTGTTTGTTCGTTGTGTGTCCGCTGACAAACTTGCATGCAGTTTTGATTCCGACCCTCGGTAACCCAGGAATCCCGTCCGACGAGCATCCGGCCCAAGCCTTAGCACTAGCATACAGGCACGGAGGCGTATCGTAAAATTCATTACGATAATCGTCTTCCGCGTACACGGTCTGCTTCCCAGGCTTGTAGATTACAACTCTGTTACCTTCAATTAGTTGGTATAGGTCTTCGTCTGTGGAAACCAGATACACTTTTTTAGCTAAGTCCAAATTCTTTACACAGGACGCGATCAAATCATCTGCTTCAAATCCGCGTTCCCAAAAAATGTTCCTGGCCCCCATCAAGGGTAACGCCACAGTTCTGAGTGCTTCGACCTCCTCGTAAAGCCGTTCACGCAAAGCCTTCTTTTCAGGGCTCTGTGATTCGTCCTTACGATTCTCTTTGTAGCCGGAATAAATGCTTTTCCGGTAGTCAAACCCCCCGTCAAAACAAAAGACCGAGGTATCGACGCAGAGGTCTGTTTCAATCTTTTTGAGGCTACGAACAATGGCTCCAAGAAGAGGGCCGCTTTTAGCCGCCCACATCTCTTCGTCCCCGGCATGCCACACGCGGTAGACGATGTTCATAACATCGATGATCGCGTATCTAACTTGCATTACCGTATTTTTCCGCTTTCAAGAAGCAATCGAGTCTGGTCGATCACCTGAATCCGTTTCAAAGCCTCGGCAAAATGGTTTTTCAATGAAACCACATCTACTGTAAACCGATGCCGGATTTCATCTTTTTCAGATTGTTTCAGCGTTTGGCAATTTTCAAGCGCCGTATCCATGTCGTTGATGGTTAGAGTAAGCGAATCGGTGGCACTCAGCAAAGGATTGTTACGCATAATCATTCGTATCGTCGCTTTCTTTCGACGCGGATAGCTGACTCGACCCCATCCCAGGTTCGTTGCATTTCTTCGTACAACTCTGTTTCCCGGTTGTCTTCTTCGATTTTTGAAATGAGTTCTTCCCGGTAATAGCTCCTATCGTACAAAGTCTGGACCACGCGACCTCCGGCAACGCTCCAAACCTTTTCATCTATGAGATAGTCTACCGTGGCTCCAAGAGAATCGATCCCCACCTCGGGTAAAATGGGAATCGTTACTGTGCGTTCGCGTCCGTTGATCCGGTTCTTCTTGATCGTGAACACCGGCTTGATCCCAATAATGCGTTCTTTGCCGTTGTGTTCCTTGGTGATCTTCTTTCCCGGAGTAGTCCAAATCTCCAGACTGGCGTAGAACTTGACCGCATGACCCCCAGATCGCGTCTTAGCGGGGCCGTAAAGACCCGCCCCGATATTATCCCTGGTTTGGGAGATCGATACCACGATGCTCCCGGAAGCCTCAATGCCTTGGATGATTCTGGGCAGTCGCTCTGAGTTTAACCTCGCCTTGCCATCCCCGTAACTGCCCTTGATGTCTTTGCCCTGTTCCCGCAGTTTCGCGTTTTCTTGGATGAGTTCTTCCCGAGACTCGGTAGAGAAACTATCCATAGAATCAAGAACTACGACAATCTTTTTGCCTTCGGACAATTTCTTGTCCAGGAAATCGTAGACAAATTCCAGTAGCAACGGATTACCGTCCTGCGATGCCAACGTCTGGATTCGTGCCGCCGCACGTTTGCCAAAGAATTGCTCGAAGTCAAAATGGGCCCCATTTTCCCCGTTGACATGCCACAGTTCGTAGTCGTCAAAGTTGGAGTCATTGGCTGCTTCGGCAAGCATGGTAAGAGTCGCCAACGTCTTGCCGGAACTGCTGTCCCCAACGTAGAAGCAGAACGTGCCCGCGATCAAACCTTTTTTCCAATTGCCCGATACAGCGAGATTCAAAAGAGGGCAACCCAAGCTAAGGTAAAGCTTGTTTACCTCCTTTGGTTTTGTCCCCGCTTCGAGGGTGTCCAACGCTTTCTTGGCTACTCGAACCATTTCGTAATCCTTTCTACGTTCTCTACTGAGTCATAAATCTGATTTAGTACGTTTTGGCGAGTATCCGGGTCCGACAAAATCAAGTCTGCCGTGTTCCAGGGCTGAGAAAAAAGGATACTGTGACCACCCGCGTACTGGAATTGATTGCAGTTTTCCTTGTTGTCGTCTATCAACAAAGATCGAGGGTTTGCGAGCCGCCACTTCTTGCGGGTGAAGACGATGTTATCCATGGTCGCGCCGAAGTGGTTCGATAACCATTCGTATTTACCAGCAAGACACTCTGGGGAGTCAAACGGCTGAGTGCAGAATATCACTTCACCATGCCGCTGGCATGTTTGAAAAAGTTCGTCGGCCCACGGGTAGCGAACCAATCCAACCCAGAATTCGCGAGTCGCCATCGCAGCATCGATTTTGGCTTGATTCTGCGATGGCAAAAGTCCATGACCCACGGTATCCCACACACTAGGCTCAATTCCGGCGGCAATACGGACACCGGTTACCCAGTCCGCGAGGACTC
>Ga0172366_10000705_pt1 | contig 24858 bp, 26 predicted proteins | sample LakKivSesite69cm_FD_114533 | JGI IMG/M metagenome (GOLD analysis project Ga0172366, IMG submission 114533) | Sediment microbial communities from Lake Kivu, Rwanda - Sediment site 69cm | ecosystem: Environmental > Aquatic > Freshwater > Lake > Sediment | place: Rwanda: Western Province, Lake...
CATTGTTTACTCAAGCGACGCTGACTTAACAAGCAAGTACAGGTTTAATGCTTCAATAACCAGTGTTAGTGATTCAGGTTTTATTGAAACTAATGCAAGCAATCCTCTGAGGCTTGTGATCAGCTACTATAATAACAACCAGTTTGTTGATTACTGGGTTAGCGGGTCTAATTTCAACTTCCAGGCTCCTGTTAGGGGGCTTGATGTTGTTATTGAATTAAGAGATAACAGCCTGCTTAGGGTTTATGATAGTAAAACTTTAAAATTATAGCAAGATTATCATTAATTTATGAAACCAATTTATTTAATAATTAATTTCAAGTCTTATCAGGAAAGCCTTGGCCTTAAAGGGTTAAGGATTGCTAAAGCAGCTGAGAAGATATCAATGGCAACTGGCAAGCGCATCATAATAGCTCCTCAAGCAGTTGATTTAAGGGTGATTGTTGAGAAGGTTAAGCTGCCTGTTTACTCTCAATCAGTGAGCTTAAACAAGCCAGGGCCTTATACTGGTTCAATAACCATGCAGGCGTTAATTGATGCGGGAGTTAATGGTGTTTTAATAAATCACCATGAGAACAAACTTGATTTTAAAGACATTGAATCACAAGTGGCTGCTTGCGGTCGTCATAACCTTAACTCAGTTGTTTTCGCGCCAAACATTTTACTAATAAGACAGCTTGTTATGATCAAACCAGGGTTTATTGTTTTCGCGCCGCCTGAATTAACCGGCGGGCCAGTAAGTGTTGGTAGCAAGCCTGATTTGATTAACCAGGCTTCAAGACTTGCCGGCGACATACCATTGCTTGCAAGCGGCGGCATAGCAACGCCTAAGGATATAAAGAACATAATGCTTGCAGGCGCCAGCGGCGTAGTAGTGTCAAGTAGTATAATAAAATCAGACAAGCCCGAAGAAGTTATTAACAATTTAGTAAATGCTTTACGAACTAAATAATCTTAACCTTAAATCCTAGATCACTGCCAATTTCTTTTGACAGATCATTCTTTAGCGTCATTATCCTCTCATTAATGTTGCTAATTCCTTTATTATTAACTGATTCCTTATCCTTGACAGATGATTTAAGCAATTCAAGCCTGGATAACTTATCGTCAAGCTCGTCCTTAACCCTTAATTCGTGGTTGTCGATCCTCCTAAGCGATTCATTAAGTTCCTTGAACTTAACTGATAACCTCTCAAGTTCGCCGCTGTTAAGCAATGATCTTGTTTTATCAACTTGTTTCTGATCTAGTCTCATGCTGTCTAAATCCCTGATAATAACTTCTTTTAATTTAATGTAATCATCGCGGTGTTTAATTATTAGGTTAAGCGGGTCTTCAACCAAATCATTAATCAATTTATTATCACTGCTGTGGGAGAATTTACGCAGAGCTCTTGATATCAGAGAAACCAGCCTGAAAGCTTCTGCTTTAACAGCGCTTAATTCATTACAAATCCTATCGTAATCAGCTTTTTTATCAATCCCTCTCTTAACTGCTCCAGAATTAATTAATTCATTGAGCTTATTATTTATTGAAACTGATTCAATATCAATATCCTCAAGTGATTTACTAATCTCCCTGCTGCCGGCTTGCAGTTCAGAAAGCTTTTTCATCAGGTCATCTAATTCAATTAACCGGTTTTTTATTGAGAATAATTTTTTTGTCTTATCACTATCACCGCTGATCTCAATTAATAGTTTATTAACAGATTCATTCAATGAATCCAGCACGTCAATTACTTTCAGACTCTCATTTTTATAAACAGCGCTAAGCCTGCCTATATGCCTGCTTAAGTTATTGCGGGAGTTAATCATGAAATTATTAAGCTCTGCTAAGTAATCATTTAATTCGATCAGGTTAGCTGGTTGTTTTATTATAATGCTTGATTTGAAGAAATTATATAACATTAACCTTGATTGATTAACGCCTATCACTAAAGCTTTTTCAAAATCACCGCTTGGCTCTGCATTCTTTAGTTTTTCAAGACTATTCTTTAGCAATTCAATTGATTTGTTAATCTTATCTACCCATTCCTTTAAGTTCTTAGTTAGTTCCTTATTTAATTCAGCGTTTATAACATTCTTTAATTCTAGAGTACTTAATTCCCTAGTATCTAATTTAGGTTTAATTTCGGTTTTCTTGCTAAATAATCCCATAACAATAATTTTAGATCCTTCTTTTAATCTTCTCCCACGGATTAACGTAATAGATTATGGCTGCTAGCAAGCCTATGTAAATAGTTAAGATTACTATCGGCATTGCGAACAAACTAACCACTATCCCTGTAGCTTCCTCCTGCGGGAAAACGCATAAAGCGCTGGTAGTCTGCAATGATAACAGGAAAGTGTAGAATATTACTGCGAATGTTAAGAAACCGCCTGTGAATATTGAGGCTCCGCCTATTATTAACCTTCGTTTCAAACTGCTGGGTCTCAAGCCAAAAAATGATTGCAACTCTTCTTTCATATCACTAAATCAAAGCAAATTTGTACTTATTAGTATATTGGTGGGGGCCTTACTTTCTTGCTTCCCTTAAGCAGGAAGTAGATGACAGTCCCTATTAATGAAGCGTAGAAAGCGCCTAAAGCCCACGGCACAGTAGCGAATACTAGCATTGTAGTTTGATCAAAAGTGTAATTGCTCTGCTGTGATAATGAAGTTTGAATCTCATTAAATATTATTGAAGCCCTGAATATAACTGAGAATATAGCAAGTCCAGTAACGAATATTATTGTGCCTGCAATTATTACCTTATAAGCGGGAATCTCTTCCATATTATTCTTTTAAAAAGCGCTTTGTTTTTATATCAGTTTCTTGTTTAATTATACCATGAAGAGGGTTTTTAAGGATAAACCCCTGACTAACCTATCGCTTAGGCGTTTTGAGAAGCCTAGCGGCGCCTTAGCTGACGTTTCGCGTAGGTTCTGCATAAGCATAGGCTTACTGCAGCCTGGCGACAGCCGCGACGTTGTAGTTGACTTATTCTCTTTATTCCTAAGAGCTTCTAAGATAAAGCGCTACTTGACTATTAATGAAATTTACAGTTACTTCGCAGGCCTTAACAAGCGAGGCATCGCCCGTTCTAACATAAGGCGCAACATGCTAAGGCTCAAATCAATTGGTTTTATTGAGAAAACAGGCAATGGTTACCGGGTTAAGGAATGGCTTACTTTATCAGAATTATTCAATGAGTACGTTCAGTATAAGGTTAATCCAACACTGTCTAGGATTGATGAGTACGCTAAGCTTATTGACTCAGAGGGTAATTAGCGGGTTATTCTTAATGTGTCTGAAGACTTGTTAAACAACCTTATTAACTGCTCCATTAAAGCGCCTGTCTCCATTCCCAGCGAGGTTAACTTGATTAGTTTAAGCCTCCCTCTCTTATCAAACGCTATGAAACCATTGTCCTCAAGTATCTGCAGTATCCTAACAGTGTGGCTGTAAGTGCAGTCAACTTCCTTAGCAAGCAAGCTCGCATACCTCGGCCTCTCATCATTCTTTAGTTTGACGAGCATCATAACCGGCTTGCGTCTCAAGAAAAAGTGCAATAAACTCTTAGCTTTATCGCCGTTACCATTATTCATGACTTTGTTATCATGGATTTTACTTTATATACTTTATGGTTGCTGTTTTGGATTATTTTTTTAGTAATATAACATTATGATTATACTAATTTATGATAGTAATATTAAAAAATGCTCTCTGTAAGGACACTCTTTCACTCCTGCAGACATATTCAATAATCCACTTCTTAGGAAGCTCTACCTTATTACACCTAGTACCAAGGTCTTCGACAAATAATTTTATTACTTCATGCTCATAATCCATTCAAGGGAACTTGTTGCCTGCATAGATCGCTGAGAAACTTGACTGCATAGTGTAATCACTTATTATTACCTGAGTCTTATCGCTTTTCTCGTGAATAGAATAACCTGTTGAGGTCTTAAACAAGAACACGCCAGGCACTAAATTAATATAAACTAATTCACCGAATTCAGCAATTGGTTTAGGAACACTAATCCTATCATCAATTGAATCTTCCCACTCTTCTCCCATAAGAAATATTTCAAAATCAGTATTTATAAAACTAGTGGGCCTGCGGGGATGCTCAAAACTGCGTTTTGGCACCCTCGAATAAATTCTTCGGGTTTTCCCAGTGCGCAATTATTTGAACCCCGGTTACAGCCTCCGCAGGGCCGCATACTAATCCAAGCTATACTACAGGCCCACAATGGAATTAGTTTACTATCCCATAAAAAGCTTTTCTTAGTTAGTTTTTTATAAACAGATCACTTTAGTAATTTGATGCGCAAGCGTTTGTTAATGGTTGTTCTTGACGGCGGCAGTGGATTGCCTGTTAAAGAGCTTAATGGTATGACTTGCCTTGAAGCAGCTAAGAAACCAAGCCTTAACTTGCTAGCCAGCCAATCAAGCCTTGGATTGATTGATGTTATTGGCAGGGGTATTGCTCCCCAAAGTGATGCTGCTGCTTTCTCATTACTTGGTTACAACCCATTAAAGTATTACGTTGCTAGGGGTGTGCTTGAAGCTGTTGGCGCTGGAGTTAAGATTGGTGATTACGAGTTGGCTCTTCGCTGCAACTTAGCTAGTGTTAATGGCAATAAACTAATTACTCCGCGGGTTAGGGTTACTAAGGAGTTGTCTCTTTCAATTGAACGATTAATTAATGAGCGCTTAAGCCTTGACGTTCCATTCACTCTTGACTTATTGAATGATTACCGTGGTGTATTAGTGTTTCATGATAATGGTTTAAGCGACCAAGTTACTAACACTCACCCTGGTTACTTGCGTGAAGCTCATAACAATAGGTTCATAAGCAAAGCAAGCCCTTTCAAGGCAGGTGTTAATTTAAAGGATTGCAAGGCTTTGAATAAGGACGCTGCCTACACTGCTGATTTAATAAACAATTTCGTAAGACAATCGCACGAGGTTCTTAATAAAGCTGGTCTTAAGGATAAACTAGGCAATAAGATTAATTACTTGTTATTAAGGGACGCTGGCAACAGGCTGCCTTCATTCCCAATTTTCTACTCTAAATTCAAATTATTAATGGCTATGATTGCTGAAATGCCTGTAGAACTAGGGGTTGCTAAGATGCTCGGCTTAGAAGTAGTTAAGCCTAATTACAATGACTTAAGAACTGTTTACGCTGCTGTTCTTGACGAGCTTGATGAGAATGACAGTGTTTACGTTCACATTAAAGGTCCTGACAAGCAAGCGCATAACATGAATGTTGCGGGCAAAGTTAAGTCTATTGAGGAGATTGATAAGGAATTCATCGAACCATTAATGGCTGCAATTAATCTTAATAATACTGTGGTCTGCGTTACTTGCGATCACTCAACACCTGTTAAATTCGGTGTTCACTCAGCAGATCCTGTACCTGTTATGATAACCGGCAAGTCTGACGGCATTAATGAGTGGAGCGAGAAATCATGCGCTAAGGGAAGCCTTGGCAGGTTCCCTGGCCACGAGTTAATGCCATTACTAATCAAGAAACTGTAGTCCCTGTTAATTGAGTAACTTCAGGAGGTTTGCTTAATTCTTCGTAAACTTTCCTGGCAAAATTAAGTCTCTCAGTGTCTTTATTATCTTGTGTTGGTTTTAAGTTTGATATGCTGACAATTAATTCTAATGCTACCTCCTTGTATAACCTAATAAAATCATCATAATACTCCTTGCCTGCTTTCTTGATTAAATCCTTCTCCTGAATTTTCTTCAAAGCTTTTCCTAGTTTGTCAGAAGGCACTAAGCTAGTAACACCCTCATCAGCATTTATTTCATTAATTAAAATGCTAGTCATATCAACGTTGCTCCTATTCCTCGTAAGATTAAATAAAAGCATTAATATCATTGCCGCTGAATAAACTATGACATGAGATCTTGCTATAATACTATCTTTTTTAGACTTAATATCATCTAAAGAAGCTGTTATGTTCTCAGCTAGTTTTTTTGCTTTATCACTTGCTTTTGCTTCGTAATTGCTTAGTAATTCCAGGACTGTTAATTTTTTCTTTGAACTAACGTCATCGCGTGTCTTTAAAACTTCATTTATTGCCTTAATGGTATCCCTGCTAACCTTAACCTTGTTTAATATCTTTAAGATAAGCTGTTCAAGACCGCTGCCTGCTTTTGTTGTTTCATTAAACTCGTGTTCAGCAAGTTCAAGTATTGTGTTCCCTTTGCTTTTCTTAATTAAATTATCAACCATGTTCTTAGCCCATAATTGGCCTGCATCTCTTGGCTTGAATTTGCTCTCATCAAAATTAAAACCGCTTTTCTCAATATCAAAACCTTTCTGAATAAGCGTTGTTTTAATCATATTATAAACTGCGTAAAGCAGTTTGTATATCGCTCCTGCAGCTGATTTTGATAAAGCAGCTATTGTGTCTGAGAATGCTGTTTCATTGAATAATGACTTTAAGAATCTTCGCTGCCATAATGGGAAGAACTTTAGTATCTCATTAATCTCCTTATCAGCGCCTTTTTTCTCATTAATCATCTTGACATCTTCGTCAGGCACGTATTCTTTACCTGCTAGACCGCCAAAACTTCCACTAAGTAATTTCTTTAAGCCGAAGAAGTTGAGGAAAGCGCTAATCATGCTTATGAAAGCACCCATTATTACTCCTGAACTAAGCGTTGATAAGGTGAAACCCATGAATTGAATGCTTCCAACTCTTAAGTAACTGCCAAGCAGGAAGTCGCTTAGTAAAGCCCAAGTTGCTATGCTTGCAATCAACCATAAGAAACTCTCAGAGCCAGTTATCTCAGCGTGTCCTCTTCCTTTGTTAAAACCAATTGTTATGCCAAGAGGCAGGTAATAACCAATCAGCGCCCCTATAAGCCACCAAGGGTCTAATTGGATTAGGAAGAACACTGCTATTATGATTAATAAAGTGCCTCCGCCTTCAGCAAAGTAAATGTTGCTTGCTCTCATGCCTTTAGATTACTCAATTTATTATTATAAATATTTAACTGCTTAATCTTAGGAATAATTGCGGGTTTAGAACGCATACGTGGTAATTGAAGAAGTTCCTGAAAGCTTCAGGTTTTGACTCCTTAAGATCATTAAAACCTGCTTTGCTTAAAACCCTGACTTTTAATTGGTTATTAATACTGCTGAAGCACTTCTTTAGTAATGGTAATATGTTGTTATCTTTTAATTCGCTGATTACCATTAAATCAATATCTTGATTGCCTCGCTTCTTTAGGAAATCACCGAATATTACCGCACTGTCAATGCTCATCTCATGAGCTTTATCCCTTAATAATACTAATGACTCTTTTAATTCAGGGTAAGTGTTAATTAACTCGTACTCGAACTCTAATTCCATTAATGAGAATATTAATTGGCCTGCCCTTGTTGTTAAGTTAGGCATCAAACTCCTAATCCCATTTTCCTTAACTTCTTTGATAATGCCTGTGCTTAGTAATTCCTCTAAGTGCTTGTAGCCGATCTTCTGGCTGACGCGGGCTAATTGAAGCAGTTTAGAAACCTTAACCCTTAAATTAGTGTAAATAACCCTCAATATTTTATAGCATGATTTTGTTATAGGCAAAAACATGAATAGACAAATATGTCTATTAACTTAAAAACTTTACTCTACTATGATAAATGAGTGTAACCTAGGCCAAGTAGTCATCTTATCAATTAAGTTTCCAAGATTATCAAGTTTAGTATTGCTTACAATTATTGATTTTTTCATCTCAAGCGATGAGATTGAGAAACCAATTAAGTTAACAAGCGATTCATTATTGTCAATTAAAACATAACCCTTAAACTTTTCCTCATCACAAGGCTCATATTGCTTTTTGGGTATATTAAGCGTTTCAGCAATTTTATCTCCAATGCGATTAACATCATCAGTTAATACTGCGATACCCCTATCCTCAAAATATTTGTACCAATTCCTTAAGAACTTAATTAAATTATTCTCGCTTATTGGGTTAACACTGCCCCTAGCTAGTAATTGTTCATTAAACCTCTTATCATCTCTTATTTTAGAACAAAGGTGGCCCCTGCAAACAGGGCTTCTGAGATCGTAGATAATGCAGCTATCACCGGATAAACCATTATTTAGATAAGTGCAATTACAAGTTTCCTTTGTTACTAAACCTAAAGATTTTAGCTTATCAGATAATTTATTTTCTAAGTAATTAATACCACCATAACTTGCTACCTCTAGAGGCCTTTCTGCAAGCGGGTCACCCTTGCAGCAATCACCGCACTTTCTGCACTTGCTTAAAATCTTGTTTAGCTTTTTCTGGTAAGGTGTTCTGGTTTCATGAAGCATTTTTAACATAAAATTAGTTTATTAACCTTGGTTTATAAATCTTTTTAATATTGCTCTGCTATTAATTAATTGTGATAACACTAGATAAGGAAGGCAGGATTAGCATTAACGAGTCTAATTTAGTGACTGGCAGGACTTGCATAATAGGCCAGTCAGGCAGCGGCAAGTCATACGCTGTTTCAGTAATATGCGAGGAGTTATGCAAGGCAGAGGTTGGCTTCTGCATAATTGACACTGAAGGAGAGTACAGTAGCTTGAAGCAGTCATTTAAGGTGTTAATCGCTGGTTACAGCAATGACTGCGACTTAAGCATGAGGAGTATTACTAACCTTGAAGCCTTAACTGAAGAGTTAATAACTTCAAACGCGCCTTTCATTCTTGATGTCAGTGAAGCTCCTGATCAGAGGGAGGCTGTTGAGTTATTCTCTAAAGCTCTCTACAAAGCAGCTGATAAGATTAGGAAGCCTTACTTATTAATAATTGAGGAAGCTGATGTTTTCTGCCCGCAGCAAGGCAAGACTATTGATGTTATTAGCGAGGTAAGCCGCAGGGGCCGCAAGCGCGGTCCTGGTTTGATGATAGTTACTCAGAGGCCTGCGCTTGTTGATAAGACAATACTAAGCCAGTGCAATTTCCAGATTATAGGCAAGTTAACTATTGAAGCTGACCTTGAATCTGTCAAGCCTTTCTTTAATAAGAAATTCGAGGTTAATAAACTGCCTAACTTAAGGCCTGGCGAGTTCTTCATTAAGGATAGTTTTGAAGAGAAGATGACTTACTTCAAGCCAAGATTAACTCCTCATAAGAGCGTCACGCCTGTTATTAAGGATAAGTCAAAACCAATTAATGAAGTGGTTTCTAAAGTAGCTGGTTTTAAGCCTTTAAGCACTGACGGCTTGGCTGTTCCGCGATTGATTAATGACCTTGAGATAATCAAGCTTGCTAATAAACTAAAACACAAGAACCTGCCTTTGATAAGGTCTGGCGAGGTTGTTAATAACATTCAATTAAACAACCTTCCTTTGATTGAATTAAAAGTAAGGGTTGTTAATAAATTGCTTTTCAGGAAGAATCACGAGGAATTAATAATCTGCTTTGACGGTCTAAAACCAGTGGTTGTTAATGAGAATTATGAGGATATGTTTGACTTAAGTGGTATTAATGGTTTGAGTATTAAGGCTGTTGACGCGCTAATAGCCTTAATGCGCTCTGATCTTACTCTAAAGAAGCTTTCTAAGAAGATAAAACTAGGTGAGGAGCCCACTAAGGAAGTGCTTAGGGAGTTATTCAGCAGGAAATACGTGACTTCAGTTGAGAAGAACGGCAGAACTATCTACTTATCATTGTTTAAGAATAGGATTCCAAGGCTTAAAACAATGTCAACTAATCAATTAAAGCCTTCAATTAACTGTGATCTTAAGATTAAGCCTCAATTAAATATGGATTCTCTGAGGGATATTATCAAATCAATAAACCCTAAAGCAGAAATTGTAGAATCGAAAACCATTTATTACCCTTTTTATGAGTTAACTTTTAAGAACTCTAAGGAGGAGTTAAGAACATTAATGATAAACGCAGTAACTGGTAAGGTAAGATGATAAAATTCATTCAATCTCCTGAGATTCACTCAAGAGTAAGGGATATAATTGACACTCTCGGTTTGAGTTACATTAAGCCTGATAATATAGTTTGCTTTAAGAGTAATGGTTCCAAGAGTGCTACTGTTCACGCTAGGTGCTGGAACCTGCCTAAAATATGGCAGTTAGCCCTTGACAAGAAACCTCATTACATAATTGAAGTGCTTAGCGAGCAGTATGACATGCTTAGTGAAGAGGAGAAGACTAAGCTCTTGATTCACGAGTTATTACACATCCCAAAGTCATTCGCGGGCGGCACTAGGCCTCACAAGGGTTACATAACCCCTAGTATAGTCAATAGGTTATACCAAGAATTCGTTAAGAACAAGTCGCTTTAAATTAGTGCTATTATTACTGCTATTAAAGCAATTATCCCGAGCAGGCTTAAGCTGCTTATTAACTGGGCTTTCTCAATGCCTGTTTTTAAGTTTAAGTCAAATAATCTGTTGTACACTTCTTTTGCTGTTACTTTAGGGTCTAATAATGCGAGTACTTTAGCATAAACACTTAAATCTAGTTTTACTTCGCTTACTGGAGGTATTATCTCATAATACCCTCTTATGCTTGTTATGTAAGTGTAAGCTTTATCACCATCTTCGCTTATTGATTTATAGGTTGCTTCAACACTACTTCCTTTGTTAAGCGCTAACCTAACCCCTTCATTTGTTAATAATTCACTTGCTAAGTTTATTGGTTCTAATTCAATAACCCTTACTTCTTCATCCCTTGAGTAATCAATTTTTGCTTCATCTATTAAGTAAACTCCGCTTGATGATTCAAGTTTAATCCTGATTTTCTCGGTGTTGACTTCTCCTATAAGTATTAATACTTCATTCCACGCAGCGCTTCCAACGCCGAAGCTTTCAACCTCAACCCACTCGCTTCCATCCCAGACGCTTACAATCATTTCTGCCACTCCCTTCCTCCAATTCTTTATTAAGTCGCTTATTATTGGCGCGTCGCTGAACAAGTTGTAGAAATAATTAATATTATTGCTTCCAAGAGTTTCAATGATGGTTTCACCACCCATTCTTAAGAAACCGCTGTCCCTTAGTCTTAAGAATAATTTAGGTTCAACAATCCCTTCAGGCTTATCGAACTCGATTATTAAGCCGTCGCGCAAGTCCTCATCCTTTGAGAAATCTTTATTATCAAAATTTGTCCTCCAGTGGTAACCATCAGCTTCATTAATTAATGACAAGCAATTCAAGCTGTCATAATCAACGCATGATGATGGTTTATGCCATTCCTTTATTGTGTGAATATTGCCTTCTAAGTCTGGCAGCACTTCCAATCCTTTATCGTGCTCTATTGCTTTAAGTATTAGTGAATCAGTGTAACTTACTTCATCAAGTTCCTCTGATAACTTGATCTTTAATAAACCGTCAATTGGCGCTAAGTTCTCTAAGCGCTCGTGGCTTGTGTACTCCCACCCCCTGAAAACAGCGAAGCCGTAACTCTCATGCTCGAAAACGTAGTCACTGCCATTCCAAGAGTACAAGAAAGGACAGCTTGATTGTGGGAGTAATGGCATTGCGAAATCAACAGCTTCAGGAACAGCAAAATGATCATCAAGCCAGTGAGTTAAGTACATATTATGGTATGTTCCATTATATGAACAGAAAGTTAAGACAAGCGAGCCGTCCTGGTTCTTATACAATTCAGGATCTAGGGAAACACCGCTTGGCGAGAAACTTGTTTCCTGCATAAAAGTGGTTGAGAAATCTTTGCCATCATAAGTTATGTAGCACATTCCCTTGCCAGTTAACTCCGGATCAAATTCCTCTGCTCTGCAAAGCATTTCACTAATAAGCTTGTCATTATTATCATAAACCCCAGAGTAAATACCGCCAGCATCTATACTAATGAATTGTTCAGTTGCGTTAATTAGACCATCCCATGACAAGCCATTCCACTTGAAAAAATAGAAACCATCCTTAGTACCATCTGTTCTAAACTCATAAACAGCTAATAAACCTTTATTATTTGAATTAAAATCAAGCTCTACAGGCGCTAAAAGATTACCTCCTAAATCAGCTGTGTGGAAGATTGTGGGGCTGCTCCAGGAATCAGCATCCCTATCATATATTGAATACTGCATAATTACTGTATCACCTGTTAAGTTGCTCCAAACCATTATTGCGCGGTCATTATTATCAACTTTCATAGCCAAGCCAGTAAGATTCTTAAGAGTGAAAGCAGTTTTGAAAGGACCCATTTCTGATAAGTTGCCTAAGGCGTAATAAATGATAGCATCATTATCCGGTTCTGGTGTGGTCTTATTAACCCAAGTTAGTATTGCATTATCATCACTGAAGAAATCAGCGTTCATAATCAAATAAAAAAAAGTAGTATAATTATGATTAACTGTTAACGTGCCTGTAGGAGTCCATGAACTACCATCCCAGAAAGTGTAAGTTGTATTGTAATGAGTCCCAGCGCCTTCACTTTGTGTTTTTGAGAACATAACCAATGGCCTATTATTAGAATCATAAGCTATTGAGATTCCAGAACTATTAAATAATTCATCAATAACTATTGAAGGTTGCCAATTGCCATCATAAATTGAGTAAGTAAGGCTTTTGTAATTAACAGCTCCTAAGAAAGGAACGTTTAACCTTCCCCTGCCGCCTAATGGCGCTATTGTTATCTTATCACAATCCTCTGGGCAAGTAAGCGGTGTCTCCTTGCCTGCTTTGCATAAGTTGTTCCCGCAGTAACCTGTGAATATAGCTTCTCCTTCAATAATGCCAACATCATATGATATGAGCCCTTGGTCTATTATTATATCAACATCAAGAGGCTTGCCAGTTAGTGTTACGTTCTCAGTATCCCAATTAATTGTTATGAACTGGCCTTGCTGAGTGAAGTTAACAGTCCTATTAACTCCATCAACTAGGACGCTAACGCTCGATGCATTAGCCCCGCTTGTGTCCTGAACAACCACTGATTCATTGCTTAAACTTATTATCTTTAATTTATCACTCTTTTGTCCAGTAATGCTCTGCACAGTGCCTGAAGGCGACTGCTGCAACCTGACCTGCAGGCTGCTTATCCAAAAGTAAGTGACTGTTGCAATAGCAACTGTTAATAATAACAATAATACAACTGCTATAATTGGTGTTATACTCCTGCGCATAAATTAATAGAATATAATATCTTGATAGCTTAATAATATTTTGCAGTGCTTAAATTAGTGCTATTATTACTGCTATTACTGCAACAATTCCTAGCAAGCTTAAACTGTTTATTAATTGGACATCCTCCATTCCTGTTGGTAAGTTAATGCCTAAAACCTTGTTGCGAACTTCCTTAACAGCGATCTTAGGATCAAATAATAATTTAGCTAATCTGATGTAAACTGACAAGTCTAACTTAACTTTCACTGGCGGAGCATTAATATTGTAATAACCGTTAATATCAGTTAAGTAAGAGTACCCCTTGCCTTCAATTTCATTAACTGGTTTGAATAAAGCTTCAACATACTGGTTCTTAATTAACATAACCCTGTCATCATCGTCAGAGATTAACTTGCTCATAACATCAATGCCGTCATTCTTAATCATGCTGACAGGCTCTAATTCAATAATTCTTATCTCATCATCCTTTGAGTAATCAATCTTAGCTTCATCAATTAAGTAAGCTGCTGATGATGACTCGAGTTTGATCATAACACTATCTGTATTAACTTGAGGCAGCATTATTAAAACATCATTCCATGACTCCCCGCCAACACCAAAACTATCAACTTCTTTCCAATCACTGCCTGTCCAAACACTAACTTGTAACTCAGCAATCCTCCTCCAATTATCAACCAATCCCTTGATTAGCGGGTTGTTAAACAAGCCGTAGAAGTAATCAAGGTTATTGCTCCCTATTGTATCAATTATCAAACTACCGCCTACTTTGAAGAATAATGAGCTCTTTAGTCTTAAGAATAATTTTGGTTCAACAATCCCTTCAGGCTTATCGAACTCGATTATTAAGCCGTCGCGCAAGTCCTCATCCTTTGAGAAATCTTTATTATCAAAGTTAGTGGTCCAGTAACCATCGCCTGAAATTCTATCAAGGCAATTCAAGTTGTCATAATCAACGCATGATGATGGTCTAACCCACTCCTTGATTGTGTGAATATTGCCTTCTAAGTCTGGCAGCACTTCAACGTCCTTGTCATGCTCTACTGCTTTAAGTATTAATGAATCAGTGTAACTTACTTCATCAAGTTCCTCTGATAACTTGATCTTTAATAAACCGTCAATTGGCACTAAGTTCTCTAAGCGCTCGTGGCTTGTGTACTCCCAGCCCCTGAAAACCGCGAATCCGTAACTCTCATGCTCAAAAACGTAGTCACTGCCATTCCAAGAGTACAAGAAAGGACAACTTGATTCTGGATTCTCAATTAAATTAGTCTCAACTGCTTGTATTGTTCCTGGTTCAAAACCAAAACCAGACTCATTCCAGAAACCTACAAAAATAGAGTAACTAATGTTTGGAGCCCAAGCGCACCAAGTGCCTAATATTGAACCATGCTTATTATTAAGCAGTTCAGCAGAAACAACAACTTGATCAGGCTCGAATTCAGGTCTAATAACTAATTGCTGGTCGCTGAATGTTATGCCATCAAAAGTATTGTAACATAGACCATCTGAAGAGTATGCTTCATTAAACTTGCTTGCATTGCACCTTGTTAAAATAACTGCTTTATCAAGACCTCCATAAGCCATTTGAGGCAGGGAACCTCCCCTTTCAAGAAAACGCAGTTTATCACTAATATCAACCGGTTGCGTGAACTCATAACCATTCCAAGTTGAATACCATGTGAATACATCAGTTTCTGGAGTAAAGGATGCATCATACTGTGCAAATAATAGTAATCCATGATTTGTTGAATTAAAAGCAAATACTGGCCCGCCATAAACATCACTAGGGTGCTCTAAGTAAAGAGCTTCTTTAGGAGCGCTCCAAACAGCTTCAGTTGGATTATAAATTGAATAATAAATTGCAGATAAGTAAAGAGACCTTTCTGAATCATAAGACCCATTACTCCATATCATAATAACACGATCATTATTATCAACCCTCATTGCTAAACCATTAAGATTCTGTGTTGTAAAAGCAACTTGGGGGGCGCCCACGCTAGTTACGTTGCCGATAGCATAATAAATTACTGCATCACCTTGACTGTTTGTCGTATTGTGCCAGACAAATATCGCTGTGTCATTATTAAAAACATCAACACTGTGGAATGCGTGAGCAGGAGGGAAAGCCGAATTATTAAAATAAGACATTAAGTCAACAACAGGACTCCACGAACTACCATCCCAGAAAGTGTATGAGAGATTATAATACTGTTCACTTGAAGGTACTCCTTCTGTTACTCTTTTTGCAAAAAAGACTATTGGCCTATTATAATTATCATAAGCTACATCAATCTCTGAAGCATTCATGAACTGAACTATTGTCTGCGAAGGGCTCCAATTACCAGGATTTAATGAGTCGCCGCTGTAAGTTGTGTACTTCAAGCTCATATAATGAATATTACTAAAGACGGACATGCTTAATCTCGCCCCGCCGCCAACAGGCGCTACCTTTATCACATCACAATCCTCTGGGCAAGTGTTTGGCGATTCCTTGCCTGACTTGCAGTAACCATTGCCGCAGTTGCTGCCAAAAACAGACCACCACTCTGCATCACCTGATATTAATAATGATAATGAACTGTTGCCAATTAATGCATCAACATCAGTCCCGCCGCTACGCCTAGTTACATTCTCAACATCCCACTCGAATATGTGAAACTGGCCTGACTGTGTGTGGTTAACATTAATCGGGTTCCCGTCAATTAGTATTATTGTATCATTAATCAGTTCATCACTGCTTGATTGAAGCACTAACTGGTCCTTATTTACACTTATAACCTTTAATTGATCCTTGCCGTGAGTTGTTATGCTACTAACAGTGCCTGAAGGTGACTGTTGAATCCTGACTTGCATGCTGCTTATCCAGAAGAAAGTGACTGTTGCAATAGCAACTGTTAATAATAACAATAACACAATAGCTATTATGGGTGTTATACTCCTTTTCATCCTTTAAATTCAAGGTTTAATCTATTAATAAACTCTTAGGTTTGGTAAATTATTAAGTGGACTGGCCGGGAGTCGCACCCGGATCTCTTCCGTGCGAGGGAAGCATTCTACTACTATACTACCAGCCCAACTGGGCCCGTCCCGCTAAATGGGACGGACTTTGATCTTTTGATGGGCCCGGAGGCTATAGTCTCCGGACTTTGATCTTTTGATGGGCCCGGAGGGATTGTCATGAATTTTTCTCTTTTGCGTTCGGTAGATTTTCTCTTCCTAAGAGAAAAGCTCCGCTTTGAACCCCCGACTTACCGGTTACTTCATTGGGTTTCTCTCCCAAATCGGTAGGCTCTCTTTTTAAAAGAGAGGCTCCGTCCGAAGCCGGTCGCGCTGTCCTGACTGCGCTACGGGCCCATTAATAATAATCTAACTGCAAGCTTTTTAAATGTTTTATGAATTGGATTATGATAACTCATGAAATTTGCTTTAAAGATATTATTACTTGGATCAGGTTTATTAATGACTGCTCATGGTTTGTTCGGCCCTATTTATGCTATATTCGTTGAGCGTATTGGCGGTGACTTGCTTACTGCTGGCAGCGCTTACTCAATTTACTCAATTGCAGCTGGTTTAATGATATTCTTTGTTAGCAGGTGGAGTTTGTCAGAGAAACACCCTAATTTATTGATCACTGCTGGTTACGGCTTGAGCACAGTTGGGCTTGTTGGTTATTCATTTATAACCACGCCAATTGACTTATTCATTGTTGAGGTAATCTTTGGTGTTGCTGAAGCTATTAGCATGCCTGCTTTTGATGGTTTATTCTCAAGTTTGATTGAAGAGGGTAAGTACGCTAACCGTTGGGGTTTGTGGGAGACTATGGCTTACTTAGTTACTGCTTTTGCTGCAATAGCAGGTGGTTTCATCGCTCAAGTTTTCGGATTTAAATTCTTATTCATGGTTATGGCAATTGTCGGTTTTGGTAGTTTCCTAACCTGCCTTGGTTTATTCAAGAAAGGTGGTATAATTAGATTCCTTAATGTTCAGACTAAGAGAAGATAATTATACAGCGGGTCCGGAGCGAGGAGAAACCAATTTTCTCCCTACGCTACCCTCTTCCTTTTACAATTATAAAACTAGAATTAGCGGGCCCGGAGGGATTTTCCTGACTGTCTCACATAAAGGGTGAGCAGTCCCTCGAGAGGGGAATGTGTCCCCTTTCTGGGTTTGAACCCCCAACCTACAGCTTACCCCTTTCCGCTTAAGCGCTTTCTTTAGAAAGGGCTTATTAGGAGGCTGTCGCCCTATTTGCCTTATCCCGCCATAAGCGGGATATCCAGGTTAGGCTACGGGCCCACTCTCTTTCTTAGCTCGCAGTCAAAATCTCTTTTTTTTTCGGTAAAGCCTTTTTCTTAAAAAGGGTTTGGCTACGGGCCCACTTTTTAATTTTAACTTAATAGTAATTGTTTTAAAAACATTATTCTTTACTAAATCTCATGCCTATAACTTTCCTTGACACTAAATCTGAGAAGAGGGGTTTTGGTTTTGGTGTTAATTCAGGGGTGATAACTGTACTTGGTGTTATAATGGGCCTTTACTCAAGCACTGCTTCAATGATTGTTATTATAAGCGCTATATTATCAGTTGCTATAGCTGATTCATTCAGTGACGCGCTCGGCATTCACGTTTCAGAGGAATCAGTCACTAAGAATCATGAGCATGCGTGGTCAGCTGCTCTATACACTTTCTTAAGTAAATTATTAATTACTCTTTCATTCTTATTGCCTTTTATTTTATTGCAGATTGATTTAGCAGTACTTGTTAGCATAATCTATGGTCTTAGTATAACAATTGTTTATAATTACTATCTTGCTCTTACTAATAAGGTTAAGCCTTACTTGAAGATCATTGAGCACTTAAGCGTCAGCTTGATTGTTTTAGCAGCAACTTATTATGTTGGTCACTTAATCAGTTTGTTTTTTTGAGCAGTTTGATAATTGCTCTGCCAAAATCTTTTGCTGCGCTAGGTTCCGATGCAGTCACTATTTTGCCATCAACAGTTACTCCTTCACCAGTGTAAACTGCTCCTTTTAATTCAAGGTTGCTCTTCTCGCTGATTGAGGCAGTTGCTTTCTTTCCTTTAAGCAAGCCAGCGTTAGCGAGCACGCTAGGCGCTATGCATATTGCTCCAACAGCCCTGCAAGACTTAATCGCTTCCTTGGCAATGCTTAGTGCTATCGGGTCATTAAAATAAACTTTAGCTCCAACACCGCCTACGAATAATACTGCATCATAATCACTTGGCTTTACACTGCTTAAGTCCAAGTCAACTCTAGCCTTTGCTCCCAGCATGCCAGTAGCACTGCTTACTCCTTTTGACGCAATTAATACTCTGAACCCATCCGCTTCTAACAAAGCTTTTGGTTCTAGCAGCTCTTCATCTCTGAAATTGTTTGGAGCTATAATCATTAAAACTTTCATTTTGATTCGCTTGTTAATTTAATTAAGTTATCATAACTAGTTTTAACTTTATCTTGTATATCTTCGATCTCTTTCTTGCTTAAGTGCTTGAACCTGCCTTGTAGTTTAAAGTACTCGTCAACTGGTTTCATTACTGGTTTGACATTTAAGTTAAACTTGCCGTTCTCAATCTCGTATAAAAGCCACACGCCAGTCTCAACAGCTAGTTTTGAAATTTTTATTGTAATACTAGGATCAGTTTCATACTTCCATCCAAGGATGCATGGTGTTAGTACGTGGATGAAACTAGGCCCATTGAAAGTGAATGACTTTTTGATTTTATTGAACAAGTCGTTAGGGAATCCTATTGTTGCGGTTGCTATGTAAGGTATCTTGTGAGCTGCTATGATATCATCAATTGGTTTCTTAGTTCTTTGATTGCCCTTGATAACCTTTCCGATGGGTGTTGTTGTAGTCCAAGCGTGCAATGGTGTTAAACCGCTCCTCTGCATTCCAGTGTTAGCGTACTGTTCATTATCATAGCAGATGTAAGTGAACTTGTCGCCGCGCTCAAGAGCTCCTGATATTGCTGCCAATCCAATATCAACACTGCCGTCGCCTGATATTACAACTAAATTAACCTTATTCCTTGATCCCTTGGCTTTTAATGCAGCGTGAATACCGCTTGCTACTGCCGCTGTGTTCTGGAAAGCTGCGTGAACCCAAGGAGTCCTCCATGAAGTGGTTGGGTATTTGCTGCTCGCAACTTCCATGCAGCCGGTAGCGCATACAATAATTGAATTCTTGCCAGCTGCTTTAGTTAATAATCTCATTGCAATAGCTGGTCCGCAGCCAGAGCAGGCTGTGTGGCCGCTTACGAAGTACTCATCAACTGGCAACCCTCTTAATTCATTAATAACTTTCATAGGTTATCAACCCACATATCTTTTTTATTAGAATTAATTACTTTTTCTAAATCACTTAAACTAACATCCCTCCCGCCTAAACCCATTATGGCGCTTCTAGCTTCTGGTATTACGTTGCGCACTTCAAGAGCCATTGGGCCGCCGCTGCCGTAAGAGTATGACCTGTCAATAACCACCACTTCCCTGCCTTCACAAACTTGTTTTAACTCCTTGAAAGGGAAAGGCCTGAATGATCTTAAGTGAATAACAGTGCATTTCAAGTTCCTAGCTGTTTCGGCTGTTGTTCCTGAAGCAATAATAACTTTGTTATAATCCGGGTTGAAAACTTCAATCAATCCGTTGCCGTAACGCCTGTTGAATTTATTCTTGAAGGCGTTATTAACATCCTTGATAACATAGGATGCTTTATCCATTAATTTAGCCTGCTGGTGTTTTATCTCCATGAAATCTTCTGGGAAGGCTACTGGCCCGAAAGTCATTGGTTTATTAACATTAAGATTGTGCTTTGGCTTGAACTTGCCTAAGAATCCCTTTACTTGTGATTTAGTTAATAATTTTATTGGCTCGAAAGTATGAGTTAGTGTGAAGCCGTCAAGTATAACCATTACTGGTAAGCTTACTTTCTCAGCTATCTTGTAAGCTTGTATTATTGTGTCAAAAGCTGATTGCACATTACGGCAGTGAAGCTGAATCCATGATGTGTCTCTTGAGTTCATAACGTCACTATGATCACCCCAAATGTTTATTGGAGCGCTCAAAGCCCTAGTGCCTATTGCCATCACGCAAGGAAGCCTCATGCCTGATATTAAGTGTAATACTTCATTAGCGTAAGCTAATCCCTGGCTTGCTGTAGAGCTAAAACACCTTACCCCTGCAAGGCTTGCTCCTATTAGTGCTGATACCATGCTGTGTTCTGACTCAGCCAGTATAACCTCTGCTTTTAGCTCACCGTTATTAACTAAACCAGCTAATTTCTCAACAATGTGAGTTTGTGGTGTTATTGGGTAAATACTAATTACTTTAGGCGAGACTAGTTTCACTGCTTCAGCAACAGCTGCTGATGCTTCAGCTATCCTATTAAATTCCTTATTCATTTTTCACGCTCCTCGACAATCTTAATAGCGTTGAAAGGGCATTCCCTTGCGCAGATCAAGCAGCCCTTGCAGTGATTATAATCAATAACCAGTCTGAATTTGTAACGTTTCATCTCTTTTTCAGGCTTTACCTTAAAGCAGCCGTCAGGGCAGAAAGTCCAGCATATACCGCACCTAACGCACTTATCCTGAATAAGCACTGGTTTTCTGCCGGATCTCCAATTACCTGTGTTATTATCAACTGAATTGCCTGCTTTTTTAACAACAGGGTCTAACTCCCAGAATATCCTGCTCATAATTCAACAATCACCTTATCCTTAATCTTCTCCTTGTAAGCAATGCTTGCGGCTTCCTTGTTAAGATCAATAATAACCCTGCCTTTAGCTTTGAAAGTCTCGCTTATTGCTTTGTATAATGAACTAATTGATATTAAACCAGTGACTCCTGCGAAAGCGCCTAGCATTGGAGTGTTAAATAAAGGCCTGTTGAATATCTTTAATGAAATGCTTGAAGCATTAATTGTCTTTACTATTATATCTCTCCTGAATTCAAAATCAGTATTTTTCTTGTTAGTGTTGATTAATAGTAAACCATTCCTGCTTAATACTTTCTCAGGGCTTGATTCTAGCAGTGTTGGGTCAAGCAGTATTAGAACGCTTGGTTCTTTTACTTCATCATAACGGTATATTGGTTTCTTGCTAATCCTGCAGTAAGAATTAACTTCACTGCCTTGACGCTCAATACCGAACACGGCGCTGGCTTGTGTATAATAACCCTCCTTAAAAGCGCTTAATGCAAGCATATAAACAGCGCTTACAGCACCCTGGCCCCCCCTGCCAACTACTTTGATATCCATCATCTTATGGGAAACGTTTAAAATTAATAATCATTTCTATTTTACTATATGGTAGCTAAGACTGTTGTAAAAGTGTATTCAACACCAACATGCCCTTACTGTGTGATGGCTAAGCAATTTCTTAAAGAGAATAAAATAACCTTTACTGATGTTGATGTTTCGGTTGATTCTAAAGCTGCTCAGGAGATGATTGACTTATCAGGCCAGATGGGTGTGCCGGTAATTGTTATTGGCAAGCAAATAATTGTTGGTTTTAACAAACCTGCTATAATTAAAGCGCTTGGTTTAAGGTAATAATTAAATGTTAAGTGTTGATGAAAGCCTTAATTTCTTGAAGGATAATGGTATGCCTATTGCTAAATCTGTGCTTGTTAACAGTGAGAGTGAAGCTGTTAATCAAGCTTTAAAGATTGGCTACCCTGTTGTCCTTAAGGTAGTTAGTAGTAAATTAACTCATAAGACTGATGTCGGCGGAGTGATAACTGGTCTTGTTGATGAGGTCTCAGTCCGCAGGGCTTATAATCAGTTGATTAACTTATCAAAATCAAAAGGCGTGAGCATTAATGGATTGCTTGTTCAAGAGCAGTTATCTGGTATTGAGTTAATAATTGGTGTTAATAAAGACCCTGTGTTCAACCAAGTCATTCTATTAGGCATTGGCGGGGTGCTTGTTGAATTAATCAAGGATGTTTCACTAAGAGTCTGCCCTGTAAACAAGAAAGAGGCTTTAAGGATGATTAATGAATTAAAAGCTAAGAAATTATTGGCTGGTTATCGAGGCAAGGAAGGTGTTAATACTAAAAAGCTTGCTGATTTAATCAGCAAGGTATCAAGATTAGCTGTTAAGAAGAGCATCAAGGAGATGGATATTAATCCTTTGATAATGAAAGGAAGCAAGGCATTAATTGTTGACGCGCGTTTAGAATTTTAAACTGCTTTCCTTACTTTAATTTTTTTAAGTTCGTCAATTGCTTCTAAGAACTCAGCATATTGTTCATTTGTTATATCCGCTATAATCTCTTTACTTTCAATAACCTCTCTCATAAATTCTTGAAGTTCACGAAGTGATATCTCACCTTTATAGAATTTGTTAAACATGCTTTCAATTTTATCCTCTGCTGGTTTGAAGATATTTTTAATATCGTCATCATTGTAGTTACTGCCTATATTGGATATCTTTTTACTAAATGATTCAAAATCATCATTCCTCTCCTTTTTAATTTTATCAAAAAGCGAATCAATATTTGAATTTACGCTTTTAATCTTTTCTGATAAAACCAACGTACTTCGAACAGCTTCATCATGCAGCTTATTTAACCCTTCCAAACTGTTATCCAGACTAATCAGTTGGTATATTTTCTTAACAGCTCCATAAATTTTTTCATCACTTACTATTTCACTAATCATGAAATTTTGAGGATCAACGAACTCAACCCCTCTAAGTTCAAGTTTGATTCTTAGTGCCGCTGCTTCAATTGATTTAATCGGGTAACCAGCAATTTCTTTTAAGTCCGATTGCTTTGAGTATATTAATTTTTCAGCTAATTCTTTTTCACTAATCTTTTTTAACAAGTCATTAAGCGTCATGATTAATTAATAAATCTTCTTATTAAAATCTTTTATTGTTCAATTGAGTGCGCTATTAAGGCACTTGCCTGCCTAGCAAGTATCCTATAATGAACCCTATTATCACAAGAACAGCTCTTGAGTTTAGAACATCAATTATTACTCTTAATTGGCCTCCTCCCCCGATGCTCCGCTCAATTGTTGGTTTTGGTTCACCAGGCGATGATTCTTTTTTTGAGAAAGGCAGTTTCATAAAATAATTATAAGAATGCCGGTTTATTAAAAATTATTGGGGATCAAAAGATTTATAAACTGCTTAATCGATTAATTAATTTAAGACAGGGGTAAGACATTTATCCTCTAACTTATTTAAGATGATTAGTATGGATCGGAAGAGATTTGTTAAGAATAGAAAAAATAGTTATACTTATCAAAAGAAGCCTTTCGTTCACAAGGAAGCTAAGCGTGTAATAATTGAATTAAGGGACGGCGATTACTTTAGCGGTGTTGTTAAGATACTTAGGAAGACCCAGCCAGGGCCGGTCATCTTTACTCTAAGTGATGGTTATGGTGCTATTGATGGTGTTATTAAGAAATCTGATTTCAACGTTGATGATATTGTTCTTGTTAGCGGCAGTGTTATGGAGCGCGCAGGCAAACTGCAGGTAGAGATTAAAGAGATCAGCAAGTCTAATGCTGATTTCAGCAAAGCAATCGATTACTGGAATAACCCTCGAAGAACTAGTTTCAGCATTAAATCAGAACGTTATGATAAGATGAAGCCATTATTCATTAGTATTGCAAAGAGGATTAGGCAGGCAATACTTGATAACCAGCCTATAATAATTAGGCATCATAATGACTCTGACGGCATTAACGCCGGGCTTGCTATTGAGCAGTCTTGCAGGGGTTTGATGGAGCGGGTCGGGCTTAACCCTGATTATAATCTTTATCGTAACCCAAGCCTGGCGCCTTTCTATGACACTGGCGATGTATTCAGGGACATAGTGCTTTCTAAGAGGATTACTGAAGGCCATGAGCAGAAACAGCCTTTGATATTAATAGTTGACACTGGTTCAACTCCGGAGAACATTTTTAGTTTTAAGGTAATGAAATCATTAGGTTATGACTGCATAGTTATTGACCATCACAACCCTGTTATTATTAATAATGGCAAGACTCTTGTCAGTCCTTACTTGTTAATGCACTTAAACCCTTACTTGTTCGGCCTTGACAGCCAGACTAGCGCTGGAATGCTCTGCTATGAAGTTGCCTGCTTAATTAATGAGTACTTTAATAATCCTTCAATGCCTGCTGTTGCTGCAATAAGTGACAGGTGTTTGATACCTGAGACTGATGAGTACGTTAAGAACAGCGGTAAGTCTAAGGATGAGTTGAAAGAGATTGGTGTTGCTGTTGACTTCATAGCTTATAACCTTCGTTTTGATTCTGGCAAAGGAGTTTATGAGGAATTGTATAATAAACCTGAGCTTGTTAAGTTGATTAATGAAGAAGTTAGGAAGAGTGTTGAGAAGCAATTGCACAGCACAATGCCTTACTTAAGGATTATGGAGATTAATGGAGTCGTATTCTCTTATATTGACTTGGAGAAGTATACTCTTAGGTTCACTTACCCAAACCCAGGCAAGGTTATTGGAATGATTCATGACTTAGTTTCTGATGAGAAGAAGGGTTACCCTGTTATGACTATTGGTTACGTGTCTGACATGATTATTATCAGGGCTAATAAGCCAGTGCTTCCTGTCCAAAAGCTTATTGAACTGCTTAAGAAGGAACTGCCTCAAGCTAATGTTGACGGCGGCGGTCATGAGATGGCTGGCACAATCAAGTTCGTGCCAGCTCACTTGATTAGTATACTAGAGAAGATTAAGGACCAATTAAGAAAGCTTAATTACGCTGA
>Ga0172366_10000707_pt1 | contig 24782 bp, 27 predicted proteins | sample LakKivSesite69cm_FD_114533 | JGI IMG/M metagenome (GOLD analysis project Ga0172366, IMG submission 114533) | Sediment microbial communities from Lake Kivu, Rwanda - Sediment site 69cm | ecosystem: Environmental > Aquatic > Freshwater > Lake > Sediment | place: Rwanda: Western Province, Lake...
ACTCGAGTTTAGACAAATTGTAGGGCGGCCTGCCTTTTGAGCAAACCGCCCTTTGGTAGAAACTTAGGGTATGAACAACCATGTTTCTACCAAAGAGAACTTTAACAGATTAACCGAGTTTCGTCAAGCGCTGTACCAGTACGGCTTTCTCCGTCGGCGAGATGCCCTGTGTGAATTGTTGGACGCTCTGCTGGTGCAAGGTCCAGTGCCATCTTTTGCCTGGCTCAGTTGCAGCGTTGAATTTCAACGCAAGTGGCACAGCTTGTACGCGGCTCTGGAAGATGGCCGGTTAGACGAGGCCTGGCTGCGGCAGTACCTGGCCCAGCAATTGCCACAGGATGGGATGGCGGTGTTAGCTCTGGATGTCAGCGCCTGGCCTCGGCCTAGAGCACAAACGCTACAGGATCGCCAGTATGTGTACCATCCGACGGCAGCGGTCAACGGCGGCTCAGTGTGTGTCGGCTATGCCTACTCCTTGCTGGATTGGGTGCCTGAGCCCAGGAGCAGTTGGGCGCTATCCCTGGACGTGCGGCGCATTCCCAGCACCCAAACCGCCCAAGAAGTGGGGGTCCAACAAGTCAAGGCCTTCTGTGCGGCTCGCCAGCAGGGCGTGAACGCCCTGGACATCGTGGCTGCGGATGTCAGATATGGCAACGTGGGCTTCTTGCAACCCTTGCAAGGGGAGCGTTGCGCGGTGCTGACCCGCCTGCGCAGGGATCGCCTGCTGTACCGTGAAGTCCAACCCGACCGGGAGCGAGGCCGCGGGCGACCGCGCAAGCATGGCCCACGTTTAGCCTTCAAGCAACCTGCCAGTTGGGGCACACCCGATGAGGCCCAGGAGTTGGAAGATGCGCAGTGGGGCAAGGTCAGGCTTGAACGTTGGAACAAACTCCATGACCGCCGAGCGGCAGAGGTGCCTTTCGATGTCTTGCGCGTGTCTGTGCACCTGGAGAAAGCCAAACCGCCCCAACCCATCTGGCTGGCCTGGCAGTTGCCAAGCATTCTTCCTGAGGGCATCACAGTGACTGCCGAGGCCATTTGGCGGGCTTATCAAAAGCGCTGGCCCATCGAGCCCAGTATCCGCTTCCGTAAACAGAGCTTGTGCTGGACGTTGCCACAGTTCCAGATGGCAGAGGCAGGAGACCGCTGGAGTGTATTGGTCAGCCTGGCGATGTGGATCTTGTACCTGGCCCGTGCGGTGGTAGAGGATAACCCTCTGCCCTGGCAGAAACCGCAAACGCAACTGACACCTGAACGGGTACGACAAGGAATCCAGAGGATTATCTGCAAGATTGGCAATCCAGCTCGCCCACCTAAAATGCGCGGAAAACCCCCTGGATGGCCTAAAGGCAAACACCGCCAGCCCAAACCGCGCTTTCCGGTGGTCAAAAAGACGCAAATTGCGGCCAAAACGGCCTAAAACTTGGTTGTAAAGGTACGGACATCTCAACCCGATCTTGATCGGGCTAATTCAATTTGTCTAAATGCGAGTAAGGAAAGGAAGCGATCCAAATGCCGGGTGTCTACGCAGCCTGTCGGCATACTACGGATGGAGACGATTATGGCTGTTGAAACGAGAGAGAGCATTCTGTCCATTCTGCAAAAGAACCAGGAGCAGATCAGAGCACTTGGCGTGCGTAGACTTGGGCTGTTTGGTTCTTTTGCACGTGGCGAGCAGGATGAACACAGTGATGTTGATGTCTTGGTGGACTTTGTTCCAGGCAGAAAAGGGTTCGACAACTTTATCCGCTTGGTCTTTCTCTTGGAACAACTTTTTCAGAGGCCTGTCGAGCTAGTGACACCCGAATCACTCAGCCCCTACATTGGGCCGCGTATCCTGCGAGAGGTGGAGTATGTCACGTTCACCACATGACTATCTGCGCCACATCCTCGATGAGACGAAATTCCTGATGAATCGTTCCAGGGGATTGACTCAAGACAGATTTGTGCAAGATGAAACACTGAAGAGAGCGTTCATACGCAGTCTGGAAATCATTGGCGAGGCAGCAAGACAGATCCCTGCCGACTTCAAACAAGAGCACAGCCACCTGGATTGGAAAGCGATGGCTGGGATGCGAGACCGGCTGATACATGCATACTTTGGCGTGGATTATGACATCGTCTGGGATGCTGTAACCAACAAGGACCCAGTACTGCACCGAGAGATCCGCGAAATCCTACATCATGAGGAAGGCAGACTATAGGAGGGGTGGGGAGCTATCGGCAGTGGATAGCCCGCTAAGGCCGCTTATGGTTCGATAGGGATCACCACCATTCCAGATCGGGCATACTGGCATAGGTCTCTCTTGTGCAACGCCGACATGGGCCCGGCCGAAGTGCGCGAGCACTGCCGGCTGGACGACGCGGGCAAGAGCCTGTTGCGTGCAGCCATGGCGCAACTGGGCATGAGCGCCCGCGCCTTCCACCGCATCCTCAAGCTGGCGCGCACCATCGCTGACCTGGAGGGCGTGCCGGAGATCAAGACGCATCATCTGGCGGAGGCGATTCAGTATCGGCCACGCAGGCAGACGTGATTGCTCAACTATCAAATCACAATTGACGAGCGAGGCCGATGCGTGTATGATTTGTCCCAGAGGGCAGGGAATCCTTTAACCTCGCACGAATTCTAGGGCGAACCCAGGCTCGTGGGCTTCTCTGAACGGAGGTGCGGTAATGAAACGGGAATTCTATGTCTTGATCGAACAGGATGAGGACGGTTTCTTTGTTGGGGAGGTTCCGCAGTTGCGCGGATGCTATGCACAGGGGCGCAGCATGGATGAACTACTGCGCAATATCCGCGAAGTCATCGAACTGTGTCTAGAAGAACAGCCTCCGGCCGGAGAGTGGCCAGAGTTTGTTGGCGTGCAAAGGGTTTTGGTCTGATGCCGGGCCTTCCAGTGTTGAAGGCAGGACAGGTGATCCGCATCCTGGAGAAACTTGGCTTCGAGGTTGTTCGGCAGCGCGGGAGTCATGTTCGACTCAGACATGCAGACGGTCGAGTAGTGACTGTGCCAGTCCATTCTGGGCAAGACATCGGACGTGGTTTGTTGCGCAAGATTCTGCGTGATGCGGAATTGTCACCGCAGCAGCTAGAGGAGTTGCTGGAGGAATAAGACCCTTGCTGTGCAGTGCCGACATGGGCCCGGCCGAAGCGCGCGAGTACTGCCGGCTGGACGACTCCGGCAAGGGCCTGTTGCGCGCCGCCAGGCCACAACTGGGCATGAGCGCCCGCGCCTTCCACCTGACTATTCCACGCCTCCGGGAGAGTCCCTTGCGCTTTGACCTGCTCCTTCGCCCCTGGCTATCTTCCGGGTGCGATACCCCTCATAGTCCGGTACAAGACGATCGTATTCTCCATCCATCAAGGGAGATGAGATCATGAAATCAGCGGAAGCCCGATTGCAGGCAATCGGGATGTTCCACACCACCGCCATTCGCAAGAGTGCCTTGACATCGGGATCGTGAGGCATTGGCTCTAGCGGATCCCAGAAAAAGATGAGAAAATCGATCTCGCCATCGACAATCTTGGCACCGATTTGCTGATCACCGCCCAGTGGCCCGCTTTGGAGTTTCGTGATTTCGAAGCCAAGTTCGTGTTCCAGTATCTCGCCCGTGGTGCCTGTAGCATACACTTTATGGTGCGCCAAGAGATCGCGGTTGTATTTGGCCCACTCCACCAGATCCTGTTTTTTATTGTCGTGTGCGACAAGGGCGATCTTCTTATCATGTTCCATAGCGATTTTCTTGTAAGCCATATGACTTTCTTAGACCTTTTCTCCACCGCAGCGAGGCGACCTGGAAAGCGTTGTGAACTGAGTGAACGGCCATGTTTCACTTCGCTTGCGCACACTTGAACGTTTCTCCAGCTTTTCCGGAAGTCTCATTAACAGGAGTTACGCGGTTGCCTTCCATAGGTGTAGATTTCAACGCCGAGCACGCCGAGAATTCTTTACCCTCTTTGCGCTCTCTGCGGTTTTCAATTGTGTTCTAAGTGTCGTCAGGGTTAGCCAAGCTTCTGCCCGCAGGAGGGGCAGAACTTGGCCCCCGGCTGCACGGTAACACCGCAATTGGGGCAGTATTTGGGACTTGGTGCGGCCTCGCTAGGCGTCACTGTGGCTTGTGCCACAGGAGCCCCTTCCTCGAACTTTTCCGCTTTCACCGCTTCCAGTTCAGCTTTCTTGGCCGCCAGTTGCTCTTCCAGTGTGCTCACGCGGTTGACTAACTCGTCCAGTTCAGGTAGCTGAAGCCCGCCGGCTTTGCGCAACTCAATTACTTTCGCGCCGATGGCCGCCGTGGTCCGCTCGACTTCGCCAGTTAGTTGACTCACTTCGGAGTTCAGCTTGTTAACGCGCATCAGTTTGTCAGCCTCGAACTTGGCCTGCTCTGCGGCTTTGCTCACTCCCTTGGTCAGTTTGTCTAAGAATGCCATCTCATGCCTCCTTTCGTTGCCAATTCCTTCATCCCTTCATCACGCCAAGTGGCACCATCTTGGCCACTTTGCGCGCCAGCCCGGCTTTATGCACTACATTGACCACCCGGTCTATGTCCTTGTAGGCCTCTGGTGCCTCCTCGGCCAGCCCCTTCCATGGCCCGCGCACGGTAATGCCTTGCTGTGCCAGCCGCTGCTGCACCTCTTCGCCACGCAACTGTCTCATCACCGCGTGGCGACTCATCACCCGCCCGGCTCCGTGACAGGTCGAGGAGAAGGACTTTTCCGCCGCTTCCACCGTGCCCACCAGCAAATAGGAAGCCGTGCCCATGTCCCCAGGCACCAACACCGGTTGACCGACGGCACGGTAATCGGCTGGCAAGTCGGGATGCCCAGGGCCGAAGGAACGCGTCGCTCCTTTTCGGTGCACGACAACCTTCGTCAAATGGCCATTGATGGCGAACTCTTCAAGCTTCGCAATGTTGTGTGCCACGTCGTAGATAAGCTGGAAGTCGGGTTTTTTGAAATGACGGGCCAGGACTTCGTCCAGGACCTTGCGCACACGGTGCATGAGCAACTGACGATTGGCCCAGGCATAGTTGGCCGCGCCGGCCATCGCCGCCATGTAGTCTTGTCCTTCAACAGAATTGATCGGAGCGCAGACCAACTCGCGGTCGGGCAGGTGGATGCCATACTTGGCCACTGCCTTCTGCAGTCTATTGACATAATCATCACAGACCTGATGCCCCAGCCCGCGCGACCCCGTGTGTATCCACAGCACGAGCTGGCCAGGAAACAGCCCGAACTGCTGTGCCACCGCCTCATCGTAAACCTCGACGACTTCTCCCACTTCAACAAAGTGGTTGCCAGCACCCAGCGTGCCGAGTTGGTCGCCACCACGCTCCTTGGCCTTGCGGCTTACGGCTTCTGCTTGCGCCCCCGCCAGGGCACCTCGTTCTTCGGTATGCTCCAGGTCCTGTTTCGTGCCATAGCCCTTGGCGACAGCCCAACCTGCGCCTCGTTCCAGTACATCATCCATGTCCCGGCCGGATAGTCGGACATCTCCGCCGCGTCCTACACCACTTGGCACTCGGTGGTACAAAGCGTCCATGACCTCGCCCATCAGCGGCTTGACTTGCTCTGCCTCAAGGTTGGATCGCAGCAGTCGTACCCCACAGTTGATGTCGTAACCCACAGCTCCTGGCGACACGACACCGTCCGTGACTGCCATCGCTGCCACACCTCCGATAGGTGGCCCATAGCCCTGGTGGATGTCGGGCATAGCCAGCGTATACTTTACTACGCCGGGGAGACAGGTGGTGTTGATCAACTGCTCGACTGAGCGGTCCTGCAATGCGGCTTCTAGCAGCTCGTCGTCAGCGTAGATGCGCGCTGGTACACGCATGTCGCTGCGATAGTCCGCTGGTATCTCCCACAGGTATTCTTCAATTCTCTTCAATTCTTTCTTGCTTACCATGTCACACCTCCTCTATAGTCGGCGGTTGATGATTTGCAGTTGGCAGGGCGTACAACTGTGTGTCGGGCTAAACAAAGCATTCTAGCGCGCGGTTGTTTCCGCACTGCAAGCGCCGGGGTTAGTTGGAACGGTGATCCGCTGTCAACGGCCAACCGACGACTGCCAACCGATAACTGATAACTAATTATACATCAAAGACCACAGTAGCCGTGTATGCTTCGGTTGTCTTGCTAATGGTCAGGTCGTGATAAGTCGCGGCCTTGATGATGGTATAAATGTTCTCGTTGTGCCCACCTTGCACCGTCGCTTGAAGGCGCTCGGGCGAGAGTTTGTGGATGTCAAATACCGAGTAAACTTCGCCTCGCGTCTCGTGCAGGTAGAGCAACTCGTTCAGCCAGTTGACCAGCAGTGACTCATAGTCAGTGCCTTCCACTGTCACCTGGTGTTGCACGGAGGGTGTAATGCCCTCCACATCCGTCAGTTGACTGAACATGGCATAGGCCGCATTGGCGAAAAGCTCGTTTAAATCCTGACCATGGATACGGAGAGCCAGGTCTGCTGTATGCTCCAATTGCTCGTAGCGCGGTATCACTGCAGTATCTCCCGTACTCTGACAATGTCCTTCTCAATCTGTCTGCGGAGCGTGTCTGCGTCTGGGAAGCGGCACTCTTCGCGCAGGCGTTCCACGAACTGGACGCTGATCTCTTCTCCGTATAGGTCACCGCTAAAGTCCAGCAGGTGTACTTCGACGCTGCGCTCTCCGGCTCCGAACGTTGGCCGAAAACCGATATTGACCGCAGCGGGATAACGCTTGCTGCCGATGGTGGCATTGACAGCATAAACGCCACTGGCCGGCACGGCACAGTGCTGCGGCACCTCCAGGTTGGCGGTAGGGAAGCCCAGTTGCTTGCCTCGCCCTGTTCCAGGCACAACCAAGCCTCTCAATTGGTGGTAGCGTCTCAGCATCTCTGCGGCTTCGCGCACGCGCCCTGCGCTCAACAGGTTGCGAATCTGGGTACTGCTGACCACTACCTCGCCATCGCTCACCGGGGTGATGACATGCACGTGGAAGCCCATCGCTTTGCTCAGTTTCTTCAGCGTGGGCACGTCGCCTTCGCGTCCCCGCCCCAGGGCAAAGTCCCACCCAACCCACAATTCAGTCATATGCAGGTGCTCACACAGCGTCTGCACAAAGTCTCGCGCCGATGTGTGCGCCAATTCCAATGTGAAGGGCAGAATGACCAGCAGATCCAGCCCCCACTGCTCGAGCAGTTCTATCTTTTCCTCAGTAGTGGTCAAACAGATGGCGTTGCTGGCAGGGGCCAGGATCGCTCGTGGCAGTGGATCGAAAGTGACCACTCCACTGAACCGTTCTGTCTGGCGTGCTCTGCGCATCAAGCGTTTGAGCAGTTCCTGGTGACCCAGGTGCAGCCCATCAAAGGCTCCGATAGTCAGGATAGTCTCACCTTCTATGTTGGCTTGATGCAAATCACGGATGATTCTCATTTATCTCTGTGCTGGACTGAAGACTTTCTGCGGCTGCCAGAAGCCGTCAGCACTGCGTCGGAGCAGAGCTAGCAAGCAGCCGTCCGCAGCATAGGCCCGGCACATCGGTGCCTCTGGCGCTTCGGGCAATTGAACCTGCTGTCCAAAAGCAATCTTGCTCTGGGTTGCCTGGTCTACGGTGATGGCGGGGAAAGCTTGCAGCGCTGTGTCGAGCGGTTGCAACAGTCTTTCGCCCTCGCCTCTGGCAAAGGCGTGCTCCAACTCAGCCAAGGTGAGTGCCTCTTCGATGCGAAAATGGCCACTGGCCATGCGAGTCAAGTTTGCCAGGTGCGCGCCGCAGCTCAGGCGCTGGCCCAGTTCGTGCGCCAGAGAGCGGATGTACGTGCCCTTGCTACAGCGCACCTCGATTTCTAGTTCTGGCGGCGTCCACTCGATCAGGCGAAGCACTTCTATGCTCACTCTTCGTGCCTGCGGCACGACGGTCTGGCCACGTCTGGCCAGGCGGTACAGTGGAGTACCGTGGTGTTTGATGGCTGAATACGCAGGCGGCGTCTGTTCCACGGTGCCGACAAAACCACTCAGTTCCTGTTCGACCTGAGCGCGAGTGACGGTTACCTCGGCCTGGTTTGTGATCTGGCCCTGAGCATCGTACGTATCCGTGGCGATGCCCAGGCGGATGCGCGCCCGATATACCTTATCGCTAACCAGCAGATACTCGGCAACACGCGTTGCCTGCCCCAGGCAGAGCAGCAGTACACCGCTGGCCATAGGATCCAACGTGCCGGCGTGGCCGACCTTTCTCTGCCCGGTGATCTTGCGCACGCGGGCCACGACGTCGTGGGAGGTCATGCCGCTAGGTTTATTAATGTTCAATATACCAGAGAGTTCTTGGTGTAGCATACTTCTCCGGGCTACAAGATGTGGGATGTGCGACCCTTGCTGCTAGTTGCTTCCTGCTCACTGCTCTCTGCTGCCTGCTTGCTGCTGTTCCTGCAATGCTGCTTCGATTTCACTGAGGACGCGCTCCCGTACGGTATTCATCTTGCCGGCGATAATGCATCCTGCTGCTCGCGGATGCCCCCCTCCACCGAGTTTCAGCGCTACTCCAGATACATCCCAGTTGGGGCCGGCGCGCATGGAAGCTTCTATGCGCCCGTCGTCCTTTTCACGGAAGACAATGGCCACATCCACCCCCATGGTGCTGGCCAGGAAACTGACCAGACCATCGCCTTCGTTGGGTGCAGCGCCACACTTGCGCATCATATCCCGACCTATCTCTGTCCAGATGACACGCCCCCGTGTCTGCACACTGGCCAATGCCCGCCCCCACAGGCAGATGGTCGAGACTGGTTCGCGGTTGAACACGAGCTCGGTGATATCCGTGAGTGAAGCACCTGCATTCATGAGTGCGATTGTGATGCGCAGTTGCTTAGCCGTGACGTTGCCGGTGCGAAAGCAGCGTGTATCGGTGAGCAGCCCAACGAGAAGTGCAGAAGCAACGTCTTTATCTAGCGGCGCTCTCAGACGTCGTACCAGCGCATACACGATCTCTGCTGTGGAAGGGAGGAGCTGTACCACGTTCACCGTGCCAAAGTTCGTGTTTGTAACGTGGTGGTCAATGTTGATCACTGGCCGGCTACGGAAGATTTCCTCGTCATACAGCGACCCTAGACGCTCGGTATCGCTCGAATCCACAGTAACGATGACCTCCTGCGCAGTCGGTGGATGGGAGACAATCTCTCGCATCCCGGCGAGGAAGTCGAACTTGAACGGTATTGGATCAGCACAGGCCATGGTACACTGTTTCCCCAGATGCCGCAGTGCCAGGCCCAGTCCCAGCAAAGAACCAACGGCATCCCCGTCAGGAATGATGTGACAGGCGATGTAGACGCTCTGCGCTGCTTCAAGGTGCCTCTTGGCAGTGTTCATCCTCTTGCCGTGCTCCGCGATGCGTGTTACGCATTGCTTCTTGTTTCGCTATTGGCTTTGTCATCTGCAACAGAAGCTTCGAGTTCATCGCTCGACGCAGCGCTCTGCAGTTGTCCCAACAACTCATCAACGCGTGCGCCACGCTCCCATGAATCATCCAGTAAGAAGCGCAACTCCGGCGTAAAGCGCAGTTGCAGGCGTTGCGCCAACTCCCGACGGATATAGCTCGAAGCATGGTTCAAGCCCTCCAACGCGCTGTGGCGTGACTCCTGATCACCAAGCGCACTGACAAACACCGTGGCCAGTTTCAGGTCTGGGCTGACCTCAACGTCAGTCACCGTAACGTAGGCCAGGCGTGGGTCCCTTATTCTTTTCAGTAGCAGGTCACTGATCTCTTCGTGAATGCGTTCACTGACTCGTTCTCGACGACGTGTTGACATATCTCGGGGTAAGGACGTACAGCACATGCGGCTTTACGCCCCTACCTGTTCCTTTCTGTAGAATTCGAGTATATCGCCTACCACAAAGTCATCGAAGCCTTGTAACCCTACGCCGAATTCCATGCCCGTGCTTACTTCGCGCACATCCTCCTTGAAGCGACGCATGGATGCAATCAGGCCATCGAAGAGCACTTGGTCATTGCGTCTCACGCGAACCATGGCATTGCGTGCAGCCATGCCATCGGTGACCAGGCAGCCTGCGGCTTGCTTTTTGTGTATAATACGGAAGACTGCCTTTACCTCAGCATGTCCGATGGTCACATCCTTATAGGTGGGCTCTAGCAACCCCTTGAGTGCCTTGTCTATGTCATCCACTAGCTTGTAGATGATATTATAGAGACGTATGTCCACTCCTTCGGCTTCTGCCATGCGGCTGGCAGCAGCATCTACCTGCACATTGAAACCAATGACAATAGCATTAGAGGCCACGGCAAGCATGACGTCCGATTCGTTGATGTTGCCGGTTCCCTTGTGCAAGAACTTGGCGCGGAGAGTTTCATCTCCGAGCTTCTCTACCGAGTTGACGATTGGCTCAATGGAGCCTTGCACATCTGCCTTGAGTATGATGTTAAGTTCTTTCGTCTGGCCGGCCTGCGCTTGAGCGAAAAACTCGTCCAGGCTGAGAACTTTGGGCTTCTCCTGCGCGGCTGCCTCCCGGCGGCGGCTGGCTTCGGCTGCGGCAAGCGCTCGTGCCTTGTGTTCATCCTCTACGACTTTGAAGGTCTCGCCAGCATTGGGCACGTCGCTCAGGCCCAAGACGACCACCGGCATCGCTGGCGAAGCGCTGTGAATGCGCTGGCCTTTGTCGTCGAACATGGCCCGTACTTTGCCTACGAGGTCACCAATGACCAGATAATCACCAAGGTGCAGGGTGCCTTCCTGTACCAACAAAGTAGCCAATGGGCCTTTCGTTTTGTCCAACCGACCCTCGATGACCGTTCCCGAGGCCAGAGCTTCAGCATTGGCCTTCAAATCGGCCATCTCAGCGACCAGGAGGATCATTTCTAGCAAAGTCTCCAGGCCGGTTTTTTGCTTGGCAGAGACAGGGACGCAAATGACATCGCCACCATAATCTTCTACGAGGAGTCCCGCATCCGAGAGTTGTTTCTTCACGGCATCGGGGTTAGCATTGGGCTTGTCAATTTTGTTCAAGGCCACGATAATGGGCACCTGTGCCGCCCGAGCGTGGTTGATGGCTTCGAGCGTCTGCGGCTGTACGCCATCGTCTGCAGCGACAACCAGGACAGCGATGTCCGTAACCATGGCTCCGCGTGCGCGCATGGCGGTGAAAGCTTCGTGTCCTGGTGTATCCAGGAAAGTGATCTTTTTCCCCTGCTTCTCCACTTGATAGGCACCGATGTGTTGAGTGATGCCGCCTGCCTCGCTGGCAACTACGTTGGTCTGGCGGATGACATCTAGTAAGGAAGTCTTGCCGTGGTCAACGTGACCCATGATCGTCACGACTGGTGGTCGCGACACCAGTTTGGCCAGTTCCTCGGCCGTATACTCACGACGCTTGCGCACCGGCATCTCAGGCGCCTCTTCGACTGGCTCTGGCTGGCGCTCTTCCTGTACCTCGAAGCCCAGGTCTGCCGCCACGATAGCTGCCGTGTCGAGGTCAATCTCCTGGTTGATATTGGCCATAATGCCGTTTTTCATTAGCTCGCGGATGATGTTGATGGGACTGGTGTTCAGCAATGCGGCCAGCTCACGTACAGTGATCGAGGGTGGGAGAGTGACCACATTCGCCTTGGGTGTGATCTCCTCCGCCTGCGCCACAGCCACAGTTGTACTGTCTGCTAGTGCAGTACCAGGCACGGAAGGCTCCTGTATCCGGACTGCCTCTTCTGCAGACACAGGTTTTACCTTTGCCGGTATAGGCTGTGGTTTCGCTCTTCTGATCTTCGGTTTGGCCCTTGCGCCTTCTGTCTTGCCGACGGCGGGTTTGGGCTTGGCCGGCGCGCGTTCAGCGGTATCTGCTACCGCTTTGGCCCCTTTCCTGGCAGCAGTTTTTGCCACGCCAGCGCCAGACCCTTTAGGCCTTCGGGTTGAAACCCTCGAGGCCGAAGGCTCGTGCCGTGTAGTGGGGGGACGTTTCGCTGCCCCCTTGGTTTCGGGGACCTTGCTGGGCTTCTTATCCGTGGCCTGGCCCTCAGATTCGGTGGTAGGGGATTTGGACTTCCTAGCCACTGTATCCATCATTTTCTTGTGGGTGGTTTTTCCTTCGCTCATGACCTACCCCCTTTCATCTTTCGGTTATCGTCCATTCCAAAGTACGCCACAACGACACGCAGGGCACAAGTCCTGCGAGGTGGAAGGAATACAGCCTTGGTTGTTGTGAATAAGCGAGCTCTTATTTGCAGGGCGAAGACACGCAACCCCTGCTGGGGAAAAGGGGGGAGGGGAAGGGGGAAACTAGTGGAACCTGGCGTGTGAAACTCAGTTGGCCATGAGCATTCCCTCTTCCTTCATCTCACCCAAGACGTCTCTTCGCACTTGCATGGATTTCTTGTCCAGTGCAATGTTCAGCATATGGATATGCACGTTCCTGGCCTTCAACCCTGGTGGCTGTCCACTTCTCCTTTCCCGGAACTATCTACGACCTCCAGACTGGCCCGCGGTATGTTGTTGCAGGGCAACTGTTGCCCATATTTCAAAAGTCGCTCCTTGTCCTCAGGACTTAGTTTCATTTTCAGTGCATAGTCCAATCGCTCGCCAGAGATAGCGCCTTCCCAGCAGGCTTTGTCACGGCACAGGTATGCACCTCGGCCGGCCGCTTTGCCTTTCTCATCTATCTCGATCTCCCCATAGGGGGTACGGACGATGCGGATCAATTCTCGCTTGGGGCGCACTTGCTGACACTGGACACAAGTGCGCAATGGAACGTGTTTTGCTGCCATTGCTTCTCAAACCCTGGCTTCTAGGAACTTACCACTCTATCTCGTCTTCCCATTCCCGCTGGCGGCGACTGGGCTTGCGCTTGGGGCGACGAACGAATACGCCGGCCTTCTCATCGTAGACAAGATCTCCCTGGCGGCGCTTCTTCTTGCTCTTGTCCTTTTTTGTTTCCTCTGCTTCCTCGTCGTATTCCAAGTCCTCCTCGGATTCCCATGTCAATGCCGGTTCTTGGCCCACGACGGGTTCGGCGCTCGGTTCTATGACCAGTTTCTGCGCTGCGCCAGGGGCGCCTGGCAGGAGCCCTGCTGTTTCAGGGGTAGTTTCCCCCTCAGGCGTGGCCTGTGCAGTGGGTGCTTCTACAGCCGCGCTGGTTTGCTCGCTGGCTAATGCCGCTTTCTCAGCTATCACTGCTTCAGCAGGGGGCAGTTCTCCTGTCTCCATCCCAACAGCCGCTGCAACTTCTGCGCCGGCAGCAATCTCTGGCTCCTTTTCTTGTTTCTGCTGCAGGCTGAGTTCCGCTTCAGCCAGGAGTGCTACGGCAGCCTCGCGCTTTGCTGCCAGTTCCGCCTCTCGTGCTGCTGCCTCCGCTTCCTCCTTAGTGCGGCGTTCGATCTCTTCTGCGGCCTCGGTCACGTTCTTGATGTCAATGCGCCAGTTGGTCAACTTAGCGGCCAGGCGAGCGTTTTGTCCTTCCTTGCCAATAGCCAGCGAGAGTTGGTTATCGGGCACTACCACAGTGGCTGTCTTGGTCTCATGGTCCAGCCAGACGTGCTCTACCTTGGCCGGGCTGAGCGCATTGGCGATGAAATCTGCCTCGTCTTGTGACCAGGCTACGACGTCTATTTTCTCCCCATTTAACTCGTTCACGATGTTCTGGATACGCACACCGCGCATGCCAACACAAGAGCCTACTGGATCAACTCCTGCCTGGGTGGCTGCTACGGCTACCTTCGAGCGGGAACCTGGTTCCCGAGCGATGCCCTTGATCTCGACGGTACCCTGGTATACCTCCGGTACCTCTTTTTCCAGCAAGCGACGCAGCAGTTTTTGGTGCGTACGCGAAACCCTGATGCGTGGCCCGCGGTTCGTCCTCTCCACTTCATAGACATAGGTGCGCAGCCTCTGGTTGGTCGTGTACTGCTCGCTCGGAATTTGCTCACTCCTGGGCATGAGTGCTTCTGCTCTGCCCAGGGAGAGGATGACATTGCCAGCAGCGTCTATATTGCGCACGGTGCCCAGGATGTCTTCGCCCAGGCGATCTGACCAATCGGCATACATGGTCTCTCGTTCTGCTTCGCGGATGCGCTGCAAAATGACCTGTTTTGCCGTCTGGGCAGCGATACGCCCAAAGTTCTTGGGGGTCATCTCGATTTTGACTGTGCCACCCAATTTGGCCATCGCATCAATCTGACGAGCTTCCGGCAGCGAAATCTGGGTACGTTGATCTTTAACCTCTTCGACGATCTCTTTCTGGGCGTAGACATGCGCCTTGCCCGTGTTAGGGTCAATCTTGACATCAATGTTCTGACCTGCGCCAAAGTTGCGCTTGTAGGCCAGAACCAGGGCCTGCTCAATGGCCTCCAGAACCACCTCTTTAGGCAGGTGCCGCTCTGCGCATACCTGAGTTATAGCGATAAGAAAGTCGTTCTTCAAACTCGAAAACCTCCCGTAGGCAATGCCCCGGCATAAAGCAATTACAAGAAGAAAAGTGGGGGCAACCCACTTTTCAGCGGCGCTTTTCTACATATATACATTATAATATTGTTATCCATTTTGTGCAAATGCACATTACGGCCTGTGGTGATCAAGGGAGGTCAATGGGCAAACGAACGGGAAAATCTACGAACCTCTGTGCCCGGCGTGGCTCTGTGGCGAGGGATTCTCCTATCCTGCTGTTAGCGCGGCCAATGCCGCATCCAGTTCGTCCACCGGTATCAGACGGGGAGTGCTTTCGCTCCGTTTCTTGACCTCGACGCTATGTTGTGCCAGTGTTTTGGGACTCACCGCAATGCGCCAGGGAATGCCGAGCAGGTCGGCGTCATTGAACTTGACTCCTGCACTTTCGTCACGGTCATCGTACAGCACTTCGTAGCCAGCTCCTAGGAGGTGATCGTACAGTTGCTCCGCTGCCTGCGTGACCTGAGGTTGGGTCGTGCCCAGAGATAGCAGGTGGAACTGGTATGGAGCGACAGAGGCGGGCCAGATGATGCCCCGTTCGTCGTGATTTTCCTCGATAATCGCGGCCATCAGCCTCCCTATGCCAATGCCGTATGAACCCATGACGATAGGCCGTGCCTGGCCATCCTTGTCCAGGTAGGTCGCGCCTACGGCTTCGCTGTATTTGGTGCCCAGTTTGAAGAGATGGCCTACCTCAATGCCCTGCGTTGTTTGCAGGGTACCGCTGCAATGCGGGCAGTGGTCTCCGGCGCGAGCCAGAGCGATGTCGGTCAGAGCAGTAACAGCAAAGTCGCGCGGATAGTTCACGTTCTTCAGATGGTACCCCGCCTTGTTAGCCCCAGCCACAAAGTTGCTGCCCATGCTGATTGAATCGTCAGCGATGACGCGCAAGCCCGTTAGACCCACTGGCGAAGCATAACCAGCGATGATACCCGCAGCCTGCAACTCGTCCTCGCTCGAGGGCCGCAAGTCGGCGCCTCCCAGTGCGTTCGCCAGCTTGACCAGGTTCACCTCCAGGTCCCCGCGAATGAGGGCCAGCACGACTTCTCCGCTCTCCGTTGTGTAAAACACCACCTTGAGCGTTTGGTGGGTGGGCAGGCCTACGAAAGCTGCTAGCTCCTCAATGGTCTTGCAGCCGGGCGTCGCTACCTCCATTATGTGACCTTCCGTCTCCGAGGCACCAGCCGGTTTGACGAACGTTGCCTTCTCCACATTGGCGGCATAACCGCAATAGGAACAGGTAACCAGTGTGTCTTCACCCACGTCGGAGACCAGCATGAACTCATGGGAGATGGTACCGCCCATCACGCCCGTATCAGCAGCCACAGCGATGGCTTGTATGCCACAACGTGCGAATATATTGACGTAGGCCTGATACATGCGTGGGTAGAACTCAACCAGGCTGTCAAAATCCGCATGGCAACTATAGGCATCCTTCATCACGAACTCTCGTGTGCGGATCAGCCCGCCACGTGCACGTGGCTCGTCACGGAACTTGGTCTGAATGTGGTAAATCATGAACGGGAGCTGACGGTAAGAGCTAATCTCGCTGCGCAGCAGGTTCGCCACTACCTCTTCGTGGGTCATGGCCAGCACCATGTCGTGATCCGCGCGGTCACGGAAACGCAGGAGAGCCGGGCCAGGAGCAGGAGCATCATAGCGGCCAGTGGCCCGCCAGATTTCGGCTGGATTGACCACCGGCATATACATCTCCTGACCATCAATGGCGCCCATTTCTTCGCGCATGATCCGCTCGATCTTGTGCAACACTCGCCAGCCAAGGGGCAGGTAGCTGTAGATGCCGGCCGCCAGTGGGCGGATCAGCCCAGCCCGCAATGCAAGTTGGTGGCTGATCAGTTCTGCTTCGGCTGGCGGCTCGCGCAGCGTTCGCCCAAATAGTTTAGATAAGCGCATGTTTCAGGCCTCCTTGCGCTCAATATTGTGGCTATTATATACCACAAAGGTATCAACACCAAGGCTCGAAACCTCTCCCTGGTAGGGAGAGGAACTGATGATGATCCGTAACCATGCTTGTCCGTGCAGGGCAAATATGATATACTTTATATGGCAACGGGTAGGGGCGCAGGCATCAGGCATGCTGTGCCCCTACTCTGGCGTACACAAGGAGGGCACTTTGATCATCGAACAACTCGTCGTTGGAGCTTTACAGACCAACTGTTACGTCGTAGGTGATGAGGCTGCAAGGGAAGGCATCGTTATTGATCCAGGCGGAGACGCTGGTCTTATCTTAGAGACGGTGCAGCGTCTGAAGGTGAACATCAAACTGGTCGTTAATACCCACGGTCACTTTGACCATATCATGGCCAACGGAGAAATCATGAAAGCGACAGAGGCTCCTCTGGCCATCCACCCTGATGATGCGGGCATGTTGACCAACCCGCTGCGTAGTTTCGCTTTCTTTGTGGGCAAGATTCATCCCAGCCCTCCAGCCACCGTGCTGCTCGAAGAGGGGTCAGTGGTGGAATTTGGCTCTGTCAAGCTAGAGGTGCTGCATACCCCAGGGCACTCGGCTGGCAGTATCAGCCTATGGTGCCCAGACAAGAAGGTAGTGTTCAGCGGTGACATCCTGTTCAATCTGGGCGTCGGGCGCACGGACTTTATCGGCGGCAGCCTGCGTGTCTTACTGCAATCTATCCGGGAGAAGTTGTTTGTCCTGCCAGATGACACGGTGGTCTATCCCGGCCATGGCCCGGAGACGACCATCGGCTACGAACGCGTACACAATCCTTTTCTGGCTTAGAGCTGGTCTGAAAAGACTCGGAAGTCTCGGTAAGGGCAGCATTGGGCCAGGTGCGAGCCGATTTGGGCGTGAATTACGCACTCAAATGGCCCGGATGAAGATTCCGAAGTCTGTGCACTCGGCCTTAGAGGTGGGGCGACAGTGAGTGCCACTGGTTTGGTGCAGACACCAGAGCAGGTCGCAGACTGGCGCGATGTGCACTATCGCCGCCGGCCCGATTTGCGGCTGCGCACCGCTCAGCAGGCGTTGCAATTCATCAACGACGTAGGTTTCTGCTTTCTTTTCCCGGTGAAAGGTGTGGAGATGCCCAGCCTTTGGGAGGCCATCTGCGGCGAGAGCCGTCCGCTGCCTATGCACCATGATGACCTCGAGCTGGGATATGCCTGGGATTGGAAAGACGAGTTACCCTCGCGTGGTTTGGTGTTCTACGGCAAGTTGCTGCGCAAGAAGCCAACGCTCGTCTCCCTGCATTTGTTGCCCTATTTCTATGCGCTGTCCGAAAACTATGGTGACCTGGAAGACTATTTGATTGAGTACGAAGACGGCAGGCTGAGCGAAGAGGCGCGGCGTGTCTACGAGGCGCTGCTGAAGTACGGTGCACTGCCCACCAGTCACCTGCGGCGTCGGGCAGGACTCGATGGCAGTAGCAATGCCTCACGCTTTGATCGGGCTATTCGAGAGTTGCAGTTGGGCCTAAAGATTGTCAAAACGGGCATCTCTGACGCCAATGCCTGGGGTTATTGCTACGTGTACGATGTGTTGTTGCGTCGCTGGCCAGACCTGCCTGGCCGGGCGCAGGCCATTGCCACAAACGAGGCTCTGCGCACTCTGCTGTTAACGTACCTGCGCAACGTGGGTGTGACGAGCATTGAGGACTTGGCACGCCTGTTCGACTGGGGAATGCCTGGTTTAACTGCACTCTGTGCACAACTGGCGGCCAGGGGTGAGTTACTGACCGGCGTGCGCGTCAAAGGCTGGCCAGGGGAGTACCTGGCCTTCCCTTGGCTAGTGGCTTGGCAATAGAGCAGCGATGAGAATCAGCGCTGCCACGATGAAGAGCAGCAGTGCGAATGCAGTGCTTATGTTGTCCGATGGTGGCTGCGTCTGTATGACTACAGTAGGCACGGTGTGGCGAGCTAGGTCGGCTGCCAGTACCCCTGCTCCGAAGGCGACGAACAACAATATTAGCATTGGTGTGGATATGGTGTCCATGAGAACCTCCTGACTTTTTCTTATCTGCTTGACCATATCCTCTTGCTGATACTAGTGAAAGCTCTCAACTTGATCGTTTTGGCAGCTCGTGACATTTATGGATGCAAATCCTTTTCTCTGCCTCTTCAACTTCATATTTAGCGCATAATTGACACTAAATCTTGAAATTTCTGGAAGAGTTGTGGAACTTTCTTTTGACTTCATTGTGAAGAAATCCTGTCTTCACCAGACATAGGTACGCCCCATCAGCCAGCACAGTTTACTTTTGCCCCATATTGCACTAAAATAGCGCCCATAGGAGATGCGCATGCCAGAACAGGTCGTTGTCTTCATCACCACAGGCTCAGTTGAAGAGGGGCAGAAGATCGCTCACGCCCTGGTGGAAGAACGACTGGCCGCTTGTGTCAATATCATATCGCCAATCGAGTCCATATACCGCTGGGAGGGCAAAGTCCACGACGACCAGGAAGTGCTGCTGATCGTCAAGACCGCGGCGGAGATGTTGGAAAAACTGGCGGCGCGGGTCAAGCAGTTGCACTGCTACGAGGTACCTGAAATCATCGCTTTGTCCATTGTTGCCGGTGCCGAAAACTACCTGCGTTGGATTGACGAACAGACCGGCTCAGTCCATTCATCACGCCCCAAGTGAAAAGTATGGAACTCCTCGAGCGCGTCAGGAGCACAATCGAGCGCTACCACATGTTAGCCAGCGGAGACACCATTGTCGTAGGCGTCTCCGGCGGGCCGGATTCGCTCTGCCTGTTGCACCTGCTCCTTCGCCTGCGCGATGAATACACTCTCCGCTTGCATGTTGCCCATCTCAACCATTGCCTGCGTGGAGCGGAAGCCGATGCTGATGCGGCATTCGTGGCGCATTTAGTAGAAGAATGGGGGCTGCCAGCAAGCATCGAGTCACAAGATGTGGAGGCGCTGGCCAAAGAGAGGAAACTCGCTATCGAAGAAGCAGCCCGCCAAGTGCGTTATGCCTTCCTGGCCCGCGTGGCCCTGCAAGTTGGAGCGCTCAAGATCGCTGTTGGACATAACGCGGATGACCAGGTGGAGACAGTGCTTATGCACTGGCTGCGTGGTTCCGGGTTGGCTGGACTCAGAGGGATGCAGCCCGTATCCAGATTGGGGGAGCTACGTCTGAAAGGTGAAAAGATAGAACCCAGCGAGGGGAGCAACACACTGCTGCTGATCAGGCCTTTGCTCGAGGTGCCGCGTTCTGAGATCGAAGCGTACTGTAGTGCACATGGCCTCCAGCCGCGATTCGACCGTTCTAACCTGGACACGACGTACTACCGAAACAGACTGCGGCACGAACTGCTGCCCTTCCTAGAGACCTTTAATCCGCGCATTCGAGAGGTAATTTTACGTTCAGCGACGATTATCGCTGCCGATTATGCCCATTTGCGACAGCAAGCAGCCACAGCGTGGGCTGAGGTAACCGTTGCCGAAGGGCCGCAAGCTATCACCTTCGATCTCGAAAAGTGGCGAGCGCTGCCACTAAGCCTGCAGCGCTCCACCCTACGCGAAGCAGTTCAGCGTCTGCGGCACTCGCTGCGCAACATCAACTGGGTGCACATTGACAATGCCATACAAATCCTACAAGATGGTAGCACAGGAATGGCCGCCACCCTGCCAAGTGGCCTGGAAGCAAGGCTTGGTTACAACGAGTTCATCGTCGCCGATGAAGCATACGCGGAACCCTGGCCGGACTTGCCACTGCTGCGCGACGCAGAGGTGGTGCTACATGTTGCGGGGCAGACTACCCTGCCAGGCTCTGACTGGTGTATCACCGCTCAAATCGTTGACCGTCATGCCCTGGACGAGGAGGCTCTCCGACATGCCCACCCCTGGCAGGCCTACCTTGACTATGACGTCACAGGCAGCAGACTATGCCTACGCCCCCGCCGTACAGGCGACCGCTTCTGCCCGCAGGGTCTGGGCACAAAGCCCACGACGGTTAACAACTTTATGATCAACGCCAAGATTCCACGCGCTTGGCGCGACATGATCCCTCTGCTGGTGCGGAGTCCTGAGCCCCACCGTAGGGCTGTCGAAAAGGCGCCTATTCAGGTGCTGTGGGTGGCTGGCTGGCGCATTGACGAACGGGCCAAGGTGACAGCGACGACCAAGCGTGTGTTGTGCTTGGTTTTCAAGAAGATCTGAGGCCCCCGCTTCAGGGAAGCAGGCTGCAGGCAAGATGTAACATGGGCACTGTTGTTCTAAAACAAGGCAAAGAAAAACCAGTCCTCAATCACCATCCTTGGATCTTTTCTGGTGCGATTGCGCATATCGAGGGGGAGCCAGCCGATGGCGACGTTGTGGACGTGGTAGACCACATGCACTGCTTCCTGGCCAGGGGTTACATCAATCGTCACTCGCAGATTACCGTCCGCTTGCTGAGCTGGGCTGAGGACGAAGCACTTGATCGGAGCTTCTGGCAACAGCGCATACGACAGGCAATCAAACATCGGCAGGAATTGCTGGAAAGCAAGACCACCACCGCCTGCCGTCTGATCCATGCCGAGTCCGATCTCTTGCCTGGCCTGGTTGTAGATCGCTATTCTGACTACTTGGTGCTCCAGGCATTGACGCTTGGCATTGAGCGTCGCAAGTCCGAGATTGTGGGCATTTTGGCTGAGCTCCTGCAGCCGGAGGGAATCTACGAGCGCAGCGATGTAGAGGTGCGAGAAAAGGAACACCTTCCGCCTAGTACTGGCACCCTATGGGGCAAAGAACCCCCACCTCTGCTGGAGATCTCAGAAAACGGCCATTGTTTCCAGGTGGATGTCCAACATGGCCAGAAGACGGGGTTCTATCTGGATCAGCGGGATAACCGGGCCCGGCTGGGCGACTATTCTGCCGGACGCATAGTGCTCAACGCTTTTGCTTACACTGGCAGCTTTGGCGTCTATGCGGCCAAGGCTGGTGCAGGGCGCATTATAAATGTAGACACCTCTGCCGAGGCGCTCGCACTGGCGCGTAGCAACATGCAACGGAACGGCCTTGTGGCTCGTGACGACGAATACATCGTGGGCGATGTGTTCACTGTCCTGCGTCAATATCGCGCCGAGGGTCGGGAATTTGACCTAATCATTCTCGACCCACCCAAGTTTGCCTACTCTCAGTCACAGGTACAGGCGGCCTGCCGTGGATACAAGGACATCAACCTGTTGGCAATGCAACTGCTGCGTCCCGGCGGCATCTTGTTCACCATGTCCTGCTCTGGGCTCGTCTCGTCAGAGCTTTTCCAGAAGGTGGTTTTTAGCGCCAGTGCAGATGCGCGACGTGATGCACAAGTGCTGGAGAAGTTGTCGCAACCTGCGGATCATCCCATCTTGCTGAGTTTCCCCGAGGGAGAATACCTGAAGGGGTTTGTATGTCGAATACTGTGAAAGATGTTGTTAAGGTTATGCTTTAAGGTAGGAGAGAGCTTCTATGCCCAATCTCGATGATGACGTAGGCGAAATCCTGATCACCAAGGAGCAGGTCAAGGCCAGGACCCGAGAACTTGGCCAGCAGATTTCACGGGATTATCAAGGCCAGGACTTGCTGCTGGTCTGTGTACTGAAGGGGGCCGTTACTTTCCTCACTGATCTGATGCGCGAGATCACTATCCCGCACGCCATTGACTTTATGGCTATCTCCAGCTACGGAGCGAGCACAGAATCCAGCGGCGTGGTGCGCATCTTGAAGGACCTGGACACGAACATCGAGGGCCGTAACGTGCTGATTGTGGAAGACATCATTGACACCGGCCGTACACTGCACTACATCACACAAAACCTGAAGACCAGACGACCAAAGAGTCTGCGCATCTGTACCCTGCTGAGCAAGCCCTCCCGGCGAGAGATTGACATACCACTCGATTACGTTGGCTTCGAAATTCCTAACAAGTTTGTCATCGGGTATGGTCTCGATTTTGCCGAAATCTATCGCAGCCTGCCTTACATCGGCGTGCTGAAGAAAGAGAAATACGACAAGACCTAATGGTTATGGCAACATACCAAACAAAGGGGTTGGAGGAATGCACAGAGGGTTTCTAAGAGTAGCTCCGTTGGCCGGCACGCTGTCCCTGGCAGTTGCGGTGATATTGCTGTGGGTTCCACCTGGTGCAGGGCACAAAGCGGCGACCGTTTACACTTACCAGCGTTTTGAGGTCATCGCGGATACCTACCTTGATTGGTGGGAGCCGTACGGGCATCATGCTGATGAAACATGGTTGATGTTCCGGGAGGACAACCAAAAGTTGCCTTTATTGAAGTTCGATGTTTCTGCTATCTATGGTGCTCGCATTCGGCGAGCCAGGCTATGGCTGTACGTCCCGCCGAACCTTCCCTCTGGGGACTTCCGTAAACCATGCAAATTCGCGGCCTACTGCGTGAAAAAAGACTGGGTCGAGGACCAAGCCACCTGGTACAAGGCTTCAGGCTGGGAATCCTGGGAACTTCCTGGCTGCAATGGCGGTAGCGACCGCTGCGAGAGTTACAGCGGCATAGCAGAAATCACTGCTATGGACATGTGGATTGATGTTGACGTGACGACGATCGTGCAACAATGGGTAGATGGCGAGGACCACGGTCTGATCTTACGCAACTATACTGCTGACACGATTGGCAAGACCGTATTTTACTCCAGTCGTTATTATGACTCCTCCCGTCATCCCTGGCTCGAGGTGGTATGGGATTGGCCAACAGCTACACCCACACCTACCAACACTCCGACGAATACGTCTACTATGACGCCTACACGTACCAGCACCCCGACCAATACACCTACGGCGACAGCTACGCTTACTCCTACTAACACTCCAACGATGACGCCAACCGCAACGCCTTACAAGGTCTACCTGCCGATTGCCATTAGGGGGAGCAGTTAGCAGTTGGCAGTTACCAGTATAATGCACAAAAAGCCCTCTCCGAAGGCTTTGGAGAGGGCTTTTTATTGAGTCTGTAGCTATCTCCGTTCTGTGTTATTGCAGCTTGGCAACAGCTTCACCAATGCGCTGCAACGCTTTGTTGATATTGGCAATCGAATTAGCATACGAGAGGCGCAGGTACCCCTCGCCGTACTCGCCAAAAGCAGTGCCAGAGAGTGCGGCTACGCCTGCCTCTTGCAGCAAATGGTCCGCCAATGCTTTGGAGTTAGCAAACTTGCCGCGCTTGATGACCTCCTTGACATTGGGGAATACGTAGAAGGCACCCTTGGGTAGCACACAATGGATCCCAGGGATCGCATTCAAGCCTTTGACGATGATGTCACGACGTTCCTTGAATGCGGCTACCATCTTGTAGGATTCATCCTGCGGGCCTTTAAGTGCCTCGAGGCCTGCAATTTGGGCAAAGGTCGCGGTGCACGAATTCGAGTTAGTCATCAATTTGGCCACCTGCGCGGCCAGTGCCTCCGGCATAACGCCATACCCCAGTCGCCAACCAGTCATAGCATAGGTCTTGGAGAAGCCGTCCAGGATGATGGTGCGCTCGATCATGCCAGGGAAGCGTGTGATGCTGTGGAATTCGCCGTCGTACACGATCCGGCCGTAAATCTCATCCGCGAGGACCATGGTGTCGTATTTCGTAGCAATCTCTGCGATAGCCTGCAAATCCTCCAGGGACAGCATGCTGCCACAGGGGTTGTGTGGCGAATTGATGATGATCAGCTTGGTACGCGGAGTGACTTTGTCCCGCAGTTCGTCAATGTCAATGCGGAATTCGCGCTCCTCAGCAAGGCGTAAGGGCACTGGCTTAGCCCCCACGAAATTGATGACGGACTCGTAGATAGGGAAACCGGGGTTAGGGTAGACTACTTCGTCACCAGGCTCGGCCAGTGCCAGGATGACAAAGAACATGATTGGCTTGCCGCCTGGAGTGACGACAACCTGATTTGGATGGACCTGTATGCCACGGAACTTGGAGACATCTTCGGCGATGGCCTCACGCAATTCGGGCAGGCCAGCGGATGGCCCGTAGTGGGTGTAACCGCTGTGCAGAGCCCGGCATGCCGCCTCGATGATGTTGGCAGGTGTGCCAAAGTCTGGTTCGCCGATCTCCAGGTGCACAACGTCGCGACCCTGAGCCTCCAAAGCTTTCGCCCTGAGCAGCACTTCAAAGGCTGTCTCAGTGCCCAGTCGGGACATCCTCTCTGCTAGTTTCATCCCACTTCCTCCTTGAAGCATTTTGTTGAAAACCTCGCCAGCTATTGTAACATGAGTTGACAAAAGCTGCAACCCACACGTGTTCTAGAGACTGAGGCACTTGTATATGCCCAGCAATTTCTCTGCTGCTCGTGACCAGGTGAAATGCCGCGCCTGCACTGCACCTCGCCTCACCATTGCGTCACGCAAGGCTGGATCGCTCAGGATACGTTGCATTGCCTCCGCTAACACCG
>Ga0172366_10000709_pt1 | contig 24753 bp, 21 predicted proteins | sample LakKivSesite69cm_FD_114533 | JGI IMG/M metagenome (GOLD analysis project Ga0172366, IMG submission 114533) | Sediment microbial communities from Lake Kivu, Rwanda - Sediment site 69cm | ecosystem: Environmental > Aquatic > Freshwater > Lake > Sediment | place: Rwanda: Western Province, Lake...
CCGGTCTTCTTTCAACAGCTGTTGAGTTCGAATATGGGATCTCAACAAGTTACGGAATCTCGATAGCTGCATCGGAAAGTCCTGTCTCAGGCAGTACGGATGTTAATGTTTCGGCAGCTATTTTGGGGTTAAGCCCGGGAATTGTATATCATTTCAGGGTTAAAGCATTGAATTCCCTTGGAACAATGTACAGCGGCGACAGGATATTTACAACATCGGGCCAGGTGCCGGCTGTTGAACCTTCCGATATTACCAATCTGAAAATCAACACAGTAACACTTAACGGAACTGTTAATCCCAACTATCTTTCCACAACTGTTGTTTTTGAATGGGGAACATCAGAGGCTTACGGAAATACTGCCTCTGTAACGGGCACCCTTACAGGATCGGATGTTTCAAATGTAACCGCAAATCTCGGATCGTTGTTGCCAGGCACCACATATCACTACAGGATAAAGGCAACAAATGAGCTTGGTACAACTTACAGCAGCGACCAGACCTTCAGGACATATGTTGTTGCTGATGCGGATAATAACTATTACTATTCTGTTACTATCGGCACGCAGACATGGCTGCAGGAGAACCTGAAGACAACTCTTTACCGCGACGGGACACCCATATCGCTCGTCACGGACAATACCGCGTGGAAAAATCTTTCCACACCAGGCTATTGCTGGTACAACAATGAGGAATCCGGATATAAACAACTATACGGGGCATTATATAACTGGTTTGCAGTAAGTTCAGCAAAACTTTGTCCTGCCGGATGGCATGTACCGACCAATGGGGAATGGATAACACTGATAAATTACCTGGGAGGCGAATTGGCAGCGGGCGACAAGCTGAAAGAGTCAGGAAGCATTCACTGGGGCGATATCAATTCAGGTACAAACATAACCGGATTTACAGCTTTGCCGGGAGGCATCCGGAATGAAACAGGTGTATTCACCGGAACAGGAACATCAGCTTTCTTCTGGAGTTCATCGTCGGTTCTGCCTTCCACCTCATATTCTTCGGTCCTTTATAATAATTCAACAAGCCTCACCAGGGTCAGCAATCCCAATGTAAGCGGTCTTTCGGTACGCTGCCTCAGGGATTAGCCTCCGAGCATATGCTCCAGAAATATTTTTATCCCGATTGAAATAAGGATTATACCTCCGACTATTTCGACCCGCTGGCCAAGTTTATTGCCGGCAGATTTACCTATTCTTATGGCAGTCATTGATGCCAGAAAGGTAATTACACCTATTATTACCCCGGAGAGCCATATTTTCATATCAAGAAGTGCAAAGCTTATTCCGACTGCAAAAGCGTCTATGCTGGTACCTACAGCAACAGTAATGAGCTCAACCGGCCTGGTATAATCCCGGGCCTCCTCGTCGGGCTTTCTTCTGATTCCCTCAATAATCATCCTGATGCCAAGGAAAAGAAGCAATGCGAGGGCGATCCAGTGATCTGCTGCTTTAATGAATTCACTCACAAATGACCCGAGAAAATAACCTGCCACCAGGAGACCTGCCTGAAAGAAGGCAAGTACAATTGCCACACGGATAGCCGGTATAAATCTTATTTGATTTTGCACCACTCCATATGACAGGGATACTGCGAATGTGTCAAAGGAGAGGCCGAGAGCAACAGCAATAATTGTAAAGAAATCCATCTGAAAAAGTAATGAGGGCAAATATAAATAATATAAAACAGTGTTTTAATGAATTAAAATTGATTGCATATATTTGACCACTTAGGTAAACCTGATGAGAGCAGTTATTCAACGCGTTAAGAAGGCTTCTGTGTCAATCGGAGGTAAGGTGCGGGCCGGGATAGGGCCCGGACTGCTTGTATTTGTCGGTATAGAAGAGGCTGACGGGGAGACTGATATCGAATGGCTGGGAAATAAAATTGTTCATCTCAGGATTTTCAACGACAATAACGGGGTAATGAATCTTTCTGTAATGGAAGCAGCCGGGGAAATAATGGTTATCAGCCAGTTTACGCTTCATGCAAGGACAAAAAAAGGCAACCGCCCCTCATATATAATGGCTGCCCGCCCCGAAAGAGCGATTCCGCTTTACAACAGGTTCCTTGATCATCTTTCGGGACTGTCAGGAAAGAAGATAGCTACAGGTGAATTCGGGGCAATGATGGATATAAGCCTTGTTAACGACGGCCCGGTCACAATAATAATTGACACAAAAAGCAAGGAATAGGAACTGATGCAGGATATTAATAACGCGGAAGATGGCATGGCTTTTAAGAGATCGGTTCTGGTTGTATCTGCTTTTGCGGCTTTCCTGACACCATTCCTGGGTTCGGCCATTAATCTTGCACTGCCATCAATAGGAAAGGAGTTCGGTGCAAATGCTGTTGAGCTGGGATGGATCGTCAGCAGCTTTATAATGTCATCCGCAATATTCCTGCTGCCCTTCGGAAGACTTGCTGATATAGTGGGCAGGAAGAAAATATTTATGTGGGGTATCAGTCTTTTCACGCTGTCGTCATTTCTGATAATTTTTTCATGGGATATTGGATCGCTCATAGTATTTCGTATCTTCCAGGGTATTGCCGGGGCAATGATCTTTGGAACCAGCCTGGCAATAATTACTTCTGTTTTCGGGCCCGGAGAACGGGGCAGGGCGATGGGAATTAACATAACTGCAGTATATTCAGGTCTTTCGGGAGGACCTGTCATCGGCGGTTTGCTGACACAATATTTTGGCTGGAGAAGCATTTTTGTATTTCTGGTTCCGCTCGGAATAATATCACTCTGCCTTATACTTACTAAAATAAAAACAGAATGGTCTGAAGCTGAAGGGGAAAAATTCGACTGGAAAGGATCAGTTATCTATGGTGTTTCCATAGCCTCATTTATGTACGGATTTTCAAAGCTGCCGGCCGCTGCAGGATGGATATTCCTGGGATCGGCCCTGGTGATGGGCCTGGTATTCGTCTTCGTAGAGAAGGCATCAGGAAATCCGGTTTTCGATGTCAGGCTGATACTCAGGAACAGGATATTTGCTTTCTCAGGTATCGCTGCCCTGATACACTATTCAGCTACTTCAGCCACTGGTTTTTTTATAAGCCTGTATCTTCAATACCTTAAGGGTTTTGACGCAAGGACAGCTGGATTGATAATGATATCACAGCCTCTGATGATGGCCCTGCTTTCACCGCTTGCAGGAAAGTTGTCAGACAGGTATAATCCCGGTGTAATAGCTTCTTACGGCATGGGGCTTACTGCTGCCGGACTGATTATTCTTTGCCTGGTGAAAGCTGAAAGTCCTGTTTATATCATTATAGCCCTGCTTGTTGTAATGGGTGTCGGTTTTGCACTTTTTTCTTCTCCAAATTCCAATGCCATCATGAGCTCTGTCGATAAAAAGCATCTGGGTGTTGCTTCTGGGGTTGTTGGAACAATGCGAATGGTTGGACAGATGCTCAGCATGGGAATAGCCATGATGCTTCTGTCGCTCTATATAGGCAGGGAGGCAATTCAGCCGGCAACCTATCCTGGACTTTCTGCCGCCATGCGCAGCGGATTTGTGATATTCTCAGGGCTTTGTATCCTGGGTATTTTTGCTTCACTTGCAAGAAATAAAAAAAATGCGTTATATTGACCACCCTTATTACTAGCTATGACTAAGCTTTACGAAAAACCAATCAAATCATGTCCTTCGGACAACGATATCAGGAAAGGTCTCAAAGAGGTCAGGGAAATGATCCCTGCAGTTCCGGAAAAACGCCTGTTGATGAAGATCCTTAACCTTATTGATCTTACCAGTCTTAACACTACAGACAGCAAGAGCAGCATTCTCCAGATGACCGGGAAGGTGAACAGCTTCCAGGGAAGATTCAGCAACATTCCTAATATTGCTGCAATCTGTGTTTATCCCAATTTTATTCCCCTGGTGAAAGAAAAACTGACAGTAAAAAATGTCAGAATTGCTGCTGTTGCGGGTTCGTTTCCGACATCGCAGACTTTCCGCAGTATCAAAATTTCGGAATGCAAAATGGCGTTAGAGGCCGGGGCTGATGAAATTGATATTGTGATGAATGTAGGAGCGTTTCTGGCCAAAGACTACGAGACAACAGCTGATGAGATAAGGGAAATAAAAGCCGCTGTGGGTGAAAAACATCTGAAGGTAATTATTGAATCGGGTCTGCTGGGCGATAATGAGCAGATATTCAGAGCATCACTGATTGCAATGGATGCCGGTGCTGACTTCATAAAAACATCAACCGGTAAAATAAATATTTCAGCTACCCCCGAAACAGCTTTCGTGATGTGCCGTGCCATAGCAGATTTTAATTCCGAAACCGGAATAAAGGTTGGATTCAAGCCTGCGGGAGGTATCGTAACCGCTGCGGATGCACTTCTATACTATCATATTGTAAATTATTGCCTCGGCGAAGAGTGGCTCAATAATTCTTTGTTCAGGATCGGAGCAAGCCGCCTGGCAAATAATATTCTATCAGAAATTGCCGGGGAACGACATGATCATTTTTGAAGCTGATACTGCATCTGTTTGCACCAGAAATCATGTTTCCGATGTTACTTTTTACGATTCTACAAGCTTTATTTTTACTCTTGGGCCCAGCTCTTCTGACAGGTTCCCGTTAACATTTATTGAAACCGGTTTGAAGCGTGAGGCCAGGGAGAATGATCTGCTGGTAAGAACACTGAAGGAAGGTGAAAAAATCCCGGCAAAGCCATTAAATGACGACTGGACTGTTTTCGCTGTTATGGCTTCAGTATTTCTTTATTCACTCATAAGTGCCGTTTCAAGAAGGTTCTTCCAGGATATGAAAAGGTTCTTTCTGTTCAGGGGGATAGGTGACCCTGCATCAAGAGATATGCAGACTTTGTTTTACTGGCAGTCAACAATTATCAACCTTGTTACATTTTTTAATGTTGCATTCTTTTTCTATTGCGCTGCTGATTATTTTGAATTCATACCTGAAACAATTCCGGGATTTCTTTTCTGGCTCCTTTGTTTACTTCTGGTGATAATAATGGTGAGCCTCCGGCATATGGTCTGCTACATTACAGGAAATATAAGCAATAATATTGAGGTTTTCAATGAATATATACTGACTGTATATTCGTCTTACAGATGCGGAGCCCTGATTCTTTTCTTAATTTCCGTAATGATGTTGTACACAGGATTTGTTAAAACCCAAATCCTTTTTATTTCAGGAACCCTGGTTGCGGCAGCGTTTTATATTATTCGTATTATCAGGCTCTTTTTGATTTTTATAAATAAGAATGTTTCTGTTTTCTATTTCATTTTATACCTTTGTGCGCTGGAATTTTTGCCTGTTGTCGTATTATTGAAATATTTTACAGGCCTGTTTTAGAGCAGCAAGCGTTTAACTTGTAAGTAGAACTAAAACCATAAGGCGTTGAAAATCAGGAAGATTTTAGTTTCACAGCCAGAACCTTCGGAGGCAAAATCTCCATACTTTGATCTGGCTAAAAAGTACAACCTTAAGATAGATTTTAAACCATTTATTCAGGTCGAAGGGGTTTTAATAAAAGATTTCAGGGCCCAGAAAATCAACCTCCCCGAGTTCACAGCGGTTATCTTTACAAGCAAGACGGGGATAGACCATTTCTTCAGAATCTGCAATGAAATGCGTTATACGGTGCCTGATACCATGAAGTATTTTTGTATAACTGAAAATATCGCGTTCTACCTGCAGAAATATATAGTGTACAGGAAACGCAAAATATTCCACGGAAAAGCAAAATTCCAGGATCTTATTGACGTTATTGTCAAGCACCGGGAAGATAATTTTTTCGTCCCCCTTTCTGAACCACATAATGCTGAAATACCTGAGCTGCTTGATAAGAATAAGATCAATTACACTATCGGAATCCTCTACAAAACTATAAGCAGTAACTTCTCGAACCTGAAGGATTTTGACTATGATATTCTTGTATTTTACAGCCCATCAGGAATAAAATCGCTTAAAGAAAATTTTCCTGACTTTGTTCAGGGCGACATTAAAATTGCAGCTTTCGGGCCGACAACAGCATGTGCTGTTGAACATGAAGGACTGAGACTTGACATTAATGCACCTAATCCAAAAGCTCCTTCCATGACAATGGCCCTTGACAATTTCCTCAAGGACCATAACAGAAACCAGAAGTAGTTTCATTTCACCGAAAATCCCGGCAGGAATTCCGGTGCAAGGAACATGGATAATTTCATAATCACATGAAAACCCGAAGAGACACTTTTCGGAAATATGAGAGACTCTGTGGTTTCAGTACAATCTCTGCACTTTTCAAAGACGGTGATGTTTTTTATACCCGCCTTTTCAGGATCGTCTGGAAAACCGACCCCTTCCCCTGTCCGCCTGGCGCCAGGGTTTTATTCAGTGTATCAAAGAAGAGTTTCCGTTCTGCGGTTACCCGCAACATTATAAGAAGAAGGATGAGAGAAGCATATCGCAGAAATAAACATCCGCTTTATGATTATCTAACAGAGCAAAACACTTGTATTGGTTTTGCCGTTATATATAAGGAAACCCATGTGTCCGGGTATCGCGAAATTGAAATTTCGATAATGGAAATGATTGAACAATTTATCACCCTGCTTAAAAAAACCATTAAATGAAGAGAAAATTGAAAACCAGGCTTGTCATTATTTTAAGCCTGCTGATGTTCGCAGGTATAGCAACAGGATTTATAATTACTCAGGAATCGCGTGACTTCAGGATAGTTAAGAATCTTGATATATTCTTCTCCCTTTTCCGGGAGCTGAATGCCTTTTATGTTGATGAGATTGATCCAGAAAAGGTGGTAAGAACCGGAATTGACAACATGCTTAAGTCGCTTGATCCTTATACTGTTTATTACCCTGAATCAGACGCTGATGATTTCACATTTATGACTACTGGGAAATACGGCGGAATAGGATCTCTGGTGAGAGGAGGCAGTGAGTATGTGGTAATAAGCGAAGTGTATAAGGGATTCCCTGCTGATGTTGCCGGGATCAGGGCAGGGGATGTGCTTAAAAAAGTGGACGGGGTAAATCTGAAAGGCCTCACCACCGATAATGTAAGCGAACGCCTTAAAGGCAATCCCGGCACTGGTATATCTGTTACCGTTGAAAGAAACGGATCAGAGTACGATTTCACAATGAAAAGAGAGAAGATCATAATTCCACCGGTTCCATACTACGGGATGATTGATGAAAAAACCGGATATATCCGTTTTACAAACTTCACACAGGATTGTGTTGAAGAAGTAAAAAAAGCACTGGTCGCCCTTAAAACCCAGAATCCGCAGCAGATAATTCTTGATGTCAGAGGAAATCCTGGCGGCCTTCTCGCTGAAGCTGTTGGAATTGTCAATCTTTTTATCGGACCCGGCAATGAGGTTGTTTCAACAAAAGGAAAAGTAAAGCAGTATGATGAAGATTTCAAGACTACCAGGGCTGCAATTGATGAAAAAATTCCACTGGCTGTCCTTATAAACAGGGGTTCAGCTTCGGCTGCCGAAATCGTGGCAGGAGCGATTCAGGATCTTGACAGGGGAATTATTGTAGGCCAGCGCTCCTTTGGTAAAGGTCTTGTACAGGTGACAAGGCCTCTCAGCTACAATACACAACTTAAGGTTACCACGGCAAAATATTATATCCCAAGCGGACGGTGTATTCAGGCTATTGATTTTTCACATCCCAATGAAGACGGAAGTGTCGGATTTATCCCCGACTCACTTATTTCAGAGTTCAAAACCCGTAACGGGCGTGTTGTAAAAGATGGCGGAGGTATTACTCCTGATGTTGAAGCTCTTCCCGGACAACTCAGTCAGATATCCACAGACCTTCTCCTCAGATACTATATATTTGATTATGCCACAAAATATTACTGGTCGCATCCCGCCCCGGCAAGAATTTCAGATTTCAGCTTTACCGAACAGGATTACACCGGCTTCCGGGATTTCCTGGTTGACTCTAAATTCAACTATACAACCCGGACTGAGGCCTCCCTGGGTCAGCTTATTTCTGATGCCAGAAGAGAAAAATATTACGACCTGAACCAAGCCCTTTTTGAAAAGCTTGAAACAGAGATAAGCCACACTCTTGATCATGACCTGGCAATGTACAGTGAAGAAATCAGAGCACTATTGGAGGATGAGATTATCAGCAGATATTTTTATGAGGAAGGAGCGATTTCCTGGGGCATTAAAAATGACGAACAGGTGTTGAAAGCACTGGATATCCTGAATGACAGGGAAAAATACAGTACTCTCCTTAACGTAAAACCAGCCCAGGCAATAACTTTCACTGAGCATCTGAGCGTGGTTTCATCCGCCGGTGAAAGGAGGTATTAACGCCACCTCATCTCCATCCCTGAGCCGGGGCTCGTCGTGTAGTATTTCCCGGTTTACCGATATCCGGTAATTGTAATGCACTATTTCAGGGAAATCATCCTGGATCCTTATTTTCAAATCCCCGAATGAATTAATATTGCGATAGTGTTTAACAGCAGTTTGAGCTGTTTCAGCCAGTACACCAAAAAAAAGCACTGTGATATCCATTATTTTTTCCCCTTTAATTACCCGTTACACCACTGCACCCTGACACCATTGCACCTTTCTAATGAGTTTCCATCCAGTTCTTTCCTGTTCCCCAGTCAACCTTAAGCGGCACCGACAATTCTGCGGCATTTGACATTTCATGCAGAACCATCTCCCTGATCGCTTCAAGCTCAGGGTTATATACTTCAAAGATAAGCTCATCATGAACCTGAAGTATCATTTTTGATCTGTATCCGCCCTCTTTTAGCCTGTGGTGGATCCTGTTCATTGAAATTTTAATTATATCTGCTGCTGAACCCTGGATCGGGGCGTTTATGGCGTTTCTTTCTGCATTTCCCCTGACAACCTGGTTGCGCGAATTAATATCCCTCAGGTATCTTCTTCTTCCGAACATGGTTGTGACATAACCCCGCGATCGTGCCTTTCTGATGCTTTCATCCATATAAGCCTTTACACCGGGATAAGAGGTGAAATAACCATCGATAAGCTCTTTGGCTTCCTTCCTTCCGATCGTGAGCCGTTCAGATAATCCAAATGACGAAATCCCGTAAATAATGCCAAAATTGGCTGTTTTCGCCCTGCTTCTCATTTCCCTGGTAACATCTTTAATATCCACCCCGAATATCTTTGAAGCAGTTGCGGCATGAATGTCATTTCCTGAAAGAAAATCTGAAATCATGCTGTGGTCACCGCTGAGATGAGCCATCAGCCGTAATTCAATCTGCGAATAATCAGCAGAGAAGAAAATATGATCTTCAGCCGGAATAAAAGCTTTTCTTATCTCCCTGCCCCGCTCCTCTCTTATCGGGATGTTCTGAAGGTTTGGATTATTGGAGCTTAGTCTGCCTGTCGAGGCGACAGCCTGGTTGAATGATGTATGTATCCTGCCTGTTTTTTTGTTTACCAGTTCAGGCAGGGCCTCAACATAAGTGGTAAGCAATTTTTTAAGCCCTCTGTATTCAAGTATTTTATCTATTATCGGGTTTTTGTGTCTGAGCCTTTGCAGGATCTCTTCGCTGGTATTGAACTGCTTTGTCGCGGTAACCCTGGCATTGTCGTCCAGCTTCAGGTGTACAAAAAGTACATCTCCCAGTTGTTTCGGGGATGAGATATTGAACTCCATTCCGGCAAGCGAAAATATCTCCTTTTCAAGAGTAATAATGTCATCCCTTAAGCTTGCTGTGATCGATTTCAGCGACTCTTTATCGAGAATGACACCGTTTCTTTCAATATCGGCAAGTACCCTGATAAGAGGCATTTCGATAACGGAAGCAAGATCTGCCAGTCCTTCTTCCTTCAGTTTTGATTCAAATACTCCTTTCAGCTGCCAGGTGATGTCGGCATCTTCAACAGCATATTCCTTAAGCTCCTCAACCGGGACCGCCCTCATGGTCTTCTGGTTTTTTCCTTTTTCACCAATCAGTTCCTCAATGTGCACAGGAGTATATGACAGATAGGTTTCAGAAAGAAGATTCATGTTGTGCCTCATATCCGGTTCAAGAAGATAATGCGCTATCATGGTGTCAAAAAACGGACCTGCAACCTCAATACCATAATTCGAAAGAACCTGAATATCGAACTTTATGTTCTGTCCCGCTTTAAGTATTCCCGGATGCTCAAGAAGGGGCCTGATGATATTCAGAAGTCTGTTTGTTTCTTCTTCTGAATCAGGAAAGTGTACCAGATAACCCTTCCCTTTTTCCCACGAAAGAGCAAGTGCTACTATTTCGGAATTCAGCGGATCAATACCAGTTGTTTCGGTATCAAAGCAGAATTCTTTAAGCCTCAGGGCCCTGTCAACCAGTTCTTTCAGATCCGTCTCATCGGAAATAAGAGTATACTGATGATCAATGTCATTAATTGATGATAATGAAGCGGGTGTTGTTTTCACTTCTGCATCAGCAAACAAAGTACCCTGGGCCGTATCCTTTTTCCCGGCTTCTTCTGTTTTAACTTCCTTTTCCCCCTGTCTCTCTAATTCTGACAGGATCTTTTCCCCGGCGGTTCTGAACTCCAGCTCATCAAAAAGAGCTTTAAGCCTGGCTGAATCAGCAGGTTCTTTTTCAAGCTTTTTTTCATCAAAATCCACAGGTACGTCCAGTGCGATCGTTGCCAGTTTTTTTGACATCTCAATCTGCTGCCGGTTGTTTTCCATGATTTCTTTTAGCCTGCCTTTAAGCTGAGCCGTATTCTTAAATATCTCTTCCACGGAACCATATTCTGAAATCAGCTTCTTTGCGGTTTTTGGCCCGACACCCGGGGCGCCTGGTATATTGTCTGAGGCATCTCCCATAAGCGCCAGAATGTCGATTACCTGGTCAGGGCGTTCAACCGAAAACTCTCTTTTCACATCTTCCTCACCCCATTGAACCGACTCATTTCCGCTTCTTGACGGCTTGTACATAATTGTATTCTCATTGACAAGCTGGGCAAAGTCCTTATCAGGTGTCATCATGTAAGTGACAAAACCTTCTGCAGATGCTTTTCTTGCAAGAGTTCCGATAATATCATCAGCCTCGAATCCGGGATAGTCAATTACAGGTATATTATACGCTTCGAGGAGCTTTTTTATGTAAGGCACTGCCTTTTTGATGTCTTCCGGTGTTTCATCGCGGTTTGCCTTGTATTCACTGAACATTACATGCCTGAAAGTAGGTGAAGGAGTATCAAACACTACTGCAATATGAGATGGCTTATGTTTGTTAAGCACCTCTTCAAGTGTAAGCAGGAATCCGAATATGGCAGATGTATTAAGTCCCTTTGAGGTTATCCGTGGATTCTTGATGAATGCGTAATATGCTCTGAAAATCAGAGCATAGGCATCAAGCAGGAATAGTTTCTTTTGGTGATTCTCCATTTTCTGTTTGTTTTATTGAACTGGATAGTGAGTTTTGAGTGCCTGAAGTGCCTGGATTTATAGCGTTCTTCAACTTTAGTCACTCCAAACTCTAGTCACTCATAACTTAAAAATCGTTGTCTTCAGCGAACCATTCAGCATATGAGTTTGCCGTCTCATAAAGTTTTAAGCTATGCAGCGAAGCACCTTCCGGCAGCTTGTTCCTGATGCGCCCTGCAAAATCTGAAACAAGATTCTCACATGTGGGCTGATAATCAACAATCATAGTGTTACCAAATGTTTTTTTCATCATTTCCAGTTTTTCCGTGTCGTACCGGCTGCTTACCACGACAGAATGATCAAACCGGCTGATTATTTCCTTTATAATTATTGCCTTCAGTTCAGAGAAATCGATCACCATTCCGTTCCTCGGGCTTTTATCATTTTCCCGGGGTCTTCCCGAAAGTGTCACAAAAAGTCTGTAAGAATGACCATGTACGTTTCTGCATGGTCCGTCATAGTCTTTCAGAGCGTGAGCCATTTCAAATGAGAATTCACGCGTAATTCTGATAATATCGGCCATTATCGGTATGATTTATAACATCATCAAAAGTAACTATAATTTGAGTACATTTGCAGGCGTGGTTTTGATCTCATATATTTCGATGACAGAAGAAAACACCCGTCTTACTTTTCCTGCACTGTTTCATGAAACAGTCCGGAGGCATGGAGGTTCCCTGGCTTATTCCTTTACCGGAGAAAAACCGTTAACCTGGTCGGAAGCCGATGAAATGATACGTTCTCTTTCAGCGTTTCTTGAAAACTCCGGCATTTCACGTGGAGACCGGGTTGCTATACTTAGCTCAAATATGCCGAACTGGCCGATAGCCTATTTTGCAATAACATTCAGCGGGGCCGTTGCCGTCCCGGTGCTCCCTGATTTTTCTGCCACAGAGGTATTCAATGTGCTGGAACATTCAGGGGCAAAAGCATTGTTTGTTTCCTCATCGTTGTACCCAAAGGTCGAAAATGCAAGACCGGAAACCCTCCGGTTTCTTTTCAGGATTGAAGATTTTACAATTATTTATCCTGAAAATGAGTCTCTTAAATTTGTTGAAGGTACATCGTCTTCTTCTGTTTATGAAGTTCAGGAAGATGACCTCGCTTCCATTATTTATACTTCAGGCACTACAGGAAGGTCAAAGGGAGTAATGCTTACCCATAAAAACATTTGCTTTAACGCATTTCGCGGAAAAATAATACAGGATGTCGATGAAAATGACAGGTTCCTGTCAGTTCTTCCGTTATCACACACTTACGAAAACACTCTCGGGCTTATCCTTCCGATGCTTGGCGGTGCATGTGTTTATTACCTCAGAAAACCGCCTACACCGGCTGTCCTTCTGCCGGCCCTTGAAACTGTAAGACCAACACTTATGCTTACGGTTCCCCTTATAATTGAAAAGGTTTACTTTAACAAGATACTTCCTGTCTTCCAGGATAAATTCCTTCTGAAAGTGCTTTACAGCATCCCGTTCCTAAGAAAAATATTTAATGCAGCGGCTGGTAAAAAACTGATGCATACTTTTGGAGGTAATCTTAAATTCTTCGGAATCGGCGGATCAAAAATCAACAAAAATGTTGAAAGGTTCCTCAGGGAGGCAAAATTCCCATACGCTGTCGGATATGGTCTTACCGAAACGGCACCTCTTCTTGCGGGAGCAAATCCTGCAGATACGGTCTTTGAATCTACAGGTCCTGCAATCCGGGGAATAGAGCTAAAGATAAATCAACCTGATAAAAAAACCGGTGAAGGAGAAATCTGGGCAAGAGGGCCCAATATTATGAAAGGCTATTACAGGGAACCTGAAATTACTGCTGATGTTCTTACACCGGACGGATGGTTTAAAACCGGGGATCTCGGAATGCTGGATAAACATAATAACCTGTTTATTAAGGGTCGGATCAAGAACATGATATTAGGTGCAAGCGGGGAAAATATTTATCCCGAAGAGATAGAGGCGGTCATCAACAATTTCCGGTTTGTGGTCGAATCACTTGTGGTTCAGCAGAAGGGCAGGCTTGTAGCAATGGTCCATCTTAACATGGAGGACCTGGAAATGAAATACCATAACCTGAAGCATGACATGGAAGAAAAATTCGAGGAAAAGAAAGAAGAGCTTATTAATGAGCTTAAGGATTATGTTAATACCCATGTCAACAAAGTGAGCCAGATAAACAAAATAGTTATACAACCTTCTCCTTTTGAGAAAACTGCCACGTTGAAAATAAAACGATTTCTGTATACTTAGTTTAGACCCCCGGTCTTTCTTTCAACATGTACCCGCCCCCAACTGTCCCGCGAAGCTTCAACGTAGCGGGAGGGTTGGGGGTGGGTACTTGTAAGTAGGTATTATTTTACTGCCTCCCTGTATCTCTCATTTACGACATCCCAGTTCACTACATTCCAGAATGCCTCAACATATTCAGGCCTCCTGTTCTGATACTTGAGATAATAAGCGTGTTCCCACACATCAAGAGTCAGCAGGGGCGTTCCTTTTACCGGCGATACATCCATAAGCGGATTATCCTGGTTTGGAGTGCTGCACACCACCAGTTTTTTACCCGGTGACAGAACCAGCCATGCCCAGCCACTTCCAAAACGTGTCTTTGCCGCATTACTGAAAGCTTCCTTGAATTTATCAAAAGAACCAAACTCTTTTGTCAGTGCAGCTGTCAGTTCAGCCGAGGGACCTGATGAGGATTTACCAAGGTTCTCCCAGAAAACAACGTGATTGTAATAGCCGCCTCCGTTGTTCCTGACCGCATCCCCATATTTTGATACCTCCGCAAATATCTTTTCAACCGGGGTGTTTTCAATTGCTGTACCCTTAAGTGCATTTACAAAGTTATTGTAATATGCCCTGTGATGTTTGTCATAATGGATCTCCATTGTCCTGGCATCAATATAGGGCTCAAGTGCATCATAGGCATATGGCAATGCCGGAAATTCTTTTGTGTCAATCTTTTTCATAGTTGTATTCTTTAATTCGTTTTCCTGACCTGAAAGGGATAGCGCTGAAAATAAGAACAGTAAAGTCCCGGAGATCAGGTTTTTGTAAATTTTACTGTATTTCATTGTTCACTGTTTTAGAACACAAACAAAAGTGACCCGGAAATGTTCAGCTGAATTTCTACAAATCAAATAGTTCCATCAAAATTATTATTATTTATGCAACTTTTAGCTTAAATTTGTCGTTATATGGTTAATCAAATCAGAATAAATATGAAAAAGATCCTCTCGTTACTATTGCTGTTCGTTTTCATGGCCAGCCTTCTTACAGGGTGCAAGAAGAAAAAAGGCGATCCTCCAATATTGCCGCCTGAAGAGTCTTTTGTAATTGACTTCAGCAACTTTCAGGCAGGTAAATCTGCTGATTTTTCAGCATTTGAAAAAGGAGTTGAAAACAGTAACTGGGAGTTTGCAGTCCTGGTATCAGGGTATTTCAGGATCATAACAGTATCAACCCTGGCTGTTCCGATAGCAGCATTTAATGTCGCCATCGATCAGACACCAACATGGCTTGAAGAAAAAACCTGGCAATGGAGCTATACTGTAACTGTTGCCTCGGTTACCTATAAAGCCAGGCTTGTAGGGCAGATCCAAACCTCAAGCGTATCATGGAAAATGTATGTTACCAAGGAAGGCACTGGCGGATTCGCTGAATTCCTCTGGTTTGAAGGCACAACAACTGTTGATGGCACCGGAAATCCCACATCCGGTTCATGGACACTTAACGAAAGCTCTGCCGTACAGCAACCCCTGCTGAAAATCGACTGGACAAAAACAGGAACAGCAATGGGCACTATTAAATATACCTATTTGAAAACCGGTAGTTTTAAAAACAGCTATATTGAATACGGTAAGACAACAGGGACTTATGACTCATTCTACAATATTAACTATTATAACGGCACTGCATTCGCCGATATGGACGTGGAGTGGAGCTCCACAGCATCGAATGGCCGGGTAATGTGCCCGTTGTGGTTCGGTGATAACGTTTGGCACTGCTGGAACAGCAACCTGGCCAATATAGTTTGTCCGTAAAAGATATTATATGAACTTCAGGGGTGTCTGCACAAGGCACCCTTTTTGTTTTAAATCATTGAATTTTTTGTATTTTGCGCAACTTATAAAATAGATTACTGATGTCTGCCGGTAAAAAATCAATCCTGATAATCGCCCTTATCCTGATTTCTGACCAGATATTTAAGTTCTGGGTTAAAACGCATATGGTCATGGGTGAGGAAATTCCCTTGTTTGGTAAATGGGGAATGCTTCATTTTGTTGAGAATAACGGCATGGCTTTCGGAATGGAAATGGGCGGTAAGGCTGGTAAACTTGTCCTCAGTACATTCAGGATAATAGCAATAATAGGTATAGGCTGGTTCCTTAATTCAATAATTAAAAGAAAGATAAACACCGCGCTGATCATTGCAGTAAGCGTGATACTTGCCGGAGCGGTCGGGAACCTTATTGACAGCGCTTTCTATGGACTGATTTTCAGTGAAAGCTACTACCAACCTGCTGTTCTTTTCCCTCCGGGCGGCGGTTATTCATCATTCCTGCATGGTAAAGTTGTGGATATGCTTTACTTCCCTGTAATAAATACACACTGGCCCGCATGGTCGCCATTCAGGCCCGGAGAATCTTTCATTTTCTTCCGGCCTGTTTTTAATATTGCCGATTCAGCAATTACCTGCGGTGTTATTTCCATACTTCTCTTCCAGAAAAAGATGTTCAGTGATCTTAAATGAGCCTGAGCCCGGAGCCGGATTTTAATTATCTTTGATCATATTTACGCCAGATGTCAGTACTTGACGATATCAGGGATCCTGTGGCCAGGGAGATGAACGAATTCGAATCTTACTTCAGCAGGACCATGAAGAGCAACATTCCGCTGCTGAAGATCATTCTGAATTATGTTCTTCGACGTAAAGGAAAGCAGATGAGGCCACTGCTGGTATTTCTGACAGCCAGACTCAATGGCGAAATATCGGAAGCTTCCTACGTGGCAGCAACCATGATAGAACTCCTTCATACAGCTTCTCTTGTCCATGATGATGTGGTTGATGATGCAAATGAGCGCCGTGGAGCCTTCTCGGTGAACGCGTTGTGGAATTCACGTATAGCCGTCCTGGTTGGCGATTATATGCTTTCAAAAGGATTGCTTGTAAGCGTTGAAAAATCCCGTTATGATATGCTCGAGATTGTTTCAGAGGCTGTGAAATCCATGGTCAAGGGTGAGCTTCTCCAGATCCAGAAAGCAAGAAAGCTCAACATAAAAGAGGAAGATTATTATAAGATCATCATGAGTAAAACAGCTGCTCTGCTGTCGGCCTGCACAGCTACCGGAGCCCGTTCGGTAACTGATGACGCTGATGTTATACAGCTCATGAAGGATTTTGGTGAGAATATAGGTATCGCTTTTCAGATCAGGGATGATATTCTTGATTATGAGGCAAACGGATTAACAGGCAAACCTACAGGGAATGACATTAAGGAAAGAAAGATCACCCTCCCGCTCATAAATTCACTGCAATTGGCGCCATACCTTCAGAAAAGGCATATTCTTTCCATTGTAAGAAGCAAAAAGAAAACCAAGGCTGAAATCAGGGAGGTAATTGATTTTGTGATTTCCTCCGGCGGCCTGGAGTACGCTGAGCTTAAAATGAACCAGTATCGCGATAAGGCACTGGCTATTCTTGATTCGTACCCCGATTCAGACGTAAAGGAATCATTGAAGAAATTCGTCAATTACACAACCGCGCGAAAACAGTAACAGAACTGAAGGTTTTACGCAGCTTCCAGTGCAACCTTTGTTACCTTCTCCATATCCTTGTTGTAATATCTTGAGCCAAGATAGAACAGTACGGAGCCTATCACAAGCATAAAAGGAAGAATAGACAAGGCTGTCTTTATATTGGTTTTATCATATATTCTCCCCAGGATCATAGGAGCCATTGATGAACCCAGAAGGTTCTGGACAAGAACCGCTATTGCATATGATGTTGCCCTCAGTCCCGGATGAATTACATCCTGTGTAACAGCAGCAGCACCCGCAATGAACATTATGATGAAAACACCCATAGCCAGAAGGACAATATATTGAATCGTACCGGGCTTCATCTGAAGGGCTATAAAAAGAAGAACAGCAGTAATAAGTGTTGAGAGCGCAGGGAACAGGAGCCTTGCATTGGCTCTTGTTTTGCGCCAGGCATCGGTGATATATCCGCCTATAGGTGCACCTACAAGAGCCAGCACCATAACTATGCTTGCCTTTCCGCCTGCCTTATCCATTGGCATGCCCTGAACATTCTGGAAATAGGTTGACAGCCAGGTAATAAGAGCCGTTGTAACAAACACAACAGCTGCCATTCCGAAGTATGTGTAAATGACTGAAGGCCGCGACAGAAATTCCTTTACCATGTCCTTCTTTTCCATCCTGACCCGGTGACTGGTTTTGTCAACAAAGGCCAGGTCAACCGTTTTGTAGTCTTTTATGAAAAGAAAAAGAATGGCAATTATCAGGCCGGGTATGGCCACAATACCAAATGCATGCTTCCAGCCAAGATGTACTGCAATTACTCCGCCCAGAAAATGTCCTATTGCCGTCCCCAAAGGAATTGAAGCGTTCCACAAACCCATCATACGCGACCTCTTTTCCAGGGGAAACAGACCTGAAATCACCGCGCTTCCTCCCGGGGCATATCCCGCCTCCCCGATCCCGATAAGCGCCCTCGCCATAAATAACTGTACATAATTCCCCGTAAGCGCGCACAATGCCGTTGCAAAGCTCCACATGATAGCCATAATACCAATGGTTTTTGTACGGCTCCACCGGTCAACCAGCAGGGAAACAGGGAAGGTAAGTATGACAATTGCCCAGTAAACAGCAGACACAAGCATGCCGCTCTGTGTATGGGTTATCCCCCATTCCTTCTCTATTGAGGGGAACATTGAGGTTATAACCATCCTGTCGATATAGTCGAACATATAAAGCAGGAATAACAGAATAAAAACATAGTATGAATACCTCTTGGAAAAGAGATATCCCTGCTGAACTTCAGTGTTTTTCATAGGATTTTTGCTTTACCGGGATACCAAGTAAGCAAAAATTATTTCAGTTGATAATTTTTGTTTTAATTTTAAGTCTTTATACTTAGGTACCAGATTTCTGTCCCTTTTTTATTCACAAATAATTAAACGGAATGACAAAACTAAAACAAATTGAAGAGTTCCTGGCAGCTGAAACGGTTGCAATGGCCGGTGTATCAAGGAATCCGAAAAAATTTGGATTCATGGCATTCAGGGAACTCCGGGAAAAGGGTATGAACGTAATCCCTGTTAATCCAAATGCCGGAGAAATACACCAGGTAAAAACCTATCCTGATATCATGTCGCTGCCGCCTGAAGTGAAAAATGTAATTATTATGACACGTAAGGATAAATGTGCCGGCCTTGTCCGTGAAGCAAAGGCAAAAGGACTGAAGCACATATGGTTACAGCAATCATCCGAAAGCAGCGATGCGCTGAAGGAGCTTGAGGGAACTGATATAAACTATATTTCCGGACAGTGTATCCTGATGTATTACAAGCCTCACGGCGTTCATAAGTTCCACTTAGCCCTCAAGAAGCTGTTCGGCCGTTACCCGAAATGAAGACTGAAATAAAAACCATTACCAATAAGCAGTAAAGACAAAGAATACAGGGTCTCTTCACAGGATCTGCTGCCACTGATTAAAAACAAGGCTGCCCGCAGTGCCTATGACATTTATCCCGCATTTAAGATTGATGATGGCCTTATTTCTTCCGGATTCGATAAACTAACCGCGTGGATCAGCCGGTACAGAATCGTAACCATTGACGGTTATCATGGTGTCTTTTTTGAAAGAACATTGAATGAAATATGCGGCATCCTCAGGAAGAATTACTCCCTTAAAATAATCAATACTGAATCCCTTCTGAAAAGCAGTGATGAAATAAACAGACTCGCCGCACCTTTTCTGGGCGGAGACGACCCTCTGTTCGGAAAAAAGTGTACACTCCGGCTCAGGGATTTCTTCACTCCCGGTGCTTTACTGAAAGCAGTTCCTGATGAAAATGCAGACATCTCAATTATAGCAGGACCCGGAGCAGCACTTGCAGAATGGCCCGGGATTCTGATCTATATTGATATTCCCAAAAATGAAATCCAGTACAGGTCGCGGGCAGGCACTATTGGCAACTTCGGCTTGCTGCCCGGTTCCGGTCCGGCTGAAACCTATAAGCGGTTTTACTTCGTCGACTGGGTTGTCATGAACAATCATAAAAGAGAAATCCTTGCTGAAATAGATCTTTATGCAGACGGGCAAAGACCCGATCTGCCTGTCTTCATAAACGGTGAAGATCTCAGGAGATCAGCTGCTGAAATATCCTGCTCCCCGTTCAGGGCAAGACCATGGTTCGAACCGGGTGCATGGGGAGGGAAATGGATGATAAAGAACATCCCGGGAATAAATAAGGATGTGCCTAACTATGCCTGGTCCTTTGAATTGATATCGCCCGAAAACGGCATCATAATTGAAAGTTCTTCATTGATGCTTGAAATCCCGTTCGATGTGCTTATGTCGCTTGAGGCCAAAAATATTCTTGGCAGCTGTCATCCGGCCTATGGATATGAATTCCCGATCCGGTTTGATTTTCTTGACACTTTCAGCGGCGGGAACCTGTCGCTGCAATGTCATCCGCAGCCGGAATATATTAAAGAAAACTTCGGTGAATCCCTTGCGCAGGAAGAAGCCTATTATATTCTTGACAACGCTGAAGAATCTTCCGTATATCTGGGTTTCAGGGATGATATAGATCCGCGCGAATTCCGTGAAGCCCTTGAAAAGAGCGAGGCAACAGGTGCCGAAATTGATCCTGAAGAATTTATCCTGAAGCACTCGTCAAAAAAACATGATGTGTTCCTTATCCCCTGCGGCACAATCCACGGATCAGGAAAAAATAACCTTGTCCTCGAGATCAGTACTACTCCCTATATTTTCACATTTAAAATGTACGACTGGGTGAGAAAAGATCTTAACGGCCGGCTCCGGATCCTCAACATAAAAAGAGGAATGGACAACCTTTGCTTTGACAGGAAGGGAAACTATGCTAAAGAACATCTTATCCCTGAGCCTGTTCTGATAGAAAGAGGAAATGACTGGCGTTTATTCGATATACCCACTCATCCCACTCATTCATACAGGATCCACCGGTATCATTTCGAGACAAATATCGAACTTAACACAGATAACAGATGCCTGGTCATGAGCCTTACAGGGGGGGAAAGCATCATGATTGAATCAGCAAACGGAAGAAAAGCTGTTTTCAGCTTTGCGGAAACATTCATAATTCCTGCTGCTGCAGGAAATATCCGTATTTCAAATAACTCCCCCGGGGAAGCAATACTTACAATGGCATTTATTAAATGACGAAACTATGAGGAAATATATTCTTGTACTTTTGGGGATCATTGTTGCTCAGTCATTTCAGCTGAATGCACAGGACTTCATTAATGAAAATGATCTTATCGTTAACGGGTATTCCTCAAAGACAGCCGGACTTGACTTTGATTATCATTCATGCATTCCCGGGCTTCGCGAAAGCCTGCTGGTAAGAGCAACGACAGGAAAAGATTTTCTGGAATGGGAAACAGATCCGGTTCCCGGTGCCGGAAAAAAATCATTTGCAGCAATAATATGGGTAACCGCAATAGGATCGAGCCCGGGAATTGCAGAAATGCTGCTGACAACCGATCAGAACCACCATTTTGCTTTTAAGACTGACGGCCGGAAATCGTGGACGATTCAATCAAACGACGGTTCTTCCCTCAGCTTTCATGCAATAATGACCGACCAGCATGGTGATCATCACGGGTACATGATCCTGAGGATACCTTCCGAAAAAATAATGGCTGGCTCGCCGGTGAGAATAAAAGTAACCGGCAGCGCAGCAGATCTAACTTCATGGTACATGACCTATAAAAAGCCTGTCAGAACAGCAGTTACTCTGAATTCATACCCGGCAGTAATAAAGCAGAACAACCAGCTGCTTCAATTTGTGGAAGCCGCCATATTCTATTTCGGAAAGCCCGCAGAAGCTTCAATCTATGCCGGCAGTAAATTAATTGCAAACACATCTTTATCGTTTGGCTATAATTCGGTGAATGTCGGCTTGCCCCAGGTCAGCAAGCCTGCAAACATAAAGCTGAAAATAGTCGCAGGAGATTTTACAGCAACAAGCAATGTCACTCTTTTACCAGTAAAAAAATGGTATGTTGATCTCATTCAGCATTCCCACACCGACATTGGATACACGCGTTCTCAGCCCGAAATACTCGCCGAACACCTGCGATATATCGATTATGCGCTGGACTACTGCGATGCCACTGATGATTACCCGGAAAATGCAAGGTTCCGGTGGACCTGTGAGGCTTCGTGGCCGGTTGATGAATATCTTAAATGCAGGCCGGCAGAACAGGTTGAAAGACTTATCCGGCGTATTAACGAAGGCAGGATCGAGGTTACCGGAATGTATTTTAATTTTGACGAAATCCCTGATGAACAAATACTTGCAGCCTCACTGAAGGCCGTCGACAGGATAAAGAAAAAAGGTATAAAGGTTACCCTCGCCATGCAGAATGACGTTAACGGGATCGGATGGTGCCTGAATGATTATTTCAATCTCACAGGCATAAGATACCTTAACATGGGAACCCACGGACACAGGGCCCTGATCTGTTTTGATAAGCCTTCAATGTTTTGGTGGGAATCACCCTCAGGAAAACGCATTCTCACGTTCAGGGCTGAGCACTATATGACCGGAAATACTGTTTTTGAAATGCAGTCCGGCGACCTGGTGAAGTTCCGCAATAACCTCCTGAATTATCTTAAAAACCTCGAACAAAAGAATTATCCTTTCGACGAAATTGCCATTCAGCATTCAGGATACCTGACAGATAATTCACCTCCTTCAACCATTGCAAGCGACCTTATCAGAGAGTGGAATGAAATTTTTGAATGGCCCAAACTGACAACTTCAACTGCAGAGACATTTTTTAGAAACATGGAAGGCGACCATGCTTCCGAATTTCCGGTGATCAGGGGTGCGTGGCCCGACTGGTGGACAGACGGATTCGGTGCCTCAGCCAGGGAGACGGCAGCAACCCGAAAAACAGCTGCTTCTCTTCTCGCCAATACAGGTGGCCTGTCAATGGCGGCATTGTCAGGTATTTCAATTCCTGATGGCACCATGAAAAAAACAGATCTGGTAAATGAAGCATTATTGTTCTACACTGAACATACTACCGGATATTCTGAGAGCGTAAGGGAGCCCCTCAGCCTGCCTACAATGGAGCAGCGTGCTCTCAAGGAATCCTATGCCTGGGAGGCAAGCCGCCGGGTGGCCTCTCTCGGCGAAGATGTCATGGGTCTTCTCCAGAGCAGATTCAAACGGGAGGCTGATCCATCGCTGCTTATTTTCAACTCCCTGAACTGGAAACGGTCAGGAATTGTAACAGTATATATTGATCATCAGCTTGTACCCAGAGGCACCATGGCAGGCATTTTTGACAATGACGGCAACCGCCTTCCTGCACAGGCAATTTCATCGAGATCCGATGGCACATACTGGATTGTATGGCTTAAAGATATCCCGGCTTTCGGTTACAGAAAATACCTGATCAGGCCGGTCACCGGAGGAGACGAGATGCCTCTGTCGAATAATGATACTGTACTTGAAAATCAGTGGTACAGAATAGTCCCCGACCTGGCAAAGGGAACTATCGTATCAATTTACGACAAGGAACTTTCACTGGAGCTTGCTGACCGGTCATCGCAGTACGGAATGGCTGAATTTATTCTGGAAAAGCTGGCCAACCGAAGCCAGATGGAAAGCAGAAGACTCGATGCCTTTGAGAGACTGCCCCTTGACACTGTATGGTTTGATTCAATGACACGGGGGCCGGTGTTTAACAGCATAAGATTTTATGGTGAGACGGAAACAGCCGAGAGTCCGCGCGGCTTTACAATGGAATTCCGGCTTTACAACACTGAAAAAAGAATTGATGTTGCATGTTCCATTACCAAGAAAAGCATAGTTGCTCCAGAAAGCTTCTATATTGCTTTCCCGTTCGGCCTAGAAAACGGAAAGCATTTTACAGAGGTCCAGGGTGGTGTAATAGAAACGGGTACGGATCAGATCCCGGGCTCATCAAACGACTGGTACACAGTTCAGAATTTCACTTCGATAAGAAACAGGGAGGCCCAGATAGTGCTTGGCTGCAGTGAAATGCCCCTGATGCAGTTCGGTGCAATAAATACAGGCAGGTATAAGGCAGGTGCAACACCACAGGGAAGTCATCTGTTTTCGTGGCCTATGAATAATTACTGGGTAACAAATTTCAATGCCGACCAGCGGGGCGGACATATATGGACTTATTACATCACTTCCTCTTCTGATGTTTCGAACGGATTTTCATCAAGGTTCGGATGGGGCAGCCGGATCTCTTTTCTGACCAGAATAATCCCAGGCAATGGTCCCGGCGATAATAATTTTGAAGGGTCATTTATAAGGGGCTTCCCTGAGAATCTTATTGTAGTCAGTACCTCTCCTTCGGCTGATGGAAAATCAATCATGCTCCACTGCAGGGAAACGGATGGCATAAAGACTGATCTGAAACTTATTAACGGGCTGACCGGACGGCCACTTGAAATTCACGAAACAGATGTCGCCGGAAATATGATTAACATCAACAGCGGTAATTTGGGTCCTTATGAGTCAAAATTCTTCAGAATAGATTTTTGATTCCTCATTTTAATGCTGAATTTTGTAGTAATGACAACCGGCAATGAATAATAAAAATAAATACCATGCCTGAACCCTCATATTTTTTCAGTACTGAATTTGCTGTCAGGGATTATGAATGCGACATCCAGGGAGTGGTGAATAACGCAAACTACCAGCATTATCTTGAACATGCACGGCATGAGTTTCTGATATCCAGGGGAATCAGCTTTGTACAGCTTCATGAAGAGGGAATCGATCTTATTGTTTCAAGAGTAGAAATAGATTATAAGTATCCGCTCCGCAGCCGTGACAGATTTATTGTCAGGATACATGTAATACGGGAGGGAAACCTGAAAATAGTTTTCATTCAGAATATCTTCAGGGTTCCGGATAATAAGATTATAATTAATGCAAAGATTACCGGGGTTGCAACAAAGGCCGGCAAACCGGCCAGACCTGGAGACCTTATCTCCAGGCTGGGCCTTGAATAAGTGA
>Ga0172366_10000711_pt1 | contig 24734 bp, 28 predicted proteins | sample LakKivSesite69cm_FD_114533 | JGI IMG/M metagenome (GOLD analysis project Ga0172366, IMG submission 114533) | Sediment microbial communities from Lake Kivu, Rwanda - Sediment site 69cm | ecosystem: Environmental > Aquatic > Freshwater > Lake > Sediment | place: Rwanda: Western Province, Lake...
ATTCAATATTTATGCATCTTTCTACAACTGGCACGCATCCACAATATATGGCCTCCCACGTCCTATGCGTGTCTATACCATTTCCTCTTGGGCAAATGCAAAAGCGCGACCTTATCATATTTTCAATATATGATTCAAAATTCAGACCGTTGATAGTCGGGTTTGTTAAACACCAGGGCATAGAATTATAATATTGAAAAACTTCAAGTCTGCTAGGATGGGTGCGAGGATTAAACTCTGCTACACAGGCATGTTTTTTAATACCATCAAAGGCTTCGCACATATCTAGCATTGTTTCTATCTTATTTATTTCTGGAAACCATTCAGAATTTTCAAGACCTATTGGTAAAGAAAAAATTCTAGGGTGTTCGATATCAACATTTTGGGCAAACCAAATATAGTTAGAATTATCAAAAATTCTCCAGTTGTCTTTAAGCTCTAATACTTGACTAGTAGAAAAATCGGAATTGTGAGTAATAATTTTTCCGGTTTTGACTTTAGAAAAATCAGCACTATGACTATCAAAATAATCTGTATCCGGTATGCCTTTAAATAATTCTCCTTGAATAAGAGTTTTCATCTATGTAGCCTTCTCATTTATAAATAAGGCATCTCCAAAAGCACGTCTTTGTAAGAAATGTTGGATTGGATCGACCGTGATCATAGTAAAGTTTAAATCTTCTAAAAATTTTACATATTCGTCAAACAAAACATTGTTATAATAATAATCTTCAAAAGAAACTTCGGATATGATATATGATACTTTTTCTACGTTTTTTAAAAATCCTGTCAATGCAATTTTTTCATATCCTTGTAAATCTAAACATAATAAATCTATTTTATCTAAATTATTCTCATTAAAAAAAGTATCTAAAGTAATAGATGGTACAATTATTTCTTTTTGTACAAAGGTTTTTTGACCACCCTTATGGATTAGAGCGGACGAAGCACCAATATTTTTATCTAAACTTTTTTGCATGCCTGTTGCATAAAAAGTTATTTCTCCGTTTTTATCGCTAACAGCTTTATCGATTAATTCAATTTTTGAATAGTTTTGTATATTTTCTTTACAAGTTTCTATACATTCTGGGTTGCATTCAAAAGAATATATTATTTCTGGATCATAAACTTTAAGCATTTCAATTGCGCCTAAACAATCTCTTGATCCACATTCTACGATAATCTTTATTTCTTTGTCTATATAGGGTGAAAATTTAGTATAACTACTATCCATTATATAAAACCTTCTAATTTTTTACTATGTATATGTAAATTAAATAAAGGGTTTCTAATTCCATCACGTTTAACGTATGGTAATCCATCAATCATATAAGCTTCGCATTTATTTCTCCATGCGTAATGATTAAAGTCTTTAAAGCCTTCTGCGTGGCCATTATTGGTACCACCTAAAAACTGCCCATAAGAGCCTGGATCAAAACAAAATACACCCGGTCCTAGACCTGGAATAGTTTTAAAAGTATCAATAGTACCAAAACTCATTGCTATTCTAAGCAAACTCATTTCGCTTACATGATCCAGTTCATAATATTGCCTTATTTCACTTTCTCCCAATCTCATAATATCAAGCATATGTTTACAGAGATTTGTCAAATGTTCATGTGTTGGGCAATACATGACTGCAAATGTAGCCTGTTTATCCGACATAATAGTGGCAAGGAATTCGTTAGGACCAACATCTTTCATCAGCACTGCAAAACTATAAAACATGATTACATCATTCTCGGTATGTAAAAATGTTTTTAAATTATTAATATCTGCATATGCAGCTAGATAAAAAATACGTTCACAAGTCTTATGCCAAAATCCATCAGGTGATGGGTAGGTTGTTTGTGGTGTTCCGTGTCTTTGAAACCAGCTTAGTTTATTAAAGTCTTGCACCAATTGGTGCTTAGTATAATCGGCTTGATCAACCCAATTAATGCTAAGCTTATCAAAAAATGGTTGTTTTTTCTTACAGATAAAGTTTATCGGTAAATCAGGATTAAGTTCTCTGGCCCTTTTTAAAGAGAGTACCGTATAATTTGGAACAATTTCAGAATCAGAGATAAAGGTATTAACTATCATTCTAGGTCCATGTATGAATAGTAAAAAGATTTATATCTTTATTTTTGTTTTTTTGTATTAGTTTATCGATTTCAGTTTCGTCCCAGTTGTTTGGATAAAACACGCCATAAGTTTCTACTTTGTGTTGTATCTTTTTATACAAGCTAGGGTATTTGTTCATAACATAGTTTCCATACATTTCAAATTCTGATAAAATGCAGTCATTAGATAGCAATGTATTCATTTTATTAAAAAAGTCAAGTGGTGGTCCGGTCATTTCTTGACAGATTTTTTTATTAAATAACATAAAGTCATTAATGAATGTATGATCAACGATTTTTTGTATACCAAAATGTTCCATAAAGTTAAAATATGGTTGATGGTGTTGTTCTCTATCAGAAATCCAGAAGGCCGATTCTATAATCAACGATTTATTAAAAATAACATCCGAATCCACAACAATATAGTTATCGCTTTTTATAAAAACGGGGAAAAGTTTTACCAACTGTTGAAATATCCAGCCGGGCCGATGAAATTTAATTTTTTCTTTATTAAACGGGGTAGCGTGCTCGTCTTCAATGTAAATGGTTTCAGCAATTTCTGTTTTATGAGGACAAACAATAAAAGTATTTTCTGGCTGTTTAGAGAAATGTTTACGAGTAGACTCTAGACAGTATGGTATTTTATAAATATCTTTTGGGGACGCCGTAATAATGAGATCGTATTTCATATTAATTTAATTTCTGTATGGGGAGAATTTACATGAGAAAAATCTAAGTTTTCCAATTTTATTCTATACCCAGACAAATAAAGTTGCATTAGATGATTTTTGCAATATGGATATTGATCGCCAGATCTATTTTCTATAGTTTCTTGAACTCTATTGTTAGGACTATTTACAACTTTGCTTCTATCAAAAAATGCTATTATATCCTGTGATGTAGTCCAAAACCTTTGTAAAGCGGCCTCAAATTCATTTGGTGTTTGTTGCCATTTTTTTATTTTTTCTAAATAAACTAATTCATCAACCATCTCAAGTATATCTTTTTTTCTATATATATGCCCGTCTACAGATAATGAATACGACCAATAGGAACCATATCTATATACAGATTTTTGCGTTATAAAAAAATCATTAACTTTACTTACTAATATAAGTGAATCATTTTCATAACTGCTTCCGTTTTGTCTTTTGCATATATTCATGCCTAATCTTAAAGAGAGGCAGGCTAATGATGGCCAATCAAATATTTCTTTAAATTGACTAGGATTAATCTCTATTGAATCATAAACAAAGCAATCATCTGTAAAAAAACAAATATATTCATTATCTGAAGATTCTATTGCTACTTGTATATCTTTAAACAACGACGGAAACTGAGGCCAAAAATCAACGTCCTGATGTTCGGATGCAACGGTTGAATATGCGTTATTATATTCATGTGAATTGTTATATATAACTATATTATGAGATGATTGTGGAAATAAATCCCTAATACTTGATAAACATAAATCAAGCTGCAATGGTCTATCTTTACTAAATATTATTGAAGTAATCAACAAATTTTTCCTTATTTTTATAATACCAACTTACAGTATTTCTAAGACCTTGATACAATTCAGTATTAGCTTTAAATCCGAATAATAAATACGCTTTTGATATATCCAAAGATCTTCTTGGTTGCCCGTCCATACCATTTGAATTAAATATCAAATCTCCATGATAACACATTATACCTTTTAATATATACGCTAAAGTACTAATAGTGCATTCTTCGCCAGTGCCTATGTTGATTGGATATGGAGTAGTATCTATATCGAGAGACATAGATATAACTTCCGCACAATCATCTATATATAAAAATTCTCTACTCGCTTTTCCATTTCCCCATATTTCTACAAAGGAATCACCTTTAGTAATTGCCTTATCTATTTTTAAAATAAGAGCAGGAATAACATGACTTGTTTTTGGGTTGAAATTATCCCATGGACCATACATATTTACTGGTATTAGGTTTGTAGAATTCATACCATATTGATGGTAGTACGATACTAGCATTTCCATTAATGTTTTTTTAGCTAATCCATATGGCGCATTCGTTTCTTCTGGATACCCGTTCCAAATATCCTCCTCCTTAAATGGGACAGGTGTATTTTTAGGATAAGAACACACCGTGCCGATCATAATAAACTTTTTAAGTTTACCATATTTTCTCGCGGTTTCAATTAAATTAATCCCCATAGATAAGTTTTCATATAAAAACAATCCGGGATTATCTTTATTTGCTTGTATTCCACCAACCCTAGCTGCTAAGTGAATAATTTTATCGGGTTGATGCTGATGAAAAAGATATCTAACATGATCTTGATTAGTCAAATCCCAATCAGATTTACCATTTAATGGTATTATATTATATTTTTCTTGTTTTAATTTTCTACAAACCGCTCGCCCCAAGAAACCGGAAGCCCCTGTAATCAATATTTTATCTAACACCCTATTTCTCCATCAATAGCTGAATAGACTCTTTTTCATATCCCAATAATTTCATTATTTTTGCAGTTCTATCAAAACCGGTATGATTTTCCATAACTATTCTTCTACCTATTTTTATTATAGCATCTCTATTATCTTTATTGCTTAGATAAAAATCTATTTTAGACTTAAAGTCTTCAGGATCACTCGCAATAACAATACCATCTTTAAATATTTTATAACCCTCGACATTATCAGAAATACAAAACCCGCCAGAAAATAATACTTTAAATATTCTTTCGTTGACATCAAATCCAAATTTTTGTGCGTGAGGCTCGCTTAAATTTGGACAAATCTTGGCAGACTTAAAAAGATTCTTCACATTAGAGTCGTGCAATAATCCACAGTATTGATTTACATCCCATACCTGATTTCCAAAGATTTTAACTTTATATTTTCCCGCCGGAAATAATAATGGCTTTAAATACTTATCTATTACTATCCCCTTGTAGGGCCAATAACCACCAACAAATCCGATATCACAGTCAAGAGATTCATCATATTCTGAGTTAGCGTATTCTATCGTATCGGCGCACATCATTATAGATTCTGCATTTATGCCAATAGATTCAAATTTGTTATGCGTATGAACCATTGCTTCTGGTGTATAATGAATGTGGATAAAATCCGGTTTTCCAGTTTCGTCTTTCAATCTTTTTAATAATTCTTTTTCCTTATTAGAGCAGAAAAGAATATTATATTTACTTTTATCTACCTCGGCCTCGTGATCTCCCCAGTCTCCAGCCCTGAGCACCACTCTCATATGGGGCCTCTCTTTTATACACTTTATAGATGCTTCATCTAAATTATATAATTGACCCATAAAAATATCTGGCTCAAATTTATCAAATACATCAAAAGCATTAACACTTTTTATATCCCATAAAGAAGCATAATGTCCCGCTTTTACAAACGCTCTAGCCCAGGCCATTCTTTGATAGAAATGCGCATGTATCCCATCACTGCTTATTAAAATTTTCATTATATAAATCCTTAATACAATCTATTTCTATTATCGGTGTGTTTCCATGTTGATAAAATTCAAATGATCCACCAGATTCTATTACTTTATTTAATACTTCAAAGGATAACATTTTTTTATCTTCTGGTTTATATTTTGAATATATATTTTTAATAATCTTCAACTCTTTACCGGTTATAAATGCTATTTGACACCATTTTGTGTCGAGTCCATAAGAAAATATAGTAACCCTTTTATCGTGTGTTGTCACACCTACTTCAAATTCACCGAAGTGTTTTTCATTATCAACCAAGATAAATGATTTGTTAAAATTAACATTATCAAATGTGTTTTTATTAAAATAAAGATCTCCATGAAAAAACAATACACTTTCCATCATTGTATTATTTATTGCTAGTCTTAGACTTTCTGAATTGTTTGTTGATTCATATAATTGATTTTCTATTATTCTTATTTTGTCTTTTACTCTTTTAATTATTTTATCTATACCTACACCAAATACGCCTATTATTTCTGGATTATTAAATGTATTATTTATAACTGATATTTGATGATCTATTAAGTATTGATTACCTATTTTTAATAAGCTTCTTGGTTCACTTGATTTTATTCTAGCCCCGATACCAGCAGATAGTATTACTACAGAAATATTATTTTTTATTTTAGATTTTTTAATGGATGTTACAGATTTTGAGAATCTATTCATTTAAACCTACTGCTTAATATTACCGCGTTTTTATTAAAGATTTCTAAGTTCATTTTCATTGATTGATTTTTACCGGACTCATTTACTATTGATAAAGATTCTGGAAAGTGCGATATTACACAATGATTAGAAATCCTAATCCAAAAATCATAATCTTCAGTGCATCCTATAAATCCTTGACTAGCAGGTCCATGTAATCTACTATCAAAGAATTCATTATTATTTAATATTATTTTTTCTGCATATATTTTTTTGAATAATGCACCGCTATGCACTATACATCTATTTAATAATAGTTCTTTTGAATAAGACTCCTTTAGCTCTTCTTTTATATAATTTTTACTATTAAAGGTTCTTATTATATCATAATCAGCATATGCTACGCCTATTTCATTATATTCCATTAATATATTTACAAGCTTTTCAACCTTATCTGATTTATACTCATCGTCCGCATCAAGTACGCCAAATATATTAGCCCATTCCCAAGCCTCCCACATGGCTAAGTTCCTGGCTGCACTAGCCCCGGAATTATTAATATTGATAAATTTAAATGTTTTATTATCGGTAAGATATTCATATGGTCCATTATAAGTATATCTTTTTATATTTTTTTCATTAACAAAATCCGCATTAGAATTTGTTTTTATGTTGGCGTATTCTTTTATTTTATTCCAAGAATCATCGCTAGATCCATCATTAACTAAATATATTCTTATATTACCTTTATAGCTTTGTTTTTCTATGCTCTTTATAGCATTTATAACATATTCACCATAATTATAATTTGTAAGTATTATAGCAACATTAGGTAGCATAAATATCTTCCCATGTTATAATTGAATTATTTTTATCCATGTCTCTAGCCTTATCTAAAAACATCCTATCATCATATTCATCTTGATCTATTTTTCTACATCTATTTCCATTTAGATATTTGAATAAAGATGTCTGAAATAAAAATCCATTAAAGTCATCATACGGTGTTATTATGGATACAACCTTCATATCGATATTTATTTTTCTATCCAAGACCTCTAATAAATCATGTTTTACTCTTTCTCCAGATGTGGTAACATACAACCATCCATTCATAGCATATCTAAAAGCTTCATCAATTATAAATAGTTTATTATCATAATCAACGTTTAATCTAACAATGTGCCGTAGCGTATCTTTCTCTAAATATTTATTCATCAGAGAAAATGTTTCCTCGTTATATTCTACTTTTGGAGTTACGACGACTACATATCTCGGCGATCTTTTTGTTTGCAATCTTATATCATTGAGTGTGACTTCTAAATCTTTTATAGGATCTTTCGTATTGATATCTAATATAATCAAAAATCCAATTCTTGGAAAGACTTCTTCTAAAACAACGTTTTCCTTATTTTCTATTTCATCAAGAGTTAATGAACTTAGCCATGATTCATCTCTATGTGTGGTACAAAATCTATCAAGAATATAATATCCGCTATCATCCTTACTATTTATACCGAGCTTTTCATCTCTACCTAGACAACATCCGGATTGTTGTTCATTTTCGATTTTTGCAAAAATACATTTATTACAATGTGTATGCATGTTAAAATCTCCTAGCTTTAATCATTGACGATGAAGTATTTTCGTCGAAATGTTTTTCTGTAATTTTTAATGACTTACTTATAATTGCCGCAACATATTCCATGGTTAATATGGATTTAATATTTCTATTGTTAGAAAATAATAGCTCATTAAATTCTTTAATATCGATATCGTTTCTAAAAAACTTCATACATATAAGATCTAGATCAGGTTCTATAATTAGAAGCTCGCCATTTAATCTAAGTTTTTTAATTACTTTGTTCAACAGCGCTTCGATTTCATTAAAGCTAAAACCGGAAATAAAATTTTGAACAATTATTTTAGTGGCCTCTCCATCTAGAACCATTGCTTCAAAAGCTGCTATATTTGATATAGATTTATAAGAGTTATCAAGCGACTGTTTTGCAGAAAGATATATTTTCATTTTATCTATGATTTTCAACCGTTGAGTAAAAAAGATTATTCCAACTTTTAATAAACCTGTCAAGGTTATATTTAGTATCTATTGTTTTTGAAGCATTCTCTCCAAGTTTATTTGCTAATTTTTCATCATTGAGTAATATATTTATATATGACTTTAATTCGCGTGGATCATTTGATATTAATCCATTTACGCCATGTTCAATTATATCGGGTATCATACAGTTAGCCGTCGAGATTATCGCGCAACCACACGCCATAGCCTCTAATAATACAGTTGGAACAGGCGAATGTAAAGACGTATTTAAAAATATTCTTGATCTTTGATAGGCGTATCTTAATTCATTTATTGATTTTGCTGGTTCTGAGAATCCCGGGTTTTTTCCAAGGACTCTTACCGGAAGTTCTACTTTGAATGGATTATTTTTTGTTCCGCTTCCTAATTTGATCCCAACTAAATCTTTCCATAAATTAAATCCACAACACCAATCCCTATTAGCCCAGTCGTTTACTACGGATAAACAGACATTATCTCTTTTTTCTTTTCCGGGATTCCAAAAACTTGTATCAACCCCATGCTCTACAACGAAACCGTCTTTAAAACCCCACTGATTCATGGAATATCTGGATATAAACGAAAACACATCATACAATGTATTTTTATTCATTTGTATTTGTATACCCGTATCATACCTAATATCGGGCAAAACGTGGTTATGTCTAATTATTGGTATGCCGGTGCTATTTTTATTTAATCCTTTTGAAGATGAAAGTATATCGTGGGCTATTTGCGCCCTTTCGCATCCAGTGTGCGCTAGTATTAAATCAAAATCTAAATAATCTGGTATCTGATCTATTATATGATAGTTCTCTGGAATCTCGGCGTAATCAACATCCCATTGTTTTCCTATATTTAGACAATAAAACTCGTGTCCGGTTTTACATAAATTTTGTTCATATCTTTCATGTGTGGCAAATGTTAATATATTTAGTTTTCTAGACGAAAAGTCTATTGTTTTTATTATAGCTCTAACCGCCCGACAGGTCGCTCTAGCCGTCATTTAAAATTTCCTTTATATTTTCTCCCATGTTTTTATGAGAGAATTCTCTAGCTTTTTCTATGGCTTGTATTTTTCTTTGCTTCATTACTTGCTCGTCTTTCCATTTCATAAATTCGGATCGCATAGCAAAACAAAGATCATCTAAATCTATTTCCATCCAGTAATCATTGGATGTATATATATTCGGCAAAGACTCTACACCACCAAAACACTTCTCTCGCTTTGATTTAATCGCTAATCCATAGCAAAAATCATTCATTCCGGTTTGATCTGTATAGAGTACAGATAATCCACACGCCATAGATTCTAATGCCGGTATACAAAATCCCTCACCGCGAGATGGCATCACAAAGCAATGGCATTGTTTTAAAACCGATATATAATCTTCCCTTTCTAAAAATCCAGATATTATTATCTCTTCTTTATATTTTTTTCTAAGCTTTAGCCCCTTTTTTATCGACTCACAATATTGATTAACTATCGATATATCAACTCCAGATGTTTTAATATATAAATTCACCGGCTCGCAGGGATGAAACTCTATATGAAAAGCTTTTATTAGTGCTTTTAAATTTTTTCTTTCTATGAATTCTCCAACAAAAGCAAAATTAAAAGTAGATTGTAACTCTTCTACCTTTTTACCGTTTAAATTCTCAATCTCTTCAACATTTATTGAATGAGGTACTATTTTTATAGGTTTTGTTATTCCGGTATTTAAGCAGGAGCTTTTACATGAATTAGTTGGAACCCATACTTCGTCCATCATGTTTGCATATTTGTGCCACATAGTCTCTCTAAACGAACTTGTTTCACATGCTAAATACCCTATGTTTTTTAAATTGTACGAATAATTATAAGAATTTGGTAATACGTGCTGTATACAAACATCTGAACCGGATGTGGATTTTTTTTCTAATTCTAAAAATCTTTTTGGAACATTACAATCTTTTCCATTATATGTTATAGTTCTTGGGACGACATCTATACCGGCTATATCCATAGCGAGCATATTATTCAATGCCGCATTTGACCATCCGGTACCATCTTTAAAATTAGATATGTATAAAACCTTCATATGTTAATCCCAAATTTTTTCAATCTTGCTTCTTCCCACTGATTTATTTGTTGTCTAAACTTATACATCTCTTCACACGCTTGCTCAAAGGAAAACGATGTATTGCTTTTATATGATTTTTGATGAGATTCATTAAAATAAAAATCTTGATCCATGTTCTCGCATCTATATCCAAATGTTATATCTTTGAGCGTTCTTTTCCATATATAATTACCTATCCATTCTGGTTTGCATAATATCTCGTTAAATATAAAATTTACTTTTTCTATATTTGTATTTAAGCCATTCGGTATTTCCGTTTTTGGTATTTTAATTCTTGATGGTGACATCCATGTATCTTTATGATCCTTTAGTTCTATTTCTTTTAATCTTTTTGTCCACTTGTCAGCCGTTTTATTCCAGTCATAATTTTTTATAGCGCTATTACGACACGTCTCACCAACTTGTTTTAAATTTTTACAATTATATAAACGCATTACCTCATTGATAAATTTATCGTTGTTTGGTATAGCTCTTTTACAACCGGTTTCACACTCTACATAGTATGACAAAGGATCTATTGAGATACCATTAATATTTTCTACAACCGATTCCATGGCGGAGTAATTTATAGAAATGACGGGAATACCACAATAGGCCGCTTCAACCTGTGGCATTCCAAACCCCTCTGAATTTGCGTATTGAACATATAGATCAAAGCAGTTATATATTTTAGCAAGATCAAATTCATCTATTGGATTATGTATCCCAACAAGCTGATTTGATAATTGCTTGCAGTTTGAGCAAAAGCATACAGAGTTTTGAAAAAAATCAACACTAATTTTACCACAAGATTTACATCTATAAGTCATTAAAACTCGACTTAAAAGATCATAATTTTGAATTAGCTCGGGTATCTCCCATCCAACATCTGGATAATACGTATGCAGATATAAATATATATTATTTACTTTTAAGTTATCTAATAAATTTCTAAAGGATTGCATTAAATCTGGATATAATTTTCTTCTTTGGTTTCTCATGACCGTACCAACTATAAATGAGTTGGAACTCATACCCATATTTTCTTTGTGTGATTTTTTATCTTTCACCGGGTAAAAGGCATCGCTTGCTGCTGGTGATGCTACGTCTACAAATTTTATATTTTTACACTGCGATAATATTGTATCTCGTCCAAACTCCGTATACGTGAATACGGAATCTGCGGAGCTAAACATATTAATCCATTGATCTGCTTGAGGTTTCGCATCTACGGTCGGCATTAAGGCCCAATGAAAAAAATCGCGAAATGGAGACCTTTGTTCAAATTCCCACATCCATGGGTCTCTAATATCCATAACAATATCTGGTAGAAAATCTAATAACACATAGTTAAAAGACTGATCGCCAAATTGGGCATTTGGACTATTCTTATATTTTTCATATGATGGATCATTTGATAAAGGTTTGTTTGGGTAAACTTTCCATTTTGTTTTTTTTATATTTGGGTCATCGGGATCACAATAACACGCTAATTCCGCTACTTCAAAATCGTCGATCTGACTTAATCTTGATAATATTTCCTTAGTATATACAGAATATCCGGTATTAAGCCAAGATGCTTCTGAACAAAATAATATCTTTTTTCTTCTCACGACTTATTCCACGTTTGAATATTTGTCAGTATCAAAAATCTTAAAATTATTTATTCTAAAATTTACAAAACAATCACCCTGATCGTGATTTAGTCTGGCTGATGCTTCTATTGCAAGCATATCATGCTTTTTAGCATTCTGTGTTATTGTAATTGCGGCAGTATGCCAAGCCTCAAAGTCTAACGTGTCAACTCTTTTTATCTTTTGCCCTTGTTTATTTTTTCTATATTCTTCTACCGCCACCTTAAAAAAGGTGGCATCAATATTATTAACTTTACAAAGTTGAGGATCTTCTATTAATTTTCCAATAAAAAAACAATTATTCATATAAGCCTTTCAAATCTGAATTATTTTATTTACTATGACGGAATTCTTATCTTTTTTAGATACTTCGCCAAATATAACCACGCTGTTATTCTCCAGTAGTAAGTCTTTATATTTTTCATACGTTTCCGGGAATATAGTCATAGAATCTAATTCACCGCTAGAGTCTTCCCCTGTTAAAAAAGCCATTTCCCTTCCTGGATTTTTACCTTTTTTAGTTTTATATATTTTTATCTGCGTAATAGAAATACATAGACTTATCTTTCCTATTATAGTTCCATTTATAACATCAGAACATATATTTGTTTGAATTTTTACAGCATCAGAGTTGCTACAAGTTAAAGAAACCCCAAGAAATTTATTTTCAAAATCGACTAAGTCTCTGGTTTTTTCTTCTAGATCATATAGAGGACAGTTAATTGACTCTAGAATATCTAAAAATGATGTCATTCTTTTAGCATTAATCTTAATTAAATTTGGTATATTTGATACTATTTCAAAAAGTTCTTGATCACTCTTATAATTTTTTGCTATGCATTCCTGTTCTCTATCGGACAATTGACACCAGCTATTGTACTCATATAGCATTTTTTGTCTACTGTTTTTATTATTTGCACCATTAAATGCGCCGACTGATATAAGAGCTATTGCCGCTCTTTTATTTATACCTCCTCGATATATAATTTTTATTAAACAATCCATCCATGTAAAATTTGAAACATTATACATTGTTTTTACGGATTGTATTTTCTCACACTCTATGGACCCAACATTCTTTATATGTCTAAGACCATAATAGATTTTATCATCTATACTAGTAAAGTTTGTATAAAGATGATTTAATCTTGGCGGGTATGTTTCTATACCAAACGACTTAGCATCCATTACCAATTCCTTGACTTCTTGATGCTGATCCGGCTTTTTATCAGAATGATTTAAATATGTTACATAAAACTTTAACGGTTTATGGGTTTTACAATAAGCGCTCCAATAAGCATCTATGGCATAACACACGGAGTGCGATTTATTGAATTGATATCTTGCTGATTTTTCTATCCAGCTAAAAATTTCTTTTGCTATGTCCTTAGATATGATACCGGTTTTTTCTGCTCCGTTTATAAACAAATCTTTCATCTCATTCATGAGATCCGCTTTTTTCTTACCAATAGCTTTTCTAAGAATATCAGCCTCCACCAATGAAAATCCTCCAAGCTTTTGAACTATTATCATAGCTTGCTCTTGATAGCATAAAATACCATATGTATCTTCAAGAAATTCTTTGAGAGATTCGTGTGGATATTCAACGGCGTCTATACCAGATTTTCTATCTACATAGTGCTGCGTCATAGACTTTCCTTTACTTATAGCCTGTAATGTTCCAGGTCTTATAAGGCTAATAAGATCAGAAAGTTCCTTTATACTTCTTGGTTTAATTTTTTTAGACCAATGTTTACCAAGTCCAGACTCTAACTGAAAAACCCCCTTCGTTCTTCCCGAGCATATTAATTCCCAGGTAGGAATGTCTTTAAAATTATTAATATCAAATTCAATCATTTTATTTTTTCTATTAATTCTTCTAGTTTTATATTCTTATGATTTTCAATTTTTGTTTTCTTGTGGGTTTCTTCCATGTGGCAATTACAACATAATATTCTACATTTTTTTATTTCCTCTATTAATATCGATATATCATATTTTCTACTATACAGTTTGAACATCCCACCGGCGGTATTCCTTTTTGAATATCCGTTTTTTATAACCTCGTGCTTATCTCCATGAACGTGATCAAAACACAATGCCGATGGATGTTTATTGTATCCACAAATACAACAACCTTTAGAAATCTTGTATATATCTATCCAATATTTCCTGTGCTTAATATGATTCATTCTATATAACTTATACCATTTGCAAACGCCTTTTCAAATTTAATCTTTTTTAATAAGCTTCTTTGAAGCTTTAAAAACTTAATCATTATATTTGCAGTATCTTTCACGTCCTGTAAAGCGTCATGTGCATTATCTTTGCTTTCTTGGCTCATACCAAAATAATCTCTTAGATAATCCATGCTATACCCTTTAACATCACTATTGCCTTCAAACCAGCAGTAAATGTGCTGCATCATATCTATAGTAAAAATGGGATTAAAAAGACATTGCCTACCGCGTTTATCAAGCGGTCCATACAGTTCGCACATTCTTTGTACAATTGGCATATCAAATCCATTTATATTATAACCTGCTGCAATTGGTGCAAAATAACTGGTTCCCTTCCAGTTATGTTTATTTACGAACTCTGTAAATTTTTGCCAAACAACCTTTGGTCCCGGTGCTTTTTCTAGTTCTTCTCTTGTTTTTTTAGTTACTCGAAGGGCCTCTTCTTCGACAGCATCAAAACCAGCAGCTATAGCCTTTTCTTCATCGAAGATTGGCCTAACCTCGCTATTAAACTCGCCCTTAACTTTAAAGTTTCTTCCATCTAATGCCAAGGCCGCTATTTGCGTAAGTTGAGTTTTATGCGGATTTCTACTACATGTTTCAAAGTCAAAACAAATTATATCAAATTTTGTCATATTACCCTCTCTTATCTTTTAATTCAAGAAATTTATCTATAGCCTCGTCTATGTTTTTATACATAAAATGTTTTTTGTCCTTTTCGCTCCACACCTGATATTCATTCGAAACAACCACTCTTTTATAATAGTTAGCTAAATTACATATAGATACGCCTTTATAATCAATAGAGCATCCAGAGAATATTACCGACTTATATTCTTCTTTTGTAGCTTTCATAGTTTAAACCTCACATATTTCCATGATCTTATCGAGAAGAGATAATCCAAGAATATCAAATTTTACATAACCAAGAGATTCTAAATCATTCATTTCAAATCCGGCTATTAATTCACCATCTTTATCTTTAGTCATTAAACAGCCTTCTTTTAGATTCTTATCCGATATAATTATTCCAGCTGCGTGCTTGCCCTGAGATTTATTTGTTCCCTCTAGCTTTATAGCCTGTTCAAAATATTTACAAAGAGGTCCGGTTAATGAGCCATCTTGATTCAATTTACACCATTTTTCTATGTCTTTAGGATTATTTATAAGAGTCCATCTTATTATAGATCTATCTTCTTCATCCATTAATTCAAGTTGATCGGATATTTGAGCCTCGTCCGGAATACTATCTGTTATATCATTCATTTCTGAAAATGACACAACATCGTTTATTCTGAGTACTTCTTTTATAGCGGATCTTCCTTGTAGTTTACCAAACGTAACCATTTGCGAAACATTATTAGTACCATATTTTATTTTGATGTAGTTAATAACTTCATCTCTATGATCTGCCGGAACATCCATATCGATATCTGGTAACGAAACGTGATCTCCAGTAGATCTTCCCCTATTAAAAAATCTTTCAAAGATTAGACCATACTCTACTGGATCAACATCAATAATACCTATCAAATAGGATACCAAACTTCCTCCAGCCGAGCCTCGTCCACTTCCTGGCAACCATCCTTTGTTTCTAACAAAACCTATAATATCTTGAACAATTAAAAAATACCCCGAAAGACCAGCTTCAAAAATAATATCCATTTCTTTCTTTATTCTTTCTAGATATATAGATTTTGATTCATCGCTAGAAATTTTACCAGAAGAAACTAATAAATTTTTCCATCCCATTCTACAAAGCTCTTTTAAATATTCATCTTCTGTGTAATTACCCGGACATGAAAATTTAGGTAATTTTGCTTTTTCAGATATATCATAATCTTCACAGGCATCAAATATTTCATTCAACAATTTTAATTCATTATTGTCAATATTGGGATTTTTGGGCAGATAAAAATTATCACTTAGAAAAAATCTATTTACTTCTTCGCCCTTTTTGATTTTTTGTAAAACTTTTGGAAGTGTTGTCTTCATGTCCGTGCAAACCAATATTCTATGAAGTTCTGCCTCATCGGCTGTTGCGTAATATATTTCTCTAGAAGAATAATCATATTTATAATAATTACTATTGAATAAAGATTTGTAAGATGTATTTGGACTTATGCAAATTAGATTTCCTCTATCAGCAAACTTCTTTAAGATTTTAATATCTGGGTTAATATTGTTAGAGGTAGTATAATTCATTAAATCGAGCCATCCATTTTTATTTTTAGCAAAAAGAATATATCCATCATAGTCGCATCCTATCAGCGGCTTGATGTTATTCTTTCTACACGCCTTATGAAAATCTACGGCTCCGGCAACAGATTTTATATCTGCCAACCCACACGCCTCATAGCCATATTCAGAACACTTTTCAGCAAGTCTTTTTGGTTTTGAAAATGCTTTTAATAAACTAAAGTGAGTTTTACAATTTATGGGAATAAAGTTCACTTAATTCTTTCCTTGCTAATCCTAGAAATTCTTTAATATTTGGAATGTTGTTTTTTCTATTTTTTATTATTGAATATAATTCAATAGCTAAATTTTTTGGATTTAATATCTTTAGGTTATAATCAATTAACTTCGATATACTTTCAATACATTTTTTACTATTTAAATGGTTTAATGCCATCGCCAAACTTTTGTCTAAAAATTGCCAATTTGTCCATAATATTGGAGCTTGTTCGTAGTACCAAAATTTTGGAAGTCTCTCCACCATTGGAAAAGAACCCATTCGGAGACATTCAAAAAACCTAAAAGATTCATCACTAAAAGCGCCTTGTGGGCACAAGCATATCTTGCTATCATTTAGTAAATGTAAATATTCTTTTGGATTTAAACCGCCAGAAAAACTATTTGTATAAATAATTTCGTATTTATAATTATTTTTGGTTATTCTTAACATGTCTTCTAGACATCTTTTAAATTTATCTCTGGTGCCGGTATGTGGTATTTGACCAGCAAAAACAAAATCATATTTTCTATCCGGTAGAGGTTTAATCTCTATATCATCACACTCAACGAATGTACCAATTGGCATTGGATGGGATATAGCATTATATATTGGATATCCCCAGTTGTCAAGAGCGTGATAATTTTGAAAAATTAGAAAAACATTTTCGTTAAAAGAATCAATTGATATATTGTGTGTTTCTCTTGATGTACAAAATAATATATTTAATTTGTCATCATTTGGTATTTCGCACAATTTTGAGTCATATTTTATTACTACTCTAAAAGAGTTATCCAAAAGAGTGGAAAGTTCCGAAGCTACTCTTAGTATAAAGTTATTTCCTAAATGAAATTCTTTATGTAAATCAAGTAATTCTGCCATACCTATTCTCCTGGAGCGGAATAAAAATTCATATCAAATCCCGGTTTTTTACAATCTTCAACCGTCTTATCATAACCCTCAGATAAGATCTTATCTTCTACGTAGCGACACATACTTTTATCTGTTCCCGGCCATTTCGTTTTATAAAAATGGCAAAGTTTTTGGCATCTAAAATCAGATCTTGTTGGCGATATGGGTTTTGGATTTTTATTATTCTGTATTTCGTTAAATCTTCTTTCAAGCTTTTTTAGAAAAAGATTTTGGTGTTCTTTTTCAAAGCACATACTAAATGGTCCACCATCTCTTATAAAGAAGATAGTCATTATTGCTTGGTTATAATCTGAAAATAACTTTGTAATTGCATAATTATATAATAATAGCTGAGCATCATCCATTAGTTTATCATACGTTTTAACTTCACCAGTTGCCCAGTTTTTTCTCTGCCCAGTTTTATAGTCTATAACCTCTATAACTCCATCATCCATTTTTGTCACAAGATCTATAGTTCCCTTTATTGCTAGTTGGCCATTCTGACTATTTCCATCTTTATCCACAAAAGTAAACTTAGCCCATGATTCTTCTATTGGTATGTCGAACTTTGCTTCTGGCTGAATTATAGTTTGATTCCTTGGATCAAATTGTCCGTTATTATAATTTATACATGTTGAAACTGAATCTTTACAAAATTTAAAATCTGATTTATCATAATCATGTATACATTTTAATGAAAAGTACTCATAAGCTCTATTTAATAGATCATCCACAATCTTATTACTATATAAGCTAGTTGGGGTAAATTTAATTTCACCAACCGCATCGTCTTCAATTTTTAATCTTTTTTTATTACTTTCTTGAAGTTCTTTTTTACAACTAGCTAAACACTCCATTACTTTGTGGACTATTGTTCCGAGTTGGGCTTTTTTTCCCGATGGCTGGTAATATCCTAATACATAAGTAAAAAAATAGCTCATTTCACAGTATTCGTATTGACCATAGCTACTTGATCTAATATATGGAACTAACATTACTTATCCCTCTTCTTGATAGGTTGAATACCGCTTGTATTTTTCTTTAATTCTACCTCCTCTCCGAGCCAACCCCATTCTTCTAGAGTTTTCATAATTTCTATATTTGTTTCATGTATAGAAAGATTTCTGTTATCAATAATTTTATCAAAATCAGAATAGTCATCTAGATCTTTTTCACTTTCGTGTTCATCATTATCAAATGGACATCTTAATAACCTAATAACTTTTCCGCCAATGTTTTTTATTCCCTGTACTTCATTTTTAAATCTACAATCATCAATTACAGCTAATAACGATTGTTCTTCTTGAATATTTTTTATAGTTCTATTTACCCATATTATATCATATATTTTTCTCATTATGTTAGTGCCAAAATATTGTAAGAATTCGCGAGCAGTCATTGGACCTGGATCATGTGGGTAAAATCCTTTAACAAATTCTTTTAAACCTGCGCCATGATGATTTTTTAAGCACGATGAATATAAATCATGATCAATAAATCCCGGCATATTTTCCCAAAGTATATGTGGGATTATCTTATTTTTTTCTTGTTCAGATCCATATACCCGTTCCCTATCAATACCAAAAAGTTCTATGGCGATGATTTTTAAAGAATCACCAAAAGAATATTTTTTTATATACGGCCACATATTATATGAAGCCCATTGAATAAAGTCCTCATCTCTTCTATTTATATCTAAAATAGCAAAACCTTTCTCCTCATTATTATTGCTATTGATAAGAGTTTCTATAACAAGCTTACCATCAATAGTTATATTGAAGTTATCTATAATTCTAAACGATCTAAGCTGATAACCATGTATAAAATTACATAAGGTTGTTTTTCCGGAACCCTTTTTACCAGATATGCCAATAATCTTCATAACTATTCCTTTATAATAGTATTAATTTGAGGATATAATTCTTCTTTTAATTCGTTTGTAGAAAGTTCGCCAATGTCTTTTTTACTCATTTTTGGTCTGTAGTAGTTAAATCGTCTTCCGCATTTTTTTTCTATTTGAAAAGCCGCTTTATTTCCAGCGTCATCATAATCAGTCAAAATAATAAGATTTAATACACCGCTTTTCTCTAATATTATTAGCTGCTCCTCGTTCATAGATGATCCAAATATACCAACAGAATTTTTAAAACCAGCTTCATGCATTCTCCATACGTCGCCCTGCCCCTCTAAAATAAAAATGGAATTATTTTTTATAAAATTTTTAGCTATATTATAGCCATATAAATAGTGTTTTTTAAAGCCCTTGCTATGTAGCCATTTTGGTTTAAAATCTTCATCTACAGCCCTTCCCACGCAGCCTACGTATTTATATTCGGAGTTATAAACCGGGACTACTGACCTATTAAACATAGGCTTGCCCTTTTGATTACAAAAACCTACGTCAAATTCATCTAGTATTTCGGCGGAGAATCCCCTTTTTATATAATACTGTGATGGTATTTTTATTTTACTTCTTACCTCGTCTCTAGACAATGTATAAATATCTTCTTCTATATCCTTATAGAAAACATCCATAATATCATTCTTTTTATACTCCTTAAATTCTATGTCTTCATTTATAAACCCTTTTAAAAAACGAATGACTTCTTTTGAAGAAACCTCTCTATTATTTTTTGATGACATTAATCCTTTAATAAAACCAAATATATTTTTTCCATAATTATCTTCACAGGAAGCGGTCCAGCACTTCCAGTTTCCTATAGATGTATCCCCCTGCGTAAATATGGAACATCCCTCTTTATTATCCCCATTATGAATGGGGCAGGATAAACTATATCTATTTGGATATTTGATATAATCTATATTAAAGTGTTGAAATATTTCTGGTAATATTTCTAATATTTGTTCAGAACATGCTTGGGTCTTCGTCAATGTTTTCATCTATTTCAAAACCTTCTTGTTTTATTTCAATATTTTGATGTATTTCATTTCTTGTTCTACCCTCTTCAATTCTGCCTATGGATCCATTCATTTTTATGCTTATATAATCCCTATCTTCAAGCCCGGCCCCATGCCTAGTGACAACTGTTACTAGTTTTCTATTGCCATTCTCGGGCTTGTCTTCTGCTATTTCTTCTTCTGATTTTAATTTAAATATAGAAAAACTAGTACATAACCATATTAATCTATCAGAACCAGAAACAACGTCTGTTGATTCTTTTGTTATTCCATCTCTATTCAACTGAACAAAGCTAAGGCATGGAACGTCATATTTTACGCAAAAATTATGCAGTTTTGTTATCTGAAATCCAAGAACTTGATATTCTTGCATAGAGGCGTTTATTCCCTCCGAAGACATTAATTTTAAATAATCATATATAATAGCACAATCATTTGTTCTACCATTTTCATCAAATCCAACGTATTGATATATCCACTTCCTCATTATAGAAAGTATATTTTCAAAAGACTGACCGGCAATACTAATATAATGATATGGTATATCTTTTAATTTTTGTGCCGCTTTAATAACCTTTTCACTTTCTATTTTACTTTCAGTAAATTTACCAGTAGCTATTCTATTAATTGATACTCCACTAATGCTAGCCAACATTCTATTTAAATGATCCTCTTTGGACATTTCCGTATCTAACATTAATACCGGTATATTTTTTGAAGCTATGTTGATAGCGATAGCATCCGCTATTAAGCTTTTACCAACCTTGGGTCTAGCGCTAATTAAGTCGACACATTTTCTTCTTAATCCACCTCCAATAGCCATATCATATCTGGAAAACCCTGTTGGTATGCCTATAATATCTGTAACATTATCTTTTAAATAATCTATATACTCATTTACATCTTTACCTATTATTTCAGTTTTATTATTAGAGTTTTGATATATTTTTGAAGTGGCTTCAAGAATTGGATTTTCAATTTTCGAAATCATCTCCATAACGTCTTCCTCACCGGTTATGGAACTTAATTCTTTCTCACATTTATTTAATGTAGATTTTAATTCTCTTGCTAATTTTAATTTGGATATTTTTGCAGCATATATTTCACAATTACTTCTATCAATTGGAAAATTAAAAAGAGATCTTATAAATGATATTTCATCTTTACTATTTATGATCTGGTTTACACCAAGTGTATTTGCAGCAGATAAAATAGATGATAGTTCTATCTTTGAATTTTCTGATATTATTCTATAGATACAATCAAATAATACCTTGTTCATATCATCCGTAAAATCTTCGGATGTTATAAAATCTATATCCAAATAATAATCTAGGCCATATTGACATAATCCAGCCAATACGGCCCTCTCAGATGCTAAATCTTGTAATTTAGACATTTTTAAAGTCTTCCCATTAACCCCAAGCATTTTTCACAATAAAACCAATCCCTCTTATGCGTTGGATGTGTCGCAACTGTCTTACTGCATTTTTTACAGGTTTGATTAATCATTTTTATTGGTTCTCTTTTGCGTTCTGTTGGCGTTATCTTTGGGGTTTTATACTCTTCACCAATCGCCTCCGTTCCATCATCAACAAATGAATTAAATCTTTTTATTGTATTTACGGGTACTGGTCCGGTTTTATTGCCTTTTCTAATTTCCGATGTAAAGCCGTAATCGCTGTTTGTGTTTTCTGTTTTTCTAGGTTTTGTTTCTTCTTTAGGTTGTTCTTCATTTTTTAATAAAGATGTAACCATTTCTATCAACTCTTCGTCCCCGGTTTTGATTACTTCTTTTAAAAGCGCTTTAATTTTGGTTAGGTCCATTGAGACTTCCTCTTCGATATATTGTTGAGTATTTCTGCCATCTTTTTTAGATTTTCTGAATATGATATAATAGAAGAAAGTCTAGCTTCGGCGTGATTTTTTATTACTAATATTTGAGATGATAAAGGATTCTCTTTTATAGCAGAGTAGTATTTTTCTTGCCACTTTGTATATTTATCGCCGTACTGATTCATATTATTACATATTATATACCAGATACTTGAATCCGCCCACTGTAAAATCGTATTTTCTCTTTGTTTTACTCTTTCTATGTGTTCGGAGTGAGCGTATAATTCATACGCATACTCCATACATGTTTCGCTGCTTAAATTTTTTAAATCCTCAGACTTTAAATTTATTATTTCTTTTATTTTTGTATTATCTTCTAGCTTGGGTATATTATTAACATCTAGCCATCTATCTATAGATGATAGAAATTCATTCAATTTTTGATCGCCATTCATCTATGTCCTCATCGTGCTTTAATTCTACTATAATTATGTTATTCAGCCTGCACCATTCCCTTTTATCTCTGTCTCTAGCTTGTGCTTTAAAAAAGGCTAGCTTATTTTTAAAGAAAAAGTTATTAAATGTAAAATGCTGTTCTCCGTGTATTTCTATGATAAGATTTCTAGCAGGTAAAAAGAAATCAGCTCTTAACGTACTTTTTCTATGCTGATATTTTGTTCCCGGTAATGATACCTCTTCTAAGATTTTATCATATGGAAATATAGATTCAAGTAATTTTCTAACTTTTTTATGAGGTTTTGATTTTAATTCATCTTTTAATTCTTTAGTGGACGGGTTCCATGTATACTCTTTTCCATCTAGCCCTATTATTTTCATAACATTTCTTTAATTCTTTTTTCAAGTATTTCAATAGCTATTGGGTTATTCTTTAAAAAGTCATATGCTCTATTTTCACCCTGAAATGTAACTTGTTTTAAGCATTTTTCATCATTGTTGACATCTAGATCTTCAAAAGTATTTTTTAAAAATTCTTTTTCGTTAACCAGATATAGAAATTTTATCCACGCTCCAGCCTTATCGACTAGACCTATATCCTGTCCCAAGATAAGAAGTTCTTGACATTTATCTATTCCGTGACCATAGCGTATATAGCTTTGAGCGCTTCCTCCGGGAGGCCCCATTGAGGAACATAATATTTTCCAATTTACTATTTGCCCTATTTGTTCATCGTTGCTATCTGTCCACGGAGTTACCGCTGCTACCTTTGGGCCAGATCTAACTTCTAATCTAGTATCCGCTTGATACTGTATTTTATTTCCACCATCGGCCATTTTAGCAGCTCCATAACCAGATGTATTAGCTATATAATGAGTAATACATATTATTACTCCACGTTGTCTTGGTAAAACCTGTCCCATTTTTTTAGTAAATATAGATAATAGCTTAGGTAGACCAGCTCTGCCTGGAGTCATATCTCCGGTCAGTTCTTTTTCTGGTATTAATGACGATAATGAATCTATTATCATTAATGCACCATGATACTCTGGATCAGTCATTAATTTATACCCGACATCTAAAAATACTTCTGCTGGAAGGGGCTGATCTTCTGGGGCTATTATAGTCATCGCATCTGGATTTAATCCATCAATTTGAAAATTCATCTCTTTAAGTCTACCTTCTACATCAAGGTAGATTACTCTTCTTCCTTCTTTTTGAGCATTGGCCGCCATCTGAAGAGATGTCGAACTTTTTCCACTTTTTGGATCTCCGGTTAAAATAACCCATGATCCCTCTTTAACGCCCCCGCCAAGAGCAATATCTAAGATTGGCCCTATGGACAATACTTTATAATTCTTTTTCTCGCTAAGTACATCGACTCCAGAACATATAATGTTTCCATACGCCTTTACATGATTTTCAAGATATTTAGGTAGTTCTTTTTTTGTTTTTTTCATCTATTTTTCTCAATTTCAAAAAACTGTTTTTTGTTGTCTGGCTTTTTCTTTTAAATGTTATATCTTCAGATTGTGGTACTTGCGTTATCTTTTTTTCTTTTTGATCATCTTTTTTTATTTGATCAAAACATTTTTTAACGCCGTCTTCTACAAATTTAATTATTATAACATATTCTTTAGACTTGCCCAAGAAGCCAAGCGCATATACGTTGTATCCGTTTGGTCCAGATAGATATCGTATTAATGATCTTTCATCGTATTTGTTAATTAATTTCCATGCAGCCCTTATTTGAATTTCATATTCTGATTTTTGAGATTTGTTCCAGAATTTAAATTCTAAACTCCCTTTATTTTCTTTTTCTCTTTTTCTTAGGCA
>Ga0172366_10000712_pt1 | contig 24691 bp, 21 predicted proteins | sample LakKivSesite69cm_FD_114533 | JGI IMG/M metagenome (GOLD analysis project Ga0172366, IMG submission 114533) | Sediment microbial communities from Lake Kivu, Rwanda - Sediment site 69cm | ecosystem: Environmental > Aquatic > Freshwater > Lake > Sediment | place: Rwanda: Western Province, Lake...
CCTTGAATTTGTTTTTATTATGGATTAACCTTCATCTCGATATTTGTGTGGTGATAATAAATTTCAGGTTTGAGTAAATTAGAAAGATGGCATCACAACCAATCATCAAGTTGCTCACCAGCTCCGGTATCGGTTCGCGGAGACAGGTAGCTGCCCTTATCAAGAGAGGTAGCATAGCCGTTAATGGGGATATAGTCCAGAGCTTCACTGAGCCGGTTGACCTCGCGAAGGATGTTATAACAATTGATGGTAAACACACTTCAGTCACAGCGGAGCCCGTTCTTTATCTTATGCTTAATAAGCCTAAGGGAGTTATTTCCAGCACCAGTGATAAAAGGGGAGAGAAAACGGTAATCGATGTCCTTCCGGACAAATACCGCCACATCCGTCTTTACCCAGTCGGTCGCCTGGATAAGAATTCAACAGGCCTGATTCTCCTGACCAATGATGGCGAGTTAACTTTTCGATTGACTCATCCCCGTTTTGAACAGGAAAAGGAATACCTGGTCCGAATAAGGCAAAGCCTGAAGCTGAAGGACAAAATGAAGCTGGAAAAGGGAATCAACCTGGACGACGGCAAAACATCCCCGGCCGAAGTCAATGCCCTTAAGTATCCGCCCTTCAGCTACTCTATCACCATTCACGAAGGTAAAAAACGTCAAGTGCGCCGGATGTTCGCCGCTCTGGGATATAAGGTCCTGGAGTTGAAAAGAATAAGACTTGGTAGCCTCAGATTAGGCACACTTCCGGAGGGCGAAATCCGCGAACTTACCCCCAGGCAGGTCCAATCACTCAAAAGGGGACGAAGGATATAAATGACAGTCGGCCACAATAAAGTCGTCTGGCGGTCAAGTCGGGCACCTTTTTACTACAAACCTGGACTCCAGTAAATAATCTGCTGGAGGGGTTCTCCGCTACTGTCTCAGATGACCCCGTTTTGCAACCTCCGCTGACTATGCACAGTCACATTCTCCGGGGATAGTTTATCTTGACACAAATGCTGGACACGAATAGACTTATGGAAATACAACGGAATTCTAACTTTTCTGGTGCCCAGGAGTAGTAATATGTATTGTTCGAAATGCGGCAAGGAAATTGAAGAATCCAGTCAATACTGTAAGTATTGCGGAATCCGTGTAGAAGGTGACACGCTAGAAAGTGCACATGGGCGCTCCGAGGAATATAGCAAAGATATTTCGACCTACGAAACACCTAAGACGATTCCCTTGGATATGATGGAAAACAATGAAAGTATTGTCTTTGAAACGCATCCAAGCAAAATGGGTACGTTTCTTAAGCACCTTGCAGGGGCCATTCTTCTTCTTGGGGGCGGCGTCGCCGTATTAATTGTTCTTAGATGGGAAATCTTTGGTGCAGTCCTTATTGTTGTGGGGCTGGTGATAGCCCTCATAGGCTATCTTAAGTAGTGGCGCTCGGTCATCTATGCCCTCACCACAAAGCGTATAATAGTGCTCAAGGGAAGATTTGGCAAAAGTCTATATGAAACTCGCCTGGATAGGATACAGGATATCAGGATGGAGATTACTCCGAGGCAGCGTATGTACAATTGTGGAGATATTTCCGTATCAACAGCAGGTACATCTGGTGTCGAATGCATATGGCGGAACATACCAGACCCGCGCAAAAAACAAAGGCTGTTAAGGATGCTGGTAGCAAAATAAATTCATAACACTTTTCGAAAAGCATCCTATCGCTTGGGCAAGTTACGCAAAGCAAGCTTCTTATTATGGGTTAACACATACTGATATTCATCTAGCGCCAAATTCATATATCACACCCTAAATTAAAGCGACCTATACGTCTCCCGGCGATACCCGAGGCGCAAAACGATGACGAGTTGTTGTTTATCGTCAACGGCATAGATTATTCTGTAATCTCCCTGGTGTATTCGACACAAATTAGTATATCTAACTTTTCAATGCCCATTGAACTAGGTGTTTGTGCTAAGTCTTTCATAGCTTCAACTACTGCCTGAAAATATAGCCAACAATGTCAATGCCTCACACGTCAATCAATTTCACCTGGACTCCTCAGCATGACATTACCAAATATTCCCAGAGCAACGACGTTGAAGAAGCGCTCAAAGATTAATAAGTTGCAGGAGCGATTAAGCTAAGGCAAGCCCACAAACACTATCACCAGACCTACCGTTATCATCGTCACACCCAAAGCTAATAAACCAATCAATAGTTTCATATTCATATATATAGAATACTTGCCAAGCAGGCAGCTTGTATAATACTAGAACACCAAACAAAAGAAAAGGCTTGGTGCCGTACTTTATGTAGCATGTCCAACCAAATTATTCGATAACAAAAGCAGGGCGGCTGGCAGGTTGTCTCCTGTTCACCTCCTAAAACTAGCGATTCACCTATAATTAGATTCACCCCGTTGGTGAGTGAAATTGAAGATGACTCTTTCCTTCTGTCATTCCTGCGAAAGCAGGAATCTAGCTCCTTTTGGATTCCCGCTTGCGCGGGAATGACCTGCTGCCTCTAGTGCCCTGATTGCTGATCCTGTCCGGAACAGGCTTTCAATCGCTAATTTTGGGTCGGTCCTGAGTGCTCGAATAGAGTCAAGGCGAGGAGTATCACAGGCAGGATAAGAGTCAAAGAGCAGGCTCACACCAACCGATACCGAACAGCAAGAAACCGTATCAGCACAATTTGACAAGGAGCCCACACTGTATTGACATGATCTTATGGGTGAGCTATAATCCTTTCTGGAACGAGATATAAGATATGAAAACGAAATCATCCTCAGATCCTGACCATAAACGACGACAGATTGTCATTTCCGTTCGATGGTGGTGGGGCTTTCTTTAGTGTAGGCCTGTGATTGAGGTGTGTGCGCCCCACGTCCCAGCGGACGTGGGTTTTTGTTTATCTATAACATGAGCGAAGATTTTACTGGGAGGCCGTCATTGGAAGTTCTAGATGAGAACACATTCAAAGATCTGCTGGAGAACAAGCAATACAGAGCGTTGCGAGAGAGGCTAGCAGCTTCAGAGCCTACAGACATCGCCGACCTGCTAGCAAGTATACCGTCAGACGAAGCAGTGATAGCATTTCGCCTCCTCCCGAAGAGTCTTGCCATTTCTGTTTTTGACTATATGGATGGAGCGTTTCAGAACCAACTGCTCGAGGCGTTCAGTGACCAAGCAGCGAGGAATTTCCTGGAAGCAATGCCCCCTGATGACCGGACTGAATTACTGGACGAGGTACCCGCCAAGGTAGCCCGCAGACTGTTACAGATACTCTCGCCAGACCAGCACCGTGTTACCATGCAGTTGCTGGGCTACGAAGAAGGAACGGCCGGACGTGAGATGACTCCCCTATTCGTAGACCTGCACAGCGATATGACTGTGGCACAGGCTCTGGAAAGAGTACGGCGGCTGGCCATTAACCGGGAGACTGTTTACGAGTGCTATGTCATGAACCGCCGCCGCCGTCTTATAGGCATCGTTTCACTTAAAGACCTGGTCATCGCTAACCCTGATGCCAGGGTAAGCGATATAATGAAACCAGACCCGTCTTTCGTCTCTACCCACACCGACCGCGAGGAGGTGGCCAGGGAACTTCGGGAGCATGACCTACTGGCAATTCCCGTAGTGGATGCCGAACAGCGTCTCGTCGGTATCATCACCCATGACGATGTGGCAGACATCGTGGAGCAAGAGGCCACTGAAGATATCTATCGCTTTGGTGCGGTACCGGGTACGGAGCGAGGTTACTTTGCCAGCCGTATCTTCAGCGTTGTCCGGCGCCGGACGCCATGGCTATTCTTGCTTATCATGGTGAACACGGTTACTGGAACTATTATTGCCCGGCAGCAAGAGTTGCTCGGCGAGATATTGATACTGGCTGCCTTTATCCCTATGTTGATCGACACCGGCGGGAATGTAGGAGCACAATCTGCCACCGTTGTTATTCGCGGACTGGCTACCGGTGAGGTAAACCCGAGACGGGCTCTGGCCGTGATCTTGCGGGAGGCCGGGATAGGTGCTCTCCTGGGCATTGCCCTTGGCATGGTTGCCCTGGGATGGGCTTATGCATTCGGAAGGAACCTGAAGGTAGCCGCCGTGGTAGGCACGACTTTGATGGCCATCTCAGTAATGGCAACCCTGGTAGGCGGAGCCTTACCATTCATCTTTCGTCTATTCAAGATTGACCCGGCTCTGGTGTCCGCCCCTTTTATAACTACGATTATGGATATATTCGGCGTAGCGCTATACTTTGGGGTTGCGCAGATAATATTGCAATTGTAATCAGCCTATCAGGGCAGGACAAAGGAGTTTATGGGTAAAGAGAAACTCGAACTCACGAATAGAATTGACGAAGGCGAGAGGAAAAAATCGAGAATAAAGCAATTGTGGAAGTTACGAACTGCGATTGCCGAAAGGGAGCTAGATGCTTTCCTGATTTCCCAGCCAGAGAACCTCCGCTACCTTTCTGGATTCACCGGCGCCTCAGGATGGCTCCTTATTTCAGAGAAAAATACTATTCTGGCTACGGACTTTCGCTATGTGGAGCAAGCTAAGGGAGAGTCGCCAGATTGCGAAATTGTCCAGACTAAACGAGAGTTGAGCGATTGGCTTCCTGATTTGGTCTCTGATTTGAGGTGGCGTAAATTAGGCTTCGAGGCAAATTCTACCTCTTTCAATACTTATCACAAGCTTAGCGAGGTAGCAAAGGCCAGGCAAGTTAACCTTGCGCTCGTTCCCACCACTGGCATAGTAGAGCAGCTTCGCTCCATAAAAGAGCCCGAAGAACTGGAATTTATTAAAAAGGCAGCAGCGCTAATTGATACCGCCTTTGAACAGGCAAAGGCACTAATTCGTCCCGGCATAACAGAAAAGGAGGCAGCCTGGGAGATAGAGAAATTTCTTCGCCAGGAAGGCAGTGAAGGAATACCCTTTGAAATCATCGTGGCTTCAGGCACCAATTCAGCCTTGCCCCATGCTCGACCTACAGGAAAAACAATTCGCTCTACTGAACCAGTGTTGATTGATATGGGAGCCAGAATCAGCGGTTATTGCAGCGACCTCAGCCGCACCTTACTCTTGGGCGATACAGACAAAATCCTGTGGGAAATTCATGATATAGTTCTTAAAGCACAGACCACCGCCATAGAGAGAGTTGAATCAGGTATGGCTGCTTCGCAGGCAGACCGATTGGCACGAAGCATTGTTGAAGAAGCTGGTTACGGAGATGCCTTTGGACATGGCCTGGGACATGGTGTTGGACTAGCGGTGCACGAACTTCCCACACTTGGACCTAACTCATCTGATTCACTTACAGATGGCATGGTTTTTACTATAGAACCGGGAATTTATCTTGCGGGACAAGGTGGTGTTAGAATTGAGGATATGGTAGTTTTGGAGAATGGCAAGGCTAGAGTGCTGACCAAGGTTAAGAAGGATTTGTCATTCTGACACCTATAACAGGGGGTGTTTAAAAATGTAGTGCCCCGATTCTATCGGGGTGCGGCATGACCCTGAAGAGTCGCACTACAGAATTTTGAGGTGAAGAATCTCAGCGATAGCCAAGACAAATTTGAGTCCAAAGCTAGAGTAAAATTAAACAGCCCAATAATAAACATGGAGGTCATCCTATGATCGATGCCGGAGAATTAAGAAAGGGAGCTGCTATAGAACTGGATGGCGAAATATATCAGATTCTGGAATATCAACACGTTAAGATGCAGCAAAGGCAGCCTGTAGTCAAGTTGAAACTTCGTGATGTTCGTAGCGGTAATGTCGCCGAACGAAATTTCCAATCCGGGGACAAAGTCACACCAGTATTTCTGGAGCACCGTCCTATCCAATACCTTTATAACGATGGTGACATTTACTATTTCATGGATAACGAGAGTTACGAGCAAATTATGTTAACCTCAGCTCAAATAGGAGAGGATACAAATTACCTAAAAGAAGGGCTGCTGCTAGAGATTCTGACCAGCAAGGGAGATATAGTGGCTATAGAGCTACCTAATTCTGTGGAGCTTCAGGTTATGGAGACAGAGCCCGGCTTCAAAGGGGACAGGGCAACAGCAGGCACTAAAGCAGCTAAGCTGGAAACAGGGGTAACCATCCAGGTTCCTCTCTTCATTAACACAGGTGACATCATCAAGGTCAATACACGCACCGGGGAATATCAAGAGAAAGCAGGCTAATACCGCTTGATTTGCCTTTTACCTATTAGTAATGCTGGCTCCTTTCCCCAGAAGTCTTAACACACTGACGCTGAACGAATTTAGCTGCAAACTTTAAGAAATCTGGTATAATCAGGGCTGTTTAGAAATGTAGTTGTCTAATTGCATCGGGCAACTATAAAAATCTGGATGCCAAGACGGATAGGGTGCGAAGCGACTGACGGGCAATAACAGGATAAGTAAGATAATTGATAAAAGCTGATTTACATATCCATACCTGCTATTCTATAGATTGCCTCTCACCTTTGGAGCAAATAGTCAAGCGTTGCCTCGAGCTAGGCATAAATTGTATTGCTGTAGCTGATCACAACACCATTGCTGGCGCCTTAAAGTTAAGGGAAATCGCTCCGTTTAAAGTAATCATTGCTGAGGAAATCTTAACGCCTGTGGGTGAAATAATGGGGCTCTTTCTTAATGAACAAATTCCTCGTGGACTGTCTCCCCAGGAAACAATATCTCGAATCAGAAGCCAGGGCGGTCTAGTGGCTATTCCCCACCCATTTGGCAGATCGTTGTCGTGGAAGTCTAACCCGCTAACCTCAGCAGAGATTTTATCAAAGGTCGATATCATCGAAACTTTTAATTCTCGTACGCCATTTTCCAGTGATATCGCCAGAGCACGGAAACTAGCCAAAGAGCAGAGAAAGGCTGCCAGCGCTGGCAGCGATGCCCACACTTTAGGCGAAATTGGCCGAGCATATGTGGAAATGCCAGAATTCACTGGACCTGACGATTTCCTAAATTCGTTAGCTCAGGGCAAAATATTCGGGCAACAATCCAGCTATTTAGCTCATTTTTCCAGCACTTGGGCCAGGATCAGGAAACATGTATTGGGAGATTCTTCACAGAGTTTACCCAGAGCGCCAGGAGACTGCTTCGCCAATGATAAAAAAACGAAGGGCTCAAAATGACATAAATGCGGAGGGAAAAGCGGGCTCTTGTTAAACATTGGTTGGTTTTCCACAGGGAGAGATGAAGCTGCCCGACAGCTTTTACAAGCTGTAGAGGATAAGGCATGCGGCGGCGACATCAATGTGAAAATTGGCTTCGTGTTTAGCAATCGAGAACCCGGCGAAACAAAAGAAAGTGACCTGTTCTTCGATCTTGTTCGGAGCTACAATATTCCTCTTGTCTGTTTATCTCACAAAAGGTTCAGGACTGTCGGAGAAGAAAAAGATTGGCGCATTAAATATGATAGAGAGGTAAACAACAAGATTGAATCATTTGCTCCCGACCTCTGCGTTCTTGCCGGCTATATGCTCATCGTGAGTGAAGAGCTATGCCAGAAATACGATATGATTAATCTTCATCCTGCACCTCCCGGTGGTCCTGCGGGTAGCTGGCAGGAGGTGATCTGGACGTTGATACAAAATAAAGCCAAGACAGCCGGAGCAATGATGCATCTCGTTAGTCCCAAACTAGACAGGGGCCCAGTAGTTAGCTACTGCCTCTTCTCTATTCAGGGTGCACCCTTTGCTAAACACTGGCGCAATGATGACAAAGAGATGTTGTTTCGGCTTATCCGCCAGCACGAACTTGCTAGAGAATTCCCTCTTATCATCTTGACATTACAATCTCTGGCCCGGGGTGAGGTCGGCATACAGGACATGGGAGTAATCGATGAACAAGGAAGGTTAATCAGCGGCTATGACCTTAGTGGTAAAGTAGATGAGGAGGTGCAGAAAAGTCTGGAATGAACCTGATTTGCTTTGATCTCGAAGGGCCTCTAGCTCCCCAAGATAATGCCTATGAACTGATGAAACTATTCCCCCGTGGCGGTAAAATTTTCGAAATCATCAGCCGCTATGATGATTTGCTGACTTTAGAAGGTCGGCCTGACTATGAGCCGGGAGACACACTTGCTCTCATCACTCCTTTCCTTGTTTATCACGGAATAGAAGAGGAACAAATCGCTGCTATGGGGCAGAAAGCCAGGTTAACCCCAGGGACAACTGAATTAATCCCCAAACTTAAATCTCGAGGGTGGGACATATTTTGTATCAGTACTAGCTACAAACAATATGCCTTCCCCATCACACAGAGACTGGGCATACCCGGTGAGAATGTAGCTTGCACTTCTTTTCCCCTGGCACAGATTCGCCAACTATTAAGCCAGGATGAATTTGCCTTACTAGAGCAAACAGAACACGAAATTGTGAATCTTAATCCTTTTACTGACGATACTAGCATAAGGGAATATCTGGACTATTTTTATTGGCAGAAATTGCCTCAAACAAGTTCGGGGAGAATTATAGGCCAGGTGAAACCAGTAGGGGGGAGGCGCAAGGTAGAGGCACTGGAAAACTTTAGCACCAGGATGGGAAAACCGCTTTCTCGTTGGACGGTTGTAGGAGATAGCATCACAGATTTCAAAATGCTTCGGGCTGTGAATAAAGCAGGTGGCTTAGCTATTGCTTTCAATGCTAATGAGTACGTCTTGCCTTATTCCACTCTGGGTCTGGCGTCGGTAAGCTTGTCTGACTTATGGCTGGTCTTAGAAGCCTGGGAGAAAGGTGGTCGCCACGTTGTTGAAAGGGTGGTTAAGGAAAAGGAAGAGACTGGAGGCGCTGAGGATGGAGTGTGGTTTCACTGGTTAGCTGGAGCAAAGGACGTAACTACTGCACTGGAAATCCATAAAAGAATCCGACTCCTGGTTAGAGAGGAAGCTGCCCAACTGGGCTAATATAAATTACTTAATCCCTCCTTCCGGTCTCGCGGAAGATCCACACGAAGGTGACAATAGCAATCACAGAAATAACGATTACGGCAATCAAGCCCCCTCTGCCCAACCCGCCAAATGCTTCACCGGCATCATAAACCGTAGCACTTGCCTCTATCCAATCTACTATCATCTCACCTATCAAAACAGTGAAACCAATGCCTTCTGAAACCCCTCTCTCGAAGGAAGAGGTAGCGCATCAATTTTATTTTTTGGCTGGCTTGCTAAGTATCTCGTCTATAATGCCGTACTCCACTGCTTGTTCAGCGCTAAGATAAAAGTCTCTGTCTGTGTCGTGGGCAATCTTCTCTACTGGCTGACCAGTATGCTTAGCTATGATGTTACGTATCATTTCCTGCATCCTCATAATTTCTCTGGCAGCAATTTCGATATCCGCCGCCTGCCCCTGAGCACCGCCAACTGCCTGGTGCAGATGTATAGTCGAATTGGGTAAAGCATACCTTTTACCTTTACTCCCAGCGCAAAGAAGTACGGTACCCATGCTAGCTGCCAAACCAACGCAAATGGTGGATACAGGGCAGCGAAGAATCTGCATAGTATCGTAAATGGCTAAGCCAGCGCTGATAATGCCCCCAGGGCAATGAATATAAAGGTTTATATCCTTTTCTGAAGCTTCTCTTTCTAAGTAGAGGAGTTGAGCAATAATAAGATTGGCTATCTGGTCGTTGATCGGCGTACCCAAAAAAACGATTCTCTCTCTTAGCAAGAGCGAATATATATCGAAAATACGTTCACCCCTAGCACTGGTCTCAGTCACCGTAGGAATTATCACTTGAGATATTGTTTCCATTATTCCTCCTTTGTTGTAACCTGGCTATTGCCGATAGCTATTTGTAATAATCGGTCCATCGTCTTCTGCGTACGCAGAGACTGTTCAATTGATTGCCTTACTTGAGGCATAGAAAAGAATTGCGTCGCCTTTTCCTTATCCTCAGCACTATCGGCAATTTCACCTACTTTATTATCTACCTCTGAAGAATTAATTTCAATCTTTTCCTCCTCAGCGAATTTCTCCAGAACAAGACTCCGAATAAGCCGCTTTTTCGCTACAGGTCGCAGTTCTTGTTTAAGTTCTTCTTCCGTTTTGTTACTTTTCTTTACGTACTCCGCTAACTCTCTGAAACCCAGGCGCTGCGCTTCATCTCTAAGAAGCGCCCTGATTTCCTCGTCCTCCAAAATAGGGGGATAACTCACTTCGCTGATTTCGACCAGAGCATCAAGCGCCTTTTGTCTCAACTCCGAGCGATTCCTGGCTTCAGATTGGGCTCTTAAATCAGCAGCCACCTTCTTCTTCATAACCGCCAGGTTATCATAGCCAACACTCCGAGCCAACTCATCATCAAGCTCTGGCAATTGCTTCTCTTTTATTTCGCTGACAGTGACTTTGAAAAAACCTTCCTTATCGCGCATTTCTTTAATAGGATAGTCACCAGGGATAGTCAAGCTGAAAGTCATTTCTTTGTTTTTTTCAGTTCCCTGCAAATGAGAGGCAAACCCAGGCACAGGCGAACTTGAATCCTTATCCACCTCATATAATACGCCCTTGTGATTTAGCCAGGGTTTTCCATCCACACTGGCTTCGACGTCTATGGTAACTAAATCACCCAGCTTAACAGGGCGGTCTACAGGCACCCATGCCCCTTGTCTTTCCCGGAACTCATCAAGGGCAGCAGCAATTTCTTTCCTGGTGATTTTCACTACGGAGCTGGGATCCAGTCTTATGCTATGGCAATCGCCAAGCTTAATTTCAGGTTTGAGTGACACCATGGCTTTGAAAACCAAGGGCTCAGTTTGAATAATTTCTATTTCAGGCCTAGCAATAGGCTCGAGTTCTTGAGACTCGATTGCTTGTTTATAAAGTTGCGGTATAAGATGTTCAAATGCCTCTCCTAACAAACTTTTTTTTCCTACATGCTGCACCAGAATAGTCCGCGGCGCTTTTCCTTTACGAAAACCCGGTATGGACACCTCATTAACCAGGTGATGATAAGCCTCGCTCAGCGATTTATCTAACTCACTGGCTTCAGCCTCAATAGTAATAACTGCCTGACAACTTCCCAAATTTTCTGTGCTTACTTTCATGTACCATGCTCCTTCTCTTTGTGGCGCAGAATCTCATACTTTAGCTTGAGGTTCAATTCGTCAAGCTGGTGTTTGTCAACATAGGAAGGACTGTCTAGCATGAGGTCAACGGCATTCTGATTTTTCGGAAAAGCAATAACCTCCCTTATGCTCCGCTCCTTGGCAAATAACATTACCAACCGGTCCAGCCCTATGGCAATACCGCCATGGGGTGGCGCTCCATATTCCAGTGCATCTAAGAAACCTCCGAATCGGCTTTCCGTTTCCTCTTTACTATAACCAAGGCGACTGAATATTTTTTCTTGAAGCTGACGATTGTGAACCCTGATACTGCCGCTGCCAAGTTCACAACCATTGCACACTACATCATAATGTTGCCCATAAACCTTATCTGGTTCTGTATCAAGAAGTGCTACATCTTCCTCTCGAGGAGCAGTAAAAGGATGGTGCATTGGTTCCCAGCGATTATCATCCCTATTCCATTCCAAAAAAGGAAAATCAACTATGAATGCAAAAGCCAGTTGGTCAGCATCAGTTAGATTAAGCCGCTGTGCCATCTCGCGGCGTAACTCATCCAGTGTCTTATTAACCACATTCAGCTTATCAGCCACGATAAGTAAAAGGTCGCCAGGCTTTGCCTCGAATCTACCGGCTATTTTTTCTAACTGGCGAGGAGTTAAGTATTTAGCAGCCGCCGATTTTACCTCATCTAAAGTTATTGCCCCGCCTGTGAAAGCCACGGTCGTTAAACCCCGAGCACCACAGCTCTTCGCGAAATTTATCAAATCATCAAGTTGATGGCGAGTATAATGACCACAACCGGGGACACATATTCCCTTCACCTTGCCACCACAATCGAGGACTGAGCGGAAAACTTGAAAGTCGGTGTCGGCGGCGATATCAGTTATATCCTTAATCTCCAGACCAAACCTGATATCTGGTTTATCTGTGCCATATTTCTCCATCGCTTCTTTATAGGAGAGGTAGGGAAAAGGTTTCAGTAAGCGCATATCAGGTCTAACTGTCTCCACAAGCGAGGTGAAAAGTTCCTCCATAATCTGCAATATATCCTTTACTTCGATGAAACTCATTTCCATGTCAAGCTGGGTAAACTCAGGCTGGCGATCCGCTCGAAGGTCTTCATCCCTGAAGCACCGGGCTATCTGGAAATACCTGTCAAACCCGGCTATCATGAGGATTTGTTTGAGTTGCTGGGGAGATTGAGGAAGGGCATAAAACTTGCCGGGGTTAATACGGCTGGGCACAAGGTAGTCCCGCGCTCCTTCTGGTGTGCTTTTAATTAAAATAGGTGTTTCAATTTCAACAAACCCTCTGGCGTCGAGGAAATCACGGATAAACTTTATCACCTTGTGGCGTAAGAGAAGATTGTCCTTCATCCTCGGTCTTCTCAGGTACAGGTAGCGGTTTTTAAGGCAAAGCGATTCTTCAACTTCTTCATCTTCACTTATATAGAAGGGGGGCGTTTTCGCTGGGTTATAGATAATAGCCTCTTTTGCTATGACCTCAATATCTCCGCTAGGCAATTTGGGATTCTCCGTCCCTTCAGGGCGGAGAACAACTTCTCCTGTGACCTGGATTACATACTCACTACGGAACGAACCAGCTACCTGGTACGCTTCTTGTGATATCTGGGGATTGAACACTACCTGGACTATACCTTCCCGGTCACGCAGGTCAATGAATACCTTCCCACCATGGTCACGGCGCCGATGCACCCATCCCGCTAAAGTTACTTTTTTTCCTGCATGATGCGCCCTCAGTTCACCACAGTTATGGCTTTTAAGCAAAGCTAGTCTCCTTTTCTGGACTGGTCATTATAGCCTATAACAGACTTGCCTTCAATTGAACAAAGAGATTACAGCTCTGCTAGCTCTTTGAGAACAGCTAGCACTTCCTTTTGAGGCACATCATTACGAATTACTGTTCTGCCGATATCCTGTAACAGAACCCAGCGAATTGCTTTTTCCTTGGTCTTCTTGTCTAACTCCATAGCTCTTGTTATCTCAGTCAAATCCAAGCCTGAGAAGACCATGGGTAAGCCGAACTTCTGTAATAGGACTTGCTGGCGTTCCACGGCCGCTGAAGGTAAAAGACCTAATCGTTGACTGAGCTTAGCGGCTCCCATCATACCAATGGCAACTGCTTCGCCATGAAGAAAGCAGTTATACTGGGTAGTCGCCTCCAAGCCATGAGCGATGGTATGTCCATAATTTAATATGGCACGCTTCCCTTCCCTTTCTTTTTCATCCTGGTTGACTACTTGAGACTTGATAGCAGCGCTACGGACTACAGCCCGGGTAAGCGCCTCCGGCTCTAGTTTTGTCAGCTTATTTATATTAGTCTCTAAGAACTCAAGAAATTCCTTATCTAGAATCATGCCATGCTTAATAACCTCGGCCCAGCCTGAGGTCAGTTCACGCTGAGGCAGAGTGGTAAGAGTTTGAGGGTCAGCCAAAACCAGGTTAGGTTGATAGAAGGCACCAATAAGGTTTTTCCCCTCAGGATGGTTAACCCCGACCTTACCCCCGATGCTGGCATCAACCATGGCTATCAAGCTGGTCGGCACCTGTACCCAGAACACGCCTCGTAAGAAGGTGGCAGCGACAAAACCCGCCAGGTCTCCTACCATACCACCACCCAGGGCGATGATAATGTCGTCTCGCTCCGCTCGATGCTCGACAAGAAAATCATAAATTTTGATGGCATAGTCCGTGCTTTTCGTTTCTTCACCCGGCGGCACTACAAAGGAATTAACAGCAAAGCCAGCGTCTTTGAGGATTCCCTCAACTTTGCTGCCGTAAAGAGAGAAAACATTATCGTCGCTAATTATGATGGCTCTGCCAGATAGAGCAGCCTGCCTCATCTTCTCACCAAGTCTATCCAACAAACCATAGCCAACGAAGACAGGATAACTCTGAGTCGCAGTTTCTACCAGGCAGGCGATGTCTTTGTCACTGCCACTCTGCGCCGTTTTTTTACTATTCAGAGAGACGTAGTTATGAAGCAATCTCCACGCCCTTATTACCTCATCTGCAACTTCACTGACGCTTAAGCTATCAGTATGGATTGCCCAATCCGCCTGCGCATAAAAAGACTGTCGGGAAGCTTTTAGTTGCCTGATACGTTCCAGGGGGTTATCAGTAGTCAAAAGGGGACGAACTTCAGTCTCAGGACTATGGCCAGTCTCACGTAATAATCGCTCATAGATTGTCTCGGGTTTAGCCTCCAGGCAAACAATTAACCCACTTTTGGCAAGCAACTCATAGTTTTGCGGGTCGACTATCGCACCGCCGCCGATAGCTATGATTGTCTGCCTTTGCTGGCAAGCTTTTCTAATCGCCTCACGTTCCAGTTCCCTGAATCTTGCCTCCCCATCCTGACGAAAAATCTCAGCAATAGGCTTGCCAATTTGTTTAACTATCTCATCATCAGTATCCAGGAAAGCCCAATTTAATCTCCGGGCTGCCTCCTTGGCCACCAGAGATTTACCAGTGCCTGAGAAACCTGTGATAATGAGATTGCTCATTCGCCTGTCCAATTTCACCTAGTTACCTCTATCAGTATATTGAAAAAGCCAGATTAGAGCAAGAATTAGATTCGCACTTGATTGCTTGTAAACCACGCGTGGAGAGCTTGAATTTCGGCTGGCATTTTTCAATGAGGGCCGCCGCTGTCATGGGATACGGAAGCACAAGTTTAATCCTGTACTAAGCGGCTGAGGTATCCCTTAGTTCGGGCAAGGCGAAGCATCCAATACAAGAAGAGAAATCCCAGGAGAACGCAGATTAAGTTCAGAGCACTTGCCCAATATATATTATGCCAGGGAACTATTCCCTCGATTATAGCTATACGCATACCTTCAAACATATGCCTAGTTGGTAGAACAAAGGTGAGTTTTTGCAATAAAGGAGGAAATACAGATATTGGATAATAGACTGCGGAAAAAGGCAGCAAGAGAAAAGGAATGAAAAAAGCAAAAATATCGGCTGACGGTCCGAGACGGACAACGAGTCCGATAGTCACCACACCGAGCACCCAGCCGAAAACAAGGATGTTCATAAAAAAGGGGATAATGTAAAGCCCCAAGTTCCAGATATTAAGAGTGTAGAGCAAAAAAGCCAGAGGGGTAACATAACAGAAAGCCAGCAAAACTTGAGCAACACCTATCAGGACAAATCCCAGAATCAGTTCACTCAACTTTACTGGAGAGGCGAAAAGATTGATGATATTGCGCGACCATACCTCTTCCAAAAAAGAAACCCCAAAAGATCGTTGGGAGAGGTCGAACATGGACCAAAAAATAAAGGCGCTTAGAATAAGCAACATAAAATCATAATTACCGTCAGCTGGAGCAACAGTTTTCACCCAGAGAGTGATAAATCCCCAGAGAAATAATTCAACAGTAATAAAACCAAAAAGCGAGAACAATTTCGGTACACTTCGCCGGATAATAACTATATTCCTGTAGAATATGCCTAGTATGTGTAGAAAGTTCATAGAGATTTGCTGGTTGGTTTTTTGGCAATAGTAATAAAAATTTCTTCTAAATCTTCCTGGCCAAAGCGTTTCTTAAGGGTCTGGGGAGTAGCATCGGCTATAATCTGTCCCCGAGAAAGAAAAACAATTCTATCCGATACTGTTTCTATTTCTCGCATATTATGGGAGGTCCAGAGAACAGCGCCGCTTGATTCCTGGACACGTTTCAAGATTTTAGCCCGGAGCTCTTGGGCAATAGCCGGATCAAGGGAGGCAGTGGGCTCATCAAGTAAAAGAAGTCTGGGGTTGTTAACAAACGCCTTAGCCACACCGAGACGCATGTGCTCACCCGAAGAAAGTTGACCTATCTTTTTATTAGCCAAGCCGGCAAGATCAAATTCATCAAGAAGGAACTTTGCCCTATCTTTATAATCCCGAACCCCGTAAAGAAGCGCAAACACAGTTAGACCTTCCTTAGGAGTAAGATTGTAGGGTAAAAGAGAATAAGGACCAGTGAAGTTCATCATAGAAAGCAACTCTTCGCGATGCTCCTTGAGATTTTTACCAAAAATTTCAATATCACCGCTCGTGGGAGAAACGAGGGCGAGGAGCATCTGGATAGTTGTGGTCTTGCCAGCCCCATTGGGTCCCAGCAGGCTGACAATCTCGCCTTCTTTGATTTCAAAAGAAATGCGATTTACCGCTGTAAGATTGTTATATTGTTTAGTCAGATTTCTTACACTCAGAACAGTAGTCATAAGAGTGCTTACACTTATACTCGAAAATGTAAAAAATTGCAATTTCCTCAGCATAGTTAAAAGAACAATGTTCGCCTCACCATAACAACAGCAGAGATACTTATAAAGTGTTTGTTTACAGATTCCCAAAAGTCTCAGCATGCTAGGCTTGTCAAGATTAGGTATAATAGGTTCTCTGTCACGCTGAGTCTCAACAAAGTGAAGAGGAGATTCTTCGCCCCGACAAGCCGGGGCGGCGAAGAATGGCAAGAGGCGACGGGCTCTTAATAGCAATTCAATCTGCTAAACGACTTCATTGGCCAGCACAAGCAATTTTTGGCAGCATTAATTATGTTACTATGCTAGGAATTCACCGATAAGATTTCCCGAGGAAAAGACAATGATGGTAAAAACGTTAGTAGTTGGCTCTTTTGCTGCCAACTGCTATATCGTTGGTTCATCTTCGACCAGTAAAGGAATGATTATTGATCCCGGCGCTGAGGCACCGACTATTCTGAAAACAGTGCAGCAAATAGGATTGTCTATATCCTTAATTGTAGTAACCCACGCCCATATTGACCATGTTGGTGCTCTCCGCACAGTTAAAGAAAAGACTCATGCCCAGTTTGCCCTTCATGAGTCTGAAAAAGGCTTAATATTTGCTAGCCCAATGCGTATGTTAACAGTACTTGGCATTACCCCTATTAAATCACCCCCTCATCCTGATAGGTTACTCAAGGACGGTGACCAGATAGATGTTGGCGACTTGCACTTTGAAGTTCTCTACACCCCGGGACATAGTTCTGGTGGAATCTGTCTTTTAGGGCATGGAGTAGTCTTTAGCGGCGATACTCTATTTAATTTTGGCATTGGCAGAACGGACTTTCCCGGTTGTAGCCACGAACTTTTGATGAAGAGCATTCGTGAAAAACTCATGGTTTTGACTGATGAAACCATTGTTTACCCCGGCCACGGACCAGCCACCACTATCGGCGATGAACGCCGGGGAAATCCTTTCCTCCAGTGATTATCCCCTTTAGAGACTTCTTTAACAGCTCTTAATATAGCATCCCTTATAAGTTCTTGCAAAGTTCCTTTCCCTTGATAGGAGAGGATTATAGGGCAGTGCAAAATCTTATGTAAAATTACCTAATTTATTTTTCTCAGTGTTGTAGAGGCTATGATATGAACCATGATATACTCTATAAAGAGGGAGTTTTGTAATATTACTAACTAAACTTTTTGAAATGGTATACTATAATGACAAGACAAGAGACACAACACATGCTTGCAAGATAGCCAGGAGGTAGGTTCATGGTTGACACAGCCGCGTATAAGGAAAAAACGAGGATTGAACGGTTCACATTTAGTGTGCGTCTAAAAGGGCTTTTTTTCCCTCTCGCCTTTAGTGATGTTGTCCAGCTTGTTGACAGAACTGGCTTTACCCTCGTGGCGCCTTTGAAAGAAAGGCCCTCACTGCCTCCCGGTGGTCAAATTGTGGTAGTAGGCCGTATAGCTGAAAAGGGCGATCTCAAGTTCAATTTAGACCCCGATCGAGGTGTAATTAATCTAGAGGGAAAGAATATTGAAGAGGTGCTTTCAGAGTTTAATGCGATAGAGGACTTAGCGCGAAGAGAATTTGCTGTTGATTTCAACAAAGAACAACGGTTCTATGAGATTCTAACTGACCTTACTGTAAATACAGACCAGAATCCAATTGAGACCATTAGCAAGCTCTTTTCTGACTCCAAGAGTTTGTCTACATTCAGTGATATTCTGAAAGACGGGACAGGAAACTATGGTGTTCGCCTAGTGAGGAAAGGGCAAGACCCGAACCACGAGGAGTGGTGGGAATACCGAATTGAACCACTTCTGACTAAATCGAGAAACACCTATTACTCTAATGTGATTTATAGAAGTGGGGATAAGGATAAAGTAGTCAAAGCCGCTAAGGAGCTAATCGAGAGAGTTTCTCAATTAATTATAGCTATGGAGCAGTTATAGGTTATGGTGAGTCAAAGTACTGCTACGCAGGTGAAGCGTCTACAAACAAGGTGGCCTGCATTGGAACAGACCACCGAAGTGCCACTTGAGTTTAAGGTTCTGGAAAACCAACCAACAATAGATGTTGCGGCCATGAATGACTTCGAGTTCCACTTAGAGAATGCTTACGAGGCAGCAAGGCACTGGGTCAGCAATTGGAATATACCTACTAACACGGGCATTACAATTTCACCAGACGTAATTATTTCAAATAAGCCAAATATTGTCTATATCTATACTCGCAACGTCTATAGTCGTCCTTGGCTAGATGAACTGGGTAAGATACAGCTGCCTAAGATTAAAGTCTCTGGCGAGCCTTCTGCGACGGGTTTGCCATTTGTTACCGAGACCGTTTCTAAAGAGGAGGAAGAGAGACCGATAACCCCCTTCAGGCAGAGCGAAATGAATTGGTTATCATCTAACTCTGAGCAACTCGGTAAGTATGAAGGTAAATGGATAGCTCTTGAAGGAGACAAAATTGTTGCTTCTGGCTCAAACGAAGTGACGGTTGAGATGCAGGCTAGAATGAAAGGTATCAAGGTGCCATTTCTTATTCGTGTTCCCTCAAAAGCGGATAAGCCTTTTATCGGCCAAAGTTTAAATGATAGTAGCAGTATACGATAGGCGATTTCCCTATATTCCATCACTGCCGGGCAATAGACTGAGGCCTCAAATCCCTATAAGAATTACATACCGGGGCCGAAGCACTGATAGGTTGGCTATCGTTGATAGCGGTGCGGATCTGCCTTTCTTTCCCAAGACAGCTGCTACACTACTAGGCATAGATTTGTCAGCACTACAATCGGACCAATCGCAAGTGGTTGGCGGAATGGCGAGAACTTGGCAATGCCTGTGCGACATTACAGTCGAAGGTGTTACCCAAAGATGTAATGTCGCCATCGTCGACGATGAGACCACACCTTATCTTTTAGGCAGAACGCCGTTTTTCCAGCTACTTCAAATTGGGTTTCGTGAATCGCAGCTAGAATTCTATCTAGCGTTCTCTCCTTAAGTCCTAACATTCTGATGAAATGACCAGCACTAGGTTAAGGTGAGGGTGAATTCTTCCCTCCTAATTTACCTTGGGGTAATAGTGCTCAATCAGGATATGTTGCTCAAATAACTACGGTAATTCGTCAAGGTCTCTTTTAAGTTATCGCCGCCGAATTTCTCCAGGCAGGCATCAGCCAGGACAATGGCTAACATGGCTTCGGCGATTACCCCGGCAGCCGGGACAACACAAATATCGCTACGCTCATAGTGGGCTCTGGCCTTCTCAACACTGCGAAGGTCTATGGAAGGTAAAGGACTAGCCAAGGTGGCAATAGGTTTGATTACTGCCTTGACTATTATGTCCTCGCCATTGCTTATGCCGCCTTCGATGCCCCCGGCACGGTTAGTGGCATGTCGCCAAGGGAGCCTCTTCGCCCTGCTACGTGGACTAGGTTCGATGACGTCGTGAGCCTGCGAGCCTTTAAGCTCGGCTAATGCAAATCCCACTCCGCTTTCGACCCCTTTCACGGCATTGATGCTCATTATCGCCTGAGCAATCCTGCCATCGAGCCGGCGGTTCCAGCTAACGTGGCTGCCCAGGCCGATGGGGACACCGGCAGCAATCACCTCAAAAATACCACCCAACGTATCACCGTTGGCTTTGGCTTCATCAATGGCTGCCATCATTGCCTTCCCTAGTTCTGCATGAGCACACCGGACCGGGGAGGCTTCTACTTTTCCCCAATCTATGGGACTGGTTTTGGGCCGTTCCCAGCGGTGTGGGCCAATTGCTAGAGTGTGGCTATGAATAGCAACGCCCAACTCCTCTAGAAATCTTCGGGCTATGGCTCCGACAGCTACTCTGGCGGCTGTTTCCCTGGCACTGGCTCTTTCCATAATCGGCCTGATGTCTTTGAGACCATATTTAGTCACTCCAGCCAGGTCGGCATGTCCCGGCCGGGGAAGGGTTACAGGCTCGGTTTCTTTCTCTACCGGAGAAATGCTTAACTGTTCCTGCCAGTTTTGCCAATCCCGGTTGGTGATAAGGAAAGCGATGGGGCTACCTATAGTGAGCCCATAGCGAACGCCGGCAATAATTTCTGCCTTATCCTCTTCAATCTTCATGCGGGGACCACGCCCATAGCCCTGTTGGCGGCGCTTGAGTTCCTGATTGATATACCCTTCTTCCAGGGGAAGGTCAGCCACCATACCTTCTACGATGGCTATCAATCCCCTTCCGTGGGATTCTCCACCGGTAAGAAAACGAAATTGTCCCATCAGCTTTGATATAGAAATAAGGGTTGCCTGTAGTTATGGCTTAAGATTTCCAACAAAATTATATCTTGGGCGTTCAATCCTGCTATCCTCGCCTGTATAGCATTGGCAAACCCTAATAGCGACAGCAGTGTTATTCTAGGTGGTTGATAATACTCCACTACCGCAGCTTCGATGTCAGCCAGTTCCATGGCCAACTCTGTGGCTGTGTCCAGGCCACCTAGCGCATCGACCAGACCCAATTCCTTGGCTTCGGTACCGGTGTAAATTTGCCCGGTAGCCAAATTCCTGACCTCGTCCTTGCTCAGTCCTCTCCCCTCAGCCACCACATCTACAAAGAGCTCATAATACTCGTCAACCATTTCCTGCATGATTTTTTCCTCTTCCGGTGTCATCTCCCTGAATCCTGAATACATGTCCTTATATTTGCCGCCTTTGAAACTTTCTATCTGGATACCCAGCTTCTCCAAAAGCCCCTCGACGTTTATTACTTGAGAGATAACTCCAATGCTCCCTGTCATTGTAGTAGGAAGGGCCACAATCTTATCTGCTTTTGAGGAGATATAGTAGCCACCCGAAGCAACTGTGCCCCCCATGCTTACCACAATGGGTTTTGTCTCCTTAACTCTTTCAATCTCCCACAGGATTTCCTGGCAGGGCGCTATCTCACCGCCACGGCTCTCTATACGGAAGACAATCGCCTTGACTGCCTTATCTTTCTCCGCTCTCGTTAAATAACCTTTCACCAAATCCGGAGTAATAGTTACACCAGATAACAACGAGGAATCCTGCATGGTAATAGTTCCACTGAGTGAGATTACAGCAATTTTATCTGCTGCTGGTCTGCTGGGGACGCCTAGAGATAGCACCAGTACTATTATGACCACAACCACTACTACGCTTACTCCAATAATAATTGCCTTTTTCTTCATCCCTTTCCTCCTATTAGTATTTCCTTAGCCTTACTAATCATTATGTCAACTGGAGCTTCCCTTCCTGTCCACAGCTTGAAGGAAGCCGCTCCCTGGTATACTAACATAGGTAAGCCCCCAAGTATATCGGCCCCCGCTTTCTGTGCTAGCTTTAACAGAGGAGTTGGCCAGGGATTATATACCAGGTCATAAATTAAGACGCCCCTGGGAATCACTGCCAGGCTCAAAGGCGATTGACCTTCTTGTGAACTGTGTTTCATTCCCATGGTAGTACAATTGATAATTAAGTGACAATGGCTAAAAGTTTGGTGAGAACCTACGCTTTGCCAAGGCAAAGCAGCGACTTCGGTTTTTGCTATCTCCATGCCTGACGAAGAATCTGTGATGTAGCTTGCCAAGCTATCTGCCAATGTCTGGGCTCGCTCAAAAGTACGGTTAATGATGATCAGTGAGCTTGCATTCTTTTGCACCAAGGCAAAACCCACTGCCCTGGCCGCCCCACCAGCACCTAGAATGACCACTCGCTTACCCTCAGGGTCAAAGTGCCCTTCTTTATCTATCGCCTCGCTAAAACCATAGGCGTCAGTATTAAAACCCAGAAGCCTATCATCTTTCTTGACTATGGTATTGACAGCGCCGATCGAACTTGCCAAGCCATCGACTTCATCTAATAAAGGTAAAACTGCCTCTTTATGGGGCACGGTTACGTTAGCTCCGACATTTTGGGGTTTTCTTAAATCATTCACTATTTCTTGAAGTTGGGTCGGGCTTGTCTCCCAGGCTTCATAGCGAATATCAAGTCGATAATAATCCAGAGCCGCCTGCTGGAAATAATGAGAGATAGAATGCTTAAGGGGATAACCGATGAGGCCTATGTATCTCGACATCGCTTAAGTTCCTTCGCTATTGCTCAGGACGGTGGCTATCCAGGAAACCCTGGAGAATAAAGGCTGCTGCTATGGCATCTACTTCGGCCTTAACCGAAAAGCTGTGATTTTTGGCTCCTTTTTTTGTCCTGGAGCGCAGTCTTCTTCCATTGACACCGGCCTCTATCTTTAATCGCTCCGCAGCCTTGGTAGAGAGGCGTTCATCCCATAGTTGTACATCAAGCTGGTTGCAATTGCTTCGCTTCGCTTGCCAGGACAATTTGTCAGCGAAAGCTGTTACCTTACTAGCTTGTTTACCAAGTTCTCCGTTTAATCGGCGAGGCAAGCCAACTACAATACACCCCACCTCATATTGCTCCACCAGTTTGAGAATCACATCTACAAGGACATCTTCGTCTTTACTGTCGAGCACGGTTAGAGGGGTAGCCAAAATCCCCTGGGGGTCGCATATAGCTACGCCAGTTCTCTTATCTCCAATATCCAGCCCTAAGCTGCGCATTTCACTTTCACCTTTGAATCCGAGGCCTTTTTTATCATGCTAAGTCCCGATGCAATTGGGCACAGAATCTTTTAGCGCCTTCACTAGCTCCCAAGTTTATAAAGTAAACAACCTCAACAGATTTTGCTAGCAATAATCTTTTTCACCAATTTCAGGGCTTCGTCAATCATGGCGGCGTCTTTCCCGCCGGCTTGAGCCATAGCAGCCTTGCCACCACCACCCCCACCGGTAACCTTGGCTACTTGATTAATAATATCGCCGGCATGAAACCCCTTGGCTATCAGGTCAGGAGTCACCATAGCCAAAAAGTTAGGCTTGCCGCTATGAACTGTAGCCAAAACCACTATGGCGCTCTTTAGCCTGTCTCGCAATATATCGCCCATTTCCCTGAGGATAGGTATGGTCAATGCTGGCACCTTAACAGCCAGAACTGTCACACCACTCACCTGCTCCGCTTGCCCAATCAAATCCCCTGCTATTTTACGTGACAGCTCTCTTTCCAGTGAAAGCACTCTCTTGCGCTCTGCTTCCAGTTCGCCGATGAGAGCTTTCACCTTCCCAGGAACCTCTTCCAGGGGACTTTCTACTTCTTTGGCTAAGCTCTGCAAGGCGGTTAAGCGAGATTCAATTAGAGATTCAGCTTTCCTTCCCGTTACTGCTTCAATACGATGCAGTCCTGTGCCAATGCTGCTTTCACTGGTTATCAGGAATATACCAATTTCCCCTGTTGACTTTACATGAGTGCCACCACATAGCTCCTTACTTATCGGCGGCTTCCCGATTTCCAACATCCGAACTTCTTCTCCATATTTTTCCTCAAACAGGGCAATAGCGCCCTCACCTTTGGCTTGCTTATAGGGAACTCTCTTCGCTTTCGCTTTTAAGTCCCGGCGTATCCACTCATTGATCTGCCTCTGAATTTCATTAAGCTGCTCTTCGGTTACCTGTCCTAAATAGGAAAAATCAAATCTAAATCTTTCTGGCTCTACCAATGAACCTTTTTGCTCAATACGACTGTCCACTATCTGCCTTAAAGCAGCCTGGAGGAGATGGGTAGCAGTATGGTTGCGAGCGATATCCAGGCGGCGGTCGACATCAACTTTGGCTTCAACTTCATCACCGATAGATATGCTGCCTTTTATGACTTTCCCATGATGTACAATCACATCGGAGGGAGTCCTGATAACATTTGTGACGGCTACCTTTCCCTTTGGGCTGCTGATTTCGCCGGTATCGCCTACCTGCCCACCCATCTCACCGTAGAAGGGGGTTTTGTTAAGTATAATGAAAACTGCACTCCGATAAGAAGCGGTTTCTATAGGCTTTTCTTTGGCAGTCAACTCAATAACTTTAGATTGAGAAGAGGCTACCTCGTAGCCTACAAATTTCGTGTTAATAATAACTTTGGGCCCATGTGTTTTTACCACCACTGTCGCTGGCCTAGATTTCACTACCACCCCCTTCGCCCTAGCCCTTTCCCGCTGCTTCTCCATCTCAGCCCGGAAATCCTCCCAGTCTAGGGATAAGCCTTTCTCTCTGGCAATCTCGGCGGTTAGCTCCGGAGGGAAGCCATAGGTATCGTAAAGCCTGAATACTTCTTCGCCTGTCAGCCCCACCTTTCCTTGAGTAGAAGCTTCACCAATGAGCTTTTCCACCAAGTTAAGTCCGGTATCTAAAGTAGCAATGAATTTTTCCTCTTCAACTCTGATTACTTCGCTAATCAGGCCCTGATTAGCCATAAGCTCGGGGTATATGTGGCTCATTGTGTCAAC
>Ga0172366_10000717_pt1 | contig 24651 bp, 26 predicted proteins | sample LakKivSesite69cm_FD_114533 | JGI IMG/M metagenome (GOLD analysis project Ga0172366, IMG submission 114533) | Sediment microbial communities from Lake Kivu, Rwanda - Sediment site 69cm | ecosystem: Environmental > Aquatic > Freshwater > Lake > Sediment | place: Rwanda: Western Province, Lake...
CTGGTCGCCCGCAACCTCTCCAGACTGGAAGAGACAGCCAAGGACATCAAATCCAGGGGTGGTAGAGCAAAGGCGATACAGACGGATATATTGGACCACGAGCAGGTAAAGCGGATGGTGGCGCAGACCATCAAAGACTTCGGGCAGATCGACATATTGGTGAACAACGCCGCCCGGGGCACCTTCAACGATGCCGACGTGGCCGACATGAATTTGAAGGAATGGCATGATTGTCTGGCGATAAACCTGACGGGGATGATGTTGTGCTGCAAAGAGGCGCTTAAGCAGATGATTCCGCACAAACGTGGCAGTATCGTCAACATTAGCAGTGTAGCAGGAATCTCTGGAGTTCCCAGAGAAAGCCCATATGCCGTTTCCAAATGGGGCGTGATCGGTTTGACAGAGACTCTGGCTATCGAAGCCGGTAGGTTCGGTATTCGTGTCAACTGCATCAGCCCCGGCGCCACCCGGACTCAAGAATTTGACGACTGGGTGAAAGTCTCAGCGGCCGATGCCGGCATCTCCTACGAAGAGATGATGGCAAAGGTCACGGACAATAACGCTCTCAAGAGGATAGCCGAACCGTCAGAGATAGCGGCCTGTGTTGTATTCCTGGCTTCGGATGATTCGAGCGCCATGACCGGACACAACCTCGTTGCGAGTTGCGGCTTTCACTTGATTCACCCAAACATGATTCACTGAACATGTCCCCAAGCGGCGCTGGATGATATAATCAGCCAGACTGCATCTTAAGCTGCCATCTGCGAAGTGCGGTTCACAAACTCGACGTGACGATTGTATGGTCGTGTAATGGGAGTTTTGGGTAGTGCGGACTCGTATTCAAGAGACGGCTATGAAGGACGGCCTTATTTCAAGATGGAACTTTTCGGAATACTGGACTAAGATGACAGGTTGACGGGAACTCATTAGGATTATGCCTCGCTACTTTATTTGGACCATCGGCTGCCAGATGAACAAAGCAGAATCCCAGCAAATAGCTGGATGCCTGGCATCTGCCGGCTTTGAGAGAGCGACCTCTTTCTCCGATGCCGACCTGGTGGTTCTTAACACCTGTGTGGTGAGACAAAGCGCTGAGAACAGGGCACTGGGTACTCTGAATCTGTTGAGGGGCCTGAAGGATGAACGTCCCGACCTCCGAATAGTTGTTACCGGATGTCTGGTCGACTCTAATACCAGGGAACTGGAGAAGCGGTTTCCTCACATTGACCTGCTGTTCAAGCCTGGCGACTACCATGAACTAATCGCCTGGGAGCAGAGGCAGGGCGTACCCGTTGAGAACCAGTCGTCTCGCCATTCCGTAAATGAGGGGAAGACTGCCTTGCCGTGTGCTCTCGTCCCCATCATCCAGGGTTGCGACAATTTCTGCTCATATTGTATCGTTCCCTACAGACGGGGAAGGGAGATCAGTCGCCCCCTGGAGGAAATAACGTGTGAAGTGAAGACGCTGGTGAAACAAGGCAGGAAAGAGGTCACTCTGGTGGGCCAGAACGTTGATTCGTACGGACACGACTTGCCCGGACGTCCCGACCTCGCTGATTTGCTGACTGAACTGAGCACGATAGCTGAGCTTGTCAGGATTCGCTTTCTGACGAATCATCCCAAGGATATGAGCCGGAAGCTCGTCGAAACGATGGCTTCCCTGGATAAGGTCTGTGAACACCTGGAGTTGCCGGTCCAATCAGGGGACAATGCCATATTGAGGGCCATGAGGCGAGCGTATACGGCGCAACAGTACAGGGAACTTGTCGGTCTCGTTCGACGCGAGATTCCTCAAGTGTCGGTTAGCACGGACATGATTGTCGGCTTCCCGGGAGAAACGGATGAGCAGTTCCAGCGCAGCCTATCTCTGGTGGAAGAAATGAGGTTCGATGTCGTGCACGTGGCTGCCTACTCGCCTCGCCCCGGTACCATTGCCTCGCGTGAATATCAGGATGACGTTCCCGTGGACGTAAAGAAAGAAAGGTTCAGTAGAATTGAAGGGCTTCAGACAGCTATAGCCGGCGAGATTAACTCGCGACTCCGGGACACGGAAGAGGAGGTGCTGGTCGAGGGCAGGAAGGGAGGGAAGTGGTTCGGGCGTACGCGCAGCAACAAGCTGGTATTCTTCGAGGACGACGGAGACTGGTTGGGGCAACTGGCGGCGGTGCGGATTAAGAAGACAAGTCCATGGTCGCTGACAGGCGACGTTAATAGAATAATCAATTAAAGGAGGGCATATGGCAGCGTTTTTTCAGAGCTATGGAATGATCATCTTCCTGGTGGCTATTTTCGCCGTAATGTATTTCCTGATGATCAGGCCGAGGCAAAGGCAGCAAAGAGAACACGAAGAAATGACCAGGGAACTGAGGTCGGGTGATAGGGTGATTATAGCCGGCGGAATCTACGGGCAAATTGACAGCGTCGGCGAAGAAACGGTGATTCTGAAACTGGAGTCGGGTGCCACGATGAAAGTTGCCAGAACCAGCATACTTGGCAAACAGGAGATTGAGGAAAGCAAGGGCGTGTTCTGACGTTGATGTCTGAGGAATCTTCTCCTCTGGGCCGCCTCCTTTCTCCTGACAGCGTCGCCATCGTCGGGGCTTCTTCAAACCCTGTTTCCGCCGGGTACCAGTTTACGCGGTTCCTGATAGACCACGGGTTCCGGGGCAAACTTTACCCGGTGAACCCCAAATTGACCGACCTTCTCGGGCTCAGAGTCTATCCCGGCCTGACGGCCATTCCCGGACCTAACGTGAACTACGTGATTTCCTGCATACGTGCCGATGGCGTCCTATCTCTTCTCGACGATTGCGGCAGGAAGAATGTCGGGCTCGTGCACCTGTTTACGGCCAGGCTAAAGGAGACGGGCAGAGAAGAAGCGACGAGGCTTCAGGGTAAGATCCAGGAGAAAGCGAAGAAGCTGGGCATCCGGATTCTGGGGCCAAACTGCATGGGGACCTATAACCCGAAGGTCGGGTTGTCTTTCAACCACGACCTGCCCACGGAGAGCGGGCCGGTGGGAGGGTTCTTCCAGAGCGGCGGCGGAGCTGGAGAGTTTGTCCGCTATGCCGGCTTGAGAGGAGTCCGGTTCAGCAAAGTCGTGAGCTACGGCAACGCTTCGGATATAGACGAGACGGAGCTCCTGGACTATTTTGCCTCCGACAGCGAGACCAGGGTAATCGCTTCCTATATCGAGGGGGTCAAGGATGGCAGGAAATTCCTAGAGGCGCTAGCGCGGGCGGCAAAAAAGAAGCCGGTCACAATTCTTAAAGCGGGTAGGGGCAGAACAGCGACGAAGCTGGCGCTCTCTCACACCGCATCGCTAACCGGCTCCGACAAGGTCTGGCACGCCGCACTGAGGCAGTGCGGCGCGGTGGTTGTCAGTAACTTTGAGGAGCTGACGGACCAGGTCGTCGCGTTCACGTTTTTGCCGCCTATGATGGAGAGGAGGGTGCTCGTCGCCGGAGGAGGGGGCGGCAAGAGCATGGTTGCGGCCGACGCCTGGGAAGAGGAAGGATTCGACCTGCCGGAATTATCCGCACAGTTGAGAGAAAACGTAAGAAGGCACGACCCCGAAATCTGGGACTGGGTTACGAATCCCATAGACGCCTCTCTTTTCCAGGGAACCACCCTCACCTACGTGGACCTGCTAAAGTGGATCAGTGACGAAGACAGGTTTGACGTCTTCGCTGCCAATCTGACTCAGGATGATCCTTTGCCTGCTGACATATGGGAAAAGCTGCTGGCGCCTAACTTCCTTCAGGGCGCGGTGGCAGTCAGGAGCAAGGGCAGACCGGTGGTCTGTATCATCGAAACGGGTGAAATCGGTCCTGCGGAAATGGGACGATGGAAATGGAAAGCTATTGCCGAGACGAGGAGAGAGCTCGTGAATCAGGGCGTGGCTGTGTTTCCGACTTCGGAGCGGGCGGCCAGGGCAACCAGGCGGTTGGTTGACTACTGGACGCGGCGGGGAAATGAAGACCAATCACTATGATTACGTGGTGGTGGGCAGCGGCATTGCCGGCCTCTACATAGCCCTTTTGGCGATAGGACGGGGCAGCGTTCTCATCTTGACCAAAGGGAGCATAGACGACTGCAATACCAAGTATGCCCAGGGCGGCATTGCAGTGGCCATGGGCAAGGACGACTCTCCCAAGCTTCACTTCAAGGATACCATGGCGGCTGGGGATGGCTTGAACGAGGCGGAGGCGGTGCGCATTTTGACCGATGAGGCCGCGGATTGCATTGCCGACCTGATTAGATTCGGAGTACCCTTCGACACCGTTGAGGGTGAGATCACTCTGACCAGAGAGGCAGCTCACAGCGTACCGCGCGTCATGCATGCCGGCGGAGATGCCACCGGCGAACATATAGAGCTTACTCTCAGCCGCCGGGTGCGCTCTACTTCTATCAGGGTACTGGAAAACTGTCTGGCCAGCGAGATTCTGGTGCGGAACGGAAAGGTGGCCGGCGTCAAAGCCCTGGATTCGCGCACCGGCCTGCTGGAAGAGTACGATTGTCGCTTCCTTGTGCTGGCCACCGGTGGCGCCGGGAGACTGTTCAAATATACCACCAACTCCGATGTCGTGACCGGGGACGGGATAGCGGTGGCCTCTCAGGCCGGCGCGGAAATAAGCGATATTGAGTTCTTTCAGTTTCACCCCACGGTCCTTCGCCTGCCCGGAGTAGCTCCCTTCCTTATCTCGGAGGCCGTCAGGGGCGAGGGTGGCATACTCAAGAACGTGGAGGGGCGACGTTTCATGCCAGACTATGCTCCCGAGGCCGAGCTGGCGACCCGGGATGTAGTGGCTCGCAGCATAGTCTACGAGATGAAGAAGACCCACACAGATAGAGTCTTCCTGGACGTCACACATTTGCCATCGCAGTTCATTACTACCCGTTTTCCCCACATCTATCACTTCTGCCTGGACCACGGGCTGGACATCACCAGGGGGCTTATTCCCGTAGCGCCGGCTGCCCATTACCTTATGGGGGGGGTGAAGGTCAATATCTGGGGGGAGACCAATATTGCCGGGCTGTTTGCCGCCGGCGAGACCGCCTGTACCGGAGTGCACGGGGCGAACAGACTGGCTTCGAATTCGCTGCTCGAGTCGGTTGTCTTCAGCAGGAGGATAGTGCAGAGGACGGAGATGACCCGCTCACCTGCGAACTCCGAACCGTCAGTCGTCAGCCGCGTATATTCCGTCCCTAAACGCGAGGCGGTCCCGAAGGCGCCGCAGCTTAATCTGCCTGTCCTGCAGTCCCTCATGTGGGATAAGGTGGGAATCATTCGTTCCGGTAAGGGCCTCAAAGAGGCCGCGGGCGTTCTGGCCACCTGGGAAAGCCGGCTGCCCGAACCCGGTGACCGGCCTTCTTATGAGCTGAACAATCTGGTGCTCTGCGCCAGGCTAATGACCGAGGCTGCGCTGCTGCGCGAAGAGAGTCGCGGCGCTCATTTCCGGACAGACTTCCCGCAGACTTCGCCGGAATGGCAACAGCACATCGTTTTCAGCAAGGATGGCAATAGATAAGCTCCGAATCAGAGAAGTTGTGAAGCGCGCCCTGTACGAAGACCTCGGGAAGGGCGATATTACCACGGACTCCCTCATCACTGGTGATCGGCAAGGTACGGGCATTATCGTGGCCAGGAAGGGAGGCGTCCTGGCCGGCACACAGGTGGCCGGAGAGGTCTTCCGCCAGGTTGACGCGAAACTGAGAGTGGAGCTTATCCTGCCAGATGGCGCCGGACTTGAGCCGGGCGCCGAGATAGCGAAGGTGTCGGGTGGCATTGCCGGCATTCTCAAAGCAGAAAGAACAGCTCTGAATTTTCTCCAGCGCTTGAGCGGCATCGCATCCGAAACCAGGCGGTACGTGGAGCGGGTGCAGGGGTTACCTGTACGTATCATGGACACCAGGAAGACCACGCCCGGCTTGAGGTCGCTGGAAAAGTATGCGGTCACAGTAGGAGGCGGGCTGAATCACCGCATGAATTTGGGCGACGGCATACTCATCAAGGACAATCATCTGGCGGCGCTGCGCGGCCAGGGGCTGAGCATCAGGCAAATCGTAGCTAAGGCCAGAGAGCACGCCTCGTCCTCATCACCGGGCTCTTTTCCCCCCTTGTCATTTCGAGGAGTCCCGATGAAATCGGGACGACGAAGCAATCTCCGCGCGGGGCAGATTCAAGTGGAGGTCGAAGCCACAACCGTCGGGGAAGCCCTGGAAGCTACGGACGCCGGAGCGGACATCGTCATGCTTGATAATATGAGCCTTGCTGATATGCGCAAGGCGGTCAAGGCGATTCACGGGCGGGCCCTAATCGAGGCCTCGGGAGGAATCACGCTGGACAATGTTCACGCCGTAGCCGAAACCGGTGTTGACTTTATCTCCGTCGGCGCTCTTACCCACTCCGCACCGGCTCTAGATATCAGCCTTGAGCTAGAAGTCTGACGGAAAGGCTCAGGACAGCCGCTATTCAAATATCGGCGTTCTTCTCTGCGACAACCAGATATCGTTCCGGGCTGTCCTCGAAGTGAGTCACCTTCAGTCCGGCTTGCTTTATCAACCCTCGCATCTCCGGTTCATCCGGCAAAAGGTCGTTGGCGACCATGCCGCCGATAGATTGATGAAGCTCGTTGAGCGCCTCCCGACCGGTGGTGTGGCAGATTGCCACCCGGCCGGCGTGCCTGAGCACCCTGGCTATTTCCTCTAATGCCCCGGCCTTATCGTGAAAGTGAGGAAACGCGCTGTTGCATATGGCCAGGTCCACGGAACCGTCATCCGCGGGAATGGCCAGGACATCGGCCCGCGCAAAACGAACTATAGGCGGGAAGTTCTTGGCTTGTGCTTGATTCAGCATCTCAGCCGAGAAGTCCAGCGCCACGATTTCTCCCTTCCCGCGCATGTCGGTAAGCAGAAAGGGCAGCAGCACGCCCGTGCCGCTGCCGATATCGAGTACGTGATAGCCGGGTCGAATGTCCAGCTCCTTGACGATTCTGCCCAGTTTCTCCAACCCCTCCGGACTCAGCTCGTTGTCCCACGTTGAAGCCAGCTGGTCGAAATACTCTTGAAGTTGCATGTCTAACCTGTTACCGGCACTTGCCGCCATCCCTTCACTTTTCTCTTGGGGGAGAATGCCGTTGCCAGGCCGAAGATAACGGCAGAAGTTATCACTATGGCGGCGCCTGAGGGAATGTCCAGAAAATATGAGGCTGCCAGCCCGGCCCAGCACGAGACAACGCCAAAGGCAGCAGCGATGAACAGCATCTTCTTTAAGCTATAAGTGAGCTGATAGGCGGCGGCCGCCGGATTGAGAATCAGGCTGTAGATAAGCAAACCGCCTATGCTCTGCAGCGAGGCGGTGATACTGACGCCGGTGGAGAATAGCAAGCCATAAAAGATGATCGTTGCTGGGATACCCACAGCTAAAGCCACCTGGCGATGGCAGATTACCGCCTGAATCTCCTTGTAGAAGGCGATCACCAGCCCGACGATTATGCCGGTTATGGCGGCTAGAAAGACGATGTCGTGTCTCGCAACAGTCAGTATGCTTCCCCAAAACATGTTCAAGGCTTCGGTTCTGGCCCCGGGCATCAGTCCCATGAACAGGAAAGCCAGGCCCAGCATCAAAGAGAAAACAATGCCTATGGAAGTATCGGGGTTTAGCTCCCCGCGGTCGGCCACTGGTCCGATAATGGCCGCCGACGCCAGGCTGAAGAGCAAGGCGCCAATTAATGGATTAAACCCCACCCAGAGGCCTAGGAGCGCTCCAGCAAAAGCAGCGTGAGCGATGCACACCCCAATGAAAGAGAGGTGCATCGTAACTACGAAGACACCCACCACCGAACAAGTTACGCCCGCGAATGTCCCTGCCAGGATGGCATTTTGCATGAACTGGTACTGAAAGATGGACAAGCCCCTATCACTCTCCTTGGTTTTGTTTCATATACACAGCTGCTAACCAGTATCAAAACTCAAAGATAAAAGATCAAACGTACACATGAGATTTCAGAAGTGAGACTGCGGGTGCCTCAGCCAGATACTTTTGAGTTTTGCCCTGTCATTTTTCCCTTTGCCTTTTGATACTTGAGTTTCTCTGCAGCCTGCACGGTCGTTTGCATCAGTATATGCCGCTAAGAGTAGAGCGACGTGAACTCGCGCGGCACAGGCACCGGTGCGCCGAAAAGTTGAGTCAGCACCTCCTCCTTTAGCATTGACTCCGAACTGCCTTGCTGCCATATCTTACCGTCTTTCATTAGAATCAGCCTTTGGCAGGTCGGGGGCAGCGCTCTCAGGTCATGGGTGACAAACAAGGTGGTCATGTGGTATTCCCTGTGAATAAGCTGTATCAAGTTCAAGATTTCACGCTGGGCCTTCTGGTCTATTGAGGCCGTCGGCTCATCGAGAAGAAGTATCTCGGGCTGCTGGACCAGGGCCCGAGCAATGGCTGCCCTTTGATATTCACCACCGGATAGATGCCCTATCGGGCGCCGCGATAGATGACCCATGCCGACCAGTTCCAATACTTCATCCACCTTCTCCCGCTGGCCCTGTGTTGGCCGGCGGAACAATCCCAGCCGCCCGTAGCAGCCCACCGTTACCGTTTCTCTGACACTGATGGGCAACCTGGGGTCGATATGCTCTACCTGGGCCACATAGCCGATGCGCTTTCTCAGACTACCGCCGGTCCTGCCATCCAGGCGGGACCCCAACACCCAGGCTTGTCCATGGACCAGTTTGCCCAGGCCATTGATCACCGTGAGCAGGGTAGTCTTGCCGGCGCCGTTCGGTCCGATAATGCCGACGAATTCCCCCTTTCTTACCTCGAGAGACACACCCTCTAGGGCCACGTCCTCCCTGTAAGAGACCACGGCGTCCTGTATTCTGATGACCGTGTCATCCATATTGCTCCTCCCACTCATTCAAAGCTTCCAGCAGCAAATCAATATTCTTATCTATCGCCTTCTCCCAGGTCTCGGTGTCTTCCAGCCCGCCTGGAAAGTTGGATATGGTCACCGGGACCGCTTCAATATCCTGTTCCATGGATGCGCCCAGGGTCGTGGATCCGCTCTGTAGATTGTCAATGACCAGGGCTACACCGGCATCCCTGGCCTGGTTTATCAGTTGCTCCACGTCGGCCGGGCTTAGCTCTTCAGGTCGCCCGTAGGTAGACACGATATCAAATCCGGCCCACCTTACGAATCCCTCTTGCATCGCGGCGCAGATTACTTTTACGCCGTCTACTCCCGCGTCCCTCAATCTAGCTTTTGCCTGTTCGCCGTAGCTTTGGATAGCTTCCACCCTCTCCGTGGCGTTTCCAGCGTAGTACGCAGCATTTTCCGGGTATATCGCGCCCAGTGCCTGGGCAATCTTGACCACTCCTTCTGCCTGGACCGCGGGCACCATCCAGTTGCCGGTGATGTTAAGGACCGTGATGAGAAGGTCGTGGTTCTGGGCCGCTTCGATTGCTCCAACGATATTCTGGTAACTTTGCTGGTAATCGTGAATCAGAAGGGCTTTGCTGCCGGCCAGCGCCTTGATTTCTCCTGGCTTTACGTCGTAGTGTCCCGGACACACGCCCGGAGGTATAATCGGCTGAGCCTCCAGCTTGCCATTAGCCAAATCCTCAACAATATTGGCGATGAATGAGCTTCCCGCCATGATGTCAGCCGGAGGCTGCCCCTGACGTGCAAGGACAAGGTAAGTTGTCGGAGCCGCTATGACTGCCGCTATCAGCAGGCCTATCAGAATTTTTTTCCTCATAACAAGTCCGTCCTTCTATATATCTATGTTCAGGCTATTTTGGGAATGAATCTCAATGGCACTCGCTTCGCATATTCTTCATACTCTCTTCCGAATCGTTCTCTGAGATATCCCTCCTCTTTTACTGCGGTGAGGTAGGTCAGAACCGTGAATATGACTGCCGGAATAAGCATCCACACGACACCAAAACCAAGCGCAAGACCGAAATATATTAGGACCAATCCGGAATAACCGGGATGCCTGACCTTCGAGTATGGGCCAGAGGTTATAAGATTTTCGGGTCGCTTTGAATGCCGGTGTGCCAGAACGCCGCCCTTTTGCATCTCTTTGTGAGATCCCAGGTGAATAACGAAGCCCATCGCTAGCATTACAGCTCCCAGAATGTTTGGTAGCGGAAAAAGGGGAAGCATCGGCCAGGACAAGAGGACTCCTGCTGTTCCTCCGCCAATTAAGATTGGGAATTCAATTGCTACGCCCACAAAGGATTTTGCCAGGCAATACCTGTCCAGCAAGCTGACCCTTTTCATTGTTGGCTCTTTAATGATATTCGATCCACTTGCAACTAATTGCAACTATGAAGCAAAAAAATAATACCTGCAGGCCGCTAACTCACAGGAGCTCTCGCGCACCAAATCTTGTATGCTTGGGAACATATTAACCACTTCACCACATTGCAATTAGCTGCTGTTGCAACAAGTTGCAAGATAGCAGACAACGACAGTTTTGTCAAATTCTGTTCCTTGAGTCGTGGCTAGGAGGGAACCAGGTAAACCTTGCCGTCTTCACTTTGCCCCTTGACCAGCTCACAGTGCCTCAGGATTGCAATCTGATTCCGCAGTTCTTCCTCAGGTAGCCGCGCTGCCTCCTGAAGTTCGCCGAAAGCGACTTTGCCCCTGGATGTGATGAGTTCGTAAATCACTCTCTGCTGGGCGGTCAGGCCCTGTGCTCCCTTGAGTCCGGCCAGTTTTCGAAATCGTTTGGCCGAGTACACTGCCCAGGGGTCGCAGCCTTGAATGCGTTGGCTTATGTCTTCGTCTTCTGAGTGCGATTTGCTTTCCACGTTTATCGTCCTCAGTGTTCAAGACTTTTGGTGGCGACTGTGCTTAAAGGGCTAGTCCTCTTCCAGTTGTATCTGGGACTTGAGGAAGTCTATTCGCCGCACCCTGCCCTTGAAGACTTTCTTTTCTCCGAAAAGCGTCTCCACCTCCACGTGCCCGCCGGCAATTGTCAATTGAGCGATATCCTCCACAATCGGCTTGTCGCCTTCCTTAACCTCGTAGAGTTTGGCCATGCACATCCTGGCTTCCCCCCTTTCCTTTCAACAGGGCTTGCTTTGCCCTATTGAGTTCGTCGCTAACCGAGGCCATCTTGACTGCCGCTTTACGCAGCTGTTTCGCTATCTCGCCCGAGATGGGAGCGGCTTTGTCGGCCCAGTCCCGGAACTCTTGCTCGTGCTCGCTGTTGTGTTCAATCCAGTAGGCAAGCAGAGTCTTCAGTTTCGCTTCGACGTTGTCCATAGTGACGTCCTCCCTCGCAAAGGTCAGGCGGCCTTGCTCCTCTTTTTTGCCCGGCACTTCTTGCACTCTCCTGAGATGGCCAGGTGCCTCAAATCGGCATCGAAGCCATATTTCTGAAGCAGTTCCTCTTTGAGCGGATACAGCGCAACCTCGTCCAGGTCCATTATCTTCCCGCAGCTCTGGCAGACGAGATGATGGTGATGTCCTTTCTCGGCTGCATGATAACGGACATAACCTTCCCCAAAGTTGGTCTCAGTAACCAGATTAAGTTGCTTCAGCAGTTCCAGTGTGCGATAGACAGTGGATATGTTGGCATAGGGATAACGCCTGTGAAGTTGCTCATACAGTTCTTCGGCGCTGATATGTCTGTCCGCATTGTGAAGCACCTCGATGACCAGCATCCGCTGGGGGGTCAGGCGGTGCCCCTTTTCGCGAAGAACTTCGTGGCAGCTCATTTCAAATTCGCTATTCCCTGTTCCCCCTTAAAGTAAGGGGGATGAAGGGGGTTATTTCCTACACAGATTATAGCCAAAAGGGAAAACTATTGCAACAAGTTGCAGATGCAAAGACAGAAGAAGCGACCAGACAGTCTCGTGTAGAAAGATGCAGCTGACGTACCACAATTGTGGCAATTAGCTTCGCACGAGGGTCACAGTCGCTCGTGAAGCTCTGGCCAGAATCAGGGAATTATAGGCAATCATCAGCACATACACCATAAACATGCCGACCGATATCCATTCCGCCCAAAATACCTGGTTTAGGATAGCTCCAAACATAAAATTGACTATGGCGGTCACGAAAGCGCAGTATCCGAAGCCTTTCTTGAAGAAAGGGTTCTTCATGAAGGCAGTCGCCGAGAACGTCAGGAAGAAGCCCAAAGATATATAAAGCATCATCGACCACAGGGAATGAACGGCGGTGGAGGCACCGAGTGGGAATATGGCGGTCACTATCAGGGAGAGTGCTGAAAAAACGCCGGCGCACCGAGCTATCGTCAGAAGTACTCGTGTTCTCCTAGCGCCCGTATTCCATATGCCTAGCTTTACATAAAATATGATAAGAGCCGCACCCGCAAGTGCGCACCCGAGTCTGTAGAAGATCGCTCCGGACGGATTAGCCAGGGGATTGCCCAGGTCGCTTAGCCAGTTACTAAGCGGGCTATAAGGAGAGGGATACTTCAGATAAGCGATGAGTGCGAATATCAAGTAAACGGCGGCAGCCGTAATGCCGGCAATTGAAGCAACTGGCCAGCGTCTGCTCTTATCGCTCACTTCTTGCTTTCCAACAGAACCGTGACCGGGCCATCGTTGTGGATCTCCACCAGCATATGCTCCCGGAAAAGCCCCGTTTCCACCTTGAGCCCCGAGGCGCGGACCTGCTCGACAAAGAACCCATACAGTTCTTTAGCTAGCTCCGGCGGCGCGGCGGCGGTGAAGTCCGGCCGCCTGCCTTTCCGTGTATCACCCAGGAGGGTGAACTGACTTACTATCAGAATGTCTCCTCTTGTATCCAGCGCCGAGAGGGAAAACTTGCTTGACTGGTCGGCGAAGATGCGCAGGTTCACTGCTTTGTTTGCCAGGTAGGTAGCGTCCTCCTTCGAGTCGCCCTGGGCGACGCCCAGAAAGACCACCAGCCCCGGGCCAATCTTGCCCGCTATCCTCTCATTGACGCTCACTGAGGCCTGGGAAACCCGCTGCACTAATACTCTCATCCCGTTTCACCTTATTATGCCAGCTTCTAGAACTTATTTCCGTATCTACAAATCACCGGACCGGAGCACCGTACCTGGAATGTGGGGACCGGCCAGGGAAATTGAACTCCCTTGCTTACCGCTCAAGACCAACCAGCCCTGGAAAAGAGGCCGGAGGTACGGAACTCCTATTACTGATGGGCGATTGACACACATAAAGCTGTGCTATTGAATATCAACGGGAATAAATCTCGAAAGATTTAAGGAGGATATGAAAATATGAAGACGAAACTTGGCAAGGGCATAGGCCGGTGCGCAGGGACGTTGAGCATTTTCCTGATTGTGCTGGCCCTGGCCGTGGGGCTCACGGGCTGCGAATCTACTCCCGAATATGAGGCGCCTCTACCCTATGCGCTCAGCATTCACAGCACCGCAGGCGGTTATGTCACCGCCACGGTTGACGGGAACCAGACTGTGGTCGGTCCGGGCGAGACGCGAATCATATTGGATATTCCGGCTGGCACAGACGTGGACCTGGTGGCCAGTCCTGATGAGGACTGCGAGTTCGTGCGCTGGTCGGGCACGCCCATATATGGCGTCACCAATCCGGTGACCACCATTGATATGCAGGACAACTACGAAATCACGGCCAGATTTGAGGAGATACCGGCAACCTACGAACTCGACATGGCAGCGTCTCCCGTTGATGGCGGGACGGCAAGCGATGAAACAAACGCCGGTCCTTACGAAGAAGGGAGTTCAGTCGCCATAAGAGCCCAAGCCAATGAAAGTTACCGGTTTGTCAACTGGACGGCGCCGGCGGGTACGTTCGGCGATGCGAATGAGGAAGAGACAACCTTTGCCATGCCTGCTGAAGACGTAATCGTGACTGCCAACTTTGAACTCATACCATTGGCTCCAACCTACGACGTTATTATGGCAGTATCTCCGCCCGGCAGCGGAACGGCGACCGACGAGACGAATGCCGGCCCTTACGAAGAAGGGACTTTGGTAAACATAGTGGCGGAAGCCGGTCAAGACTTCCGGTTTGTAAACTGGACGGCGCCGGCGGGTCTGTTCGGCAATGCGAACGAGGAAGAGACTACCTTTACCGTGCCCGGCGAAGACGTAACCGTGACCGCCAACTTTGAAGCGATACCGACATACGAACTCACTATGGCAGTATCTCCTGTCGATAGCGGAACAGCGACCGATGAAACGAATGCCGGCCCTTACCAGGAAGGGGCCAGGGTCAACATAAAAGCGGCAGCCGGCCAGGGATATCACTTTGTTAGCTGGATCGCGCCAGCGGGCGCGTTCGATAATGCAAATGAAGCAGAGACTACCTTTACCATGCCCGGCGAAGCGGTAACCGTCACCGCCAACTTTGAGGTCGAACCCATGGTCGCCGGAGGCGGCTATCACACGGTGGGCCTTAGTTCCGATGGCACGGTGGTGGCTGTGGGAGACAACAGCTACGGACAGTGCGATGTTGACAGTTGGGAGAACATCATCCAGGTGGCCGCAGGTTACAGGCACACGGTGGGGCTTAAGTCCGATGGGACGGTGGTAGCTGTGGGAGACAACATCTACGGACAGTGCGGTCTCGGCGGCTGGACGGACATCGTCCAGGTGGCTGCAGGTTACAGACACACCGTGGGGCTGAAATCCGACGGCACCGTAGTAGCTGTGGGGGACAACAGCTACGGGCAGTGTAGCGTCGGTGCCTGGACAGACATCGTCCAGGTGTCCGCAGGTTACAGGCATACGGTGGGACTTAAATCCGACGGCACGGTGGTCGCCGTGGGGGACGATTACTTTGGTCAGTGCGACGTTGATGGATGGTCAGGCATCAGCCAGGTCACCGCTGGCGGATATCACACGGCGGGAACTAAATCCGACGGTACCGTGGTCGCCGTGGGATGGAACGATTTTGGGCAATGTAGTGTCAGCGGCTGGGCGGACATCGCCCAGGCGGCTGCAGGTTACTACCATACGGTGGGGCTCGAGTCCGACGGTACGGTGGTCGCTACGGGACTTAACAACAACGGCCAGTGCAATGTTGATGACTGGGTGGATATCGTCCAGGTCACGGCAGGCTACTATCATACGGTGGGACTCAAGTCCGACGGCAGCGTAGTCGCTGTGGGACTTAACACCAGCGGTCAATGTGACGTCGCTACCTGGAATCTGAGTTGAGCTTAATCCTTAATCAAACCTCCGCCCTTCTCAGGGCGGAGGTTTGGTAGGACGGCCTGAAGCGGGTTGAGCTCTATTCTTTCGTTCTTATCAGTGCAGGACAGAGCGAGTCAGGCAAAACGATACTGGCCGTTACGACAGAGGAAAGCCATCACTCTTCTGGTTGCATCATGGCTTCTTTCACTATTGCCGTCAGCTCTCTGGGGACGAACGGTTTGGGTAAGAATAGCCTGCCGCTTTGCTCTATAAAAGGTATGGTTTTCTCGTCTATGACGCCGCCGGTAGTGAATATTACCCGATTTGCCATCCGGGGATATTCCCGTCGCAGCCATTGATAAAGTTCTACACCGCTCATTTTCGGCGTTCTAATATCAATCAGACAAATGCGATATTGCTTCTTCTCTATCATCTCCTGGGCTAATGTCCCGTTGACGGCAATATCTACCTCGAATCCTTCCCTGGCAAGGACCCTCTGGCACATGCTGCCAATCGCCGGTTCGTCTTCGACCACCAGAATCTTCCTGGTGGTGTTATCAACAGCTTCTATTGTTGAGTCTCCTTCTTCATTGCTTGGTAAATGGGTAGCTCCACCACAAAGGTAGCTCCTTTGCCGGGCTCGCTCTCCGCATGTATCGTGCCGCCGTGTTCAGTGACTATCCCGTGGCAGATGCTCAAACCGAGCCCGGTGCCTTTACCCACGTCCCTGGTGGTAAAGAATGGCTGGAAGAGCTGCCGCATGTTGTCCGCGCTGATTCCCGGGCCGTCATCGGTGATGGAAGCCCGAACAACATCACCGGCGTGTTCCGTACGGATGGCTAGATTGCCTCTGCCGTGGGCCTCAAGCGTAGCCTGTTCGGCATTAACGATGATATTCATGAAGACCTGCTTCAGTTGGGCTCCGTTACCCAGGACCGGAGGCAGGGTGGCTGCAAACCGGGCGAAGACCTCGATGTTGTTTACCCGTTGTTCGTAGGACCGTAGTTGCAGCACCCCTTGAATGACGCTGCTAATGTCCACCAGCGACTTTTCGATTCTTTGCTCGTGGCAGAAGGCGAGGAGTCCCTTTACTATGTTGACGGCGCGCCTGGCTTCTTGATTGACAGTCTCCAGGTCTGCTTTGACATCCGCCGGCAGGTCTCTTTCCAGCAACAGCTCGGAAAAGCCAATGACACCTGTAAGCGGGTTATTCAGCTCGTGAGCTATCCCGGCTGCAAGTTGTCCGATTGAAGCCAGCCGGTCGGTAACTATGAGCTGCTCTTCCACCTTCGTGCGCTCGGTGACGTCACGCCCAACGGTACTGAACCCGATAATCTCGCCTTTATCATTTCGCATAGGGGACGCGGAGGCGTCTATTAACCGGTGGCCGCCGTCTTTGCGGACGATCTTCCAGCGGAAGCCCTTATTGGGCGCGCCGGTACGGTATATCGCATTATAGATGTGAAACATGGAGTTGATATGATCCGCGGCCGTAAAACTCTTGTAGCTCATTCCCATCAACTCTTCCCTGGAGTAACCCAGGTGACGGCAGGCCGCGCTGTTGATAAAGGTGATGTTTCCCGAAAGGTCAACCTCGGAGTAGCTGTCCTCCATTTTCTCCAGCATGGCCCGGTATCTCTCCTCGGACTGTCTCAGAGCCTCTCCTGTCTTTTTTCGCTCGGTAACGTCGTTCGCGAAACACAGCACCGCGGGCTCATTTTCCCATGATGCCGTCACAGCGTTAAGCTCAGCCCACCTGGTGTCACCGTCCTTCCTGATGATCCTGAACTCATATATCTGGGGAACCGCCTCCCCTTTAATCCTCCTGGCGTAGCGGTCAGCCACCAGTCCAACATCGTCGGGATGGATGAATTGCACAAACGGCCTGGAGACCATTTCCTGCACGGAATAGCCGGAAAGCTCCGCCCCTTTGGGGTTAATGAATTTGATCACGCCATCCTGAACGACGAAGATAGCCTCACCGGCGTTCTCGGCAAGTTGCCTGTAACGTTCCTCAGATTTCTTAAGCGCTTCCTCCGCCTGCTTGCGCTCGGTGATGTCGCGGCGAATTCCCCGAAAGCCGATAATCTCGCCCTCGTCGTTTCTGAGCGGGAAAGCCGAGGTTTCAGCAAATACGTGTCCCCCGTCCTTGGAAATAGTCTCGGTAGGGATGTTGCGTGATGGCTCACCGGTCCTGTATACGCGATTGTAGGCTTCGAAAACGGCTTTCGTTTCCCCTTTCGGTCTCAGCGCTTTGTAGTTCATCCCGATTAGCTCTTGCCTGGAATAGCCTGAGTGAGAAACGACTGCGTCATTTACAAAAGTGAGGTTGCCTGCAAGGTCAGTCTCGAAGTAGCCGTCGCCCATTTCTTCAAGAATGGTCCGGTATTTTTGTTCGGACTCTCTTAGCCTGTCTTCCGCTTGTTTACGCTCGGTAATGTCTATGTAGTTCCCCAGGGCTGCCGGTCTCCCGCGGTAGCGTGTGGACTTAACCGTCGCCAGGACCCAGGCTGTTCTTCCATCCTTGCGAATCACCCTGAACTGATATGGCGATAGGCTCTCCCCTTTCAGCATCCTTATGGTATTTTCCCTGACCATCTCCTTATCTTCGGGAACGACGATCTCCAAAGAATCCCTGCCCGCCAGCTCATCTACCGCGTAGCCCGTGGCGGCCGAGAAAAAGGAGTTGAAATAGCAGAACTTGCCGTCCTGCATGATGCTGACTCCCACCGGCGCCTGGTCGCGCAGCACCTTGAGCACTGCTTCCTCCTCCGTCAGTACGACTGTCGCTTTCCTCGATTTCATGAGTCCACATCCTTACCGGCCGGGTTACCGGATGTGGGAAGGCATCCCGTCTCTCGACTACTTCCACCGATGCCGGCCGCCGGACAAAGCTTATCCGCCCAGCAATGGGTCTGGTCCGTAATAACCATAGATATGTTTCTTTCCCCCTTGAGACTATTCAACTATGCCAAACTATACTACCAATATAGACTCGATTGTTGGAACGCGTCAATGGCCCATTCGTAACAGCTATTCTGTAACTGTAGTCCTGGTCTTGGTGAGTGCCGGCTGTGGGCCGGATAACGGATACGGAGTGCCGCCCCGCTCCCGTGCGGTTCCCCCTCCTCATTGGTCGCCAGTAGATCAGGGTCATCGGGATTCGGCGGCCACAGAGTCTAGCTCACGGCAGGGCTGATTGGCAGGGCGACTGTTGGAATTTGCGCAGGCCGGCGGTTTGGACGAACCTAGTGCCCAATTCTGAAGGTGAACGGAGCGGCTCTAGGGGCGGTCCGGTGCGGATAATCTTCACTCACTTCCAGCACCTGTCCAACCACATCCCTTCGATTTCTCCGCTTTCCGTGTCAACCATGAAAGAGCCGATTCTCTTGACGCCGCTGCCGACAAAGTGAGGAAGCTCATAGGCAAAGCTCACTTTCCATTTTCCCTCGGCCTTTAGCGCGCAGGTAAGTTGCAGGTTGGAAGCCTGCGTGACATTCATGATGGCCAGGACCTTCTCGGCTATTCTTGTCAATTCCTTTGGTTCTACGCTCATAGTCTCAAACCGCCTTCAGTAAGAGTCTACTGCCTATCTTACCACAAAACTGGTCTTTGGCATATGCGCCCATTTTCCAGGCACGTAATACATGTTTCGTAACAGGCCTGGTCGCCGTAGTTTCTCCGGGGCTGGCGCCGAGATACACCAGCCAGGAGCGAGCTGCGTGTCCTCCGCTATCCTGTTATTGTCCTATTAACCTCTCAACCACAGGAATAGCCGTATCAGTGCTTATGGCGAAACAAATCTCATCCGCGTTGGTGGCCACAGCTACGTTGATGCCGACGACTTGCCCGGCCTGGTTTAGCAGCGGGCCCCCGCTGTTTCCCGGATTAATAGGCGCATCGGTCTGGATGACGTCATTGAGCACCACTCCGTTATCCTCCTGGATAGACCTCCCCAGGTTGCTGATTACACCGGTGGTCCACGTGGGACCTCCCGGCAAAGCCAGGGCATTCCCGACAGCTATCACCGGGTCAAGGACGTCAAGCTGCTCCAGCGAATTGTTCAGGAAATGCAGGTAAGAGAGATTGTTGGCGACGATTTTAACCACCGCCAGATCGGTTTGCAAGTCCGTGCCCACTATAGTCGCCGCAAAAGTGCTTCCGTCACTGAGAGTCACGGTCACGCTCTGGGCGCCTGACACCACATGATCGTTGGTCACGACATAGCCATCCGGACTGATTATTATCCCGGTGCCCGCTCCTGTCTCCGGGACTGCCTGCAAATGCGAGTTGTAGGCCACCGTGTCTACGACGATAGAAACCACCGCCGGAGCCACCTTTGCCACTAATTCCTGGCTGCTTATAGCGGCGCCGACATTTTGGTCAACAGACAGATATCCTGAGGCGGAACCAGGTGAGTTGTGCAGAACAGTCGCAGCAACCAGGGTGATGCCAACCACCAAAAGAATAGCTACTATGATGTGCCTTAGCTTAGCCATTTCCCGTACCCTCCTATTCTGGAAGCGCGCCGCGACTTCTTATCGGACATTCCGTTTAGTCGCGTGCACTTTGTATCGCCACTCATTGCCACTGCCATCCATCTCGCTCTTCCCATAGATAACGCCTCCTTTCGCCTAGGGAACTCCGGGTTCCCGTTTCAAAATGTCCGGCTACTAACAATAGTAGCGAATGGACGGTAACGAAGTCATAAAATGGGAGACAAAACAGTTACAAAGTTGTGACATTCGGAACTCCTCGGTGCGGCTCAGAGGAACACACGGACGATGTGCCGAATTCCATCCGGGAGAATCCTTCCCGGCCTTTTCGATGGACTGCATTTGCCGCGAGGCCGGGGACGGAACAATCTCTCTGGCTTTACTGTAATTCTCTTTGTCAGCAACTATAGTTACGAGGCGAAGGAGACGGGCAGATGAAAGAACCTGAGAAGAAAGGCGGAGCGGGAAAGGGCGTGAGGTCCAAGAATAAGCAAGCCGGCCAGGAACCGATACGGGCAGACCTGAAGGAGGTGATAGAGAGGCATTCGCGTGGGCTTGACGAGCGACGCGCCGATGCGGTGGCTCGCAGGCGAAAGACAGGCCAGCACACGGTCCGTGAGAACATAAGAGACCTCTGTGACGGACACTTCCTGGAGTACGGCGCCCTGGCGGTGGCGGCTCAGCGCCAGCGCCGGACGATGGAGGACCTCACCAGCAAGACGCCGGCGGACGGCGTAGTTGCCGGCATCGGAAAGGTCAACACATCGCTATTCGGGGAAGATAGGGGCCGTTGCATGATAATAGCCTACGATTATACGGTCCTGGCGGGTACCCAGGGATTCTTTGGCCACAAGAAGAAAGACCGTATGCTGAGACTGGCCCACGAGCAGCGTCTGCCCGTGGTCCTTTTCGCCGAGGGTGGAGGAGGTAGGCCGGGCGATGTTGACGCGGACGGCGTGATGGTGGCGGGCCTGGACCTCTCGACCTTCGCCATGTTCGCAAGATTGAGCGGAAAGGTGCCGGTTGTGGGCATCGTATCGGGCAAATGCTTTGCCGGCAACGCCGTCTTGCTGGGATGCTGCGATGTCATCATCGCGGCGCTAAATGCCAACATCGGGATGGCCGGCCCGGTCATGATTGAAGGCGGGGGACTGGGCGTTTTCGAGCCTGAAGATATCGGGCCTGTAGATGTACAAACGAGGAACGGCGTCGTTGACATTGCCGTCGCCGGCGACGTAGAAGCGGTGGCCGCCGCTAAAACATACCTGTCCTATTTTCAGGGAACCGTTCCCGAATGGGAAGTCGCCGACCAGCGACCTCTCCGCGGCATGATCCCAGAGCAGCGAAGACACGCTTACGACGTGCGGGCTATCATCGAAACCATAGCCGATACTGGCTCGTTTCTGGAGCTGAGACCGAAGTTCGGTCTTGAGATGGTTACGGGCCTGATGCGCATCGAGGGCAAGCCTTTCGGCGTCATAGCTAACGACTGCCAGCACCAGGCCGGGGCCATTGCAGCGGAAGGCGCGGACAAGGCAGCCCGGCTCATGCAGCTATGCAACGCGCACGACCTGCCCATGGTGTCTCTGGTGGATACCCCGGGGTTCATGGTGGGGCCGGAGGTCGAACGCCGCGCCCAGGTACGCCACGTTTGCCGCATGTTTGTGGTTGGCTCGCACCTAAGGGTACCTTTCTTTACGGTGTTTCTGCGCAGAGGGTACGGACTGGGAGCTCAGGCCATGGCCAGGGGAGGCTTTCATGAGCCATTCTTTGCGGTTGCCTGGCCGACGGGAGAATTCGGAGGGATGGGACTGGAGGGCGCGGTCAGGGCCGGTTTCAGGAAAGAGCTTGAAGCGGCGAAGGACCCGCAGGAACGCGAAGCGCTCTATGAGAAACTGCTGGCTTCTTTATACGAGAGAGGGAAGGCCATTAACATGGCCTCCTACCTCGAAATTGATGCGGTTATAGACCCGGCTGACACTCGCAAATGGATTGCGGAGGGGCTCAAAGCCGTTCCCGCCGAACGTGCGGAGAAAGCAGGGCACGATTTTGTTGATACCTGGTGAGTGAGTCCTGGATCAAAGAGCAAAGACAAAACTGCAAAATGACGGAGGAAAAATCAAAATCGTAGTTAACGGTGGAATGGCGTGAATGTCGAACCCTGGAACAGATGCTGCGCCAAAGAAAGATGACCTACTACGGCATCAAGTATCCTTGGCGCCCTGTCGCTGTAATCAGAAGGGCCCCGGTTGGTCGTTCCGGGACCCCACCAACAAAGGAGGTTTGATGATAAAACACAATAGCGGTGACTTTCGCTACAGTGCACCCTCATGTTAGCACTATCATCGTGAACGACCCGTGAACATTCCATTAACCCCAGATGAACTCTCTCCTGAATCGTGGCTGACTTAACGGGTGGTATAATCGTAGGGAAAAGACCAATAAATAGGACGCAGGGTGAGCAAGAGCTGTGTGACAATGCAGGAGGTGCAAGATGCCTAATCTGGTTGACAGGCGCTGTGCATATTGCGACGGCAATGGGCTGACGAAAGTTGGCGAATCCGGGCCAGGCTACCGGCCCTGCCCAGTATGCTCGGGGTCCGGCAAAGTTCATGTACCTGATACTTACAGGACTTGCCCAATTTGCGGCGGCAGCGGCAAAAAGAACATAGGTGAATTCACGCCACGTTGGGTGCAGTGCAAGAACTGCCAGGGAACAGGCTGGAGAGAGCCGCCTTCATCCTATCGGTGACAGTGACGGACTTAGTATTGTCCAAAATGGCAGAGCAAAAACCAAGAATATTTAGGTTTTGACCTGTAATTTTGATTTCTGATCTTTGATTTTTGGTTTCCTTTCAGGATTTCGTGCTTCGGATTTAGGATTTCGTACGGTGAGGGTAGCTTGAGGCCAGTCCGGCAAAATGGTATTGTATTAACCGGTTTCCCAAGGGGAAGTGTCGGAATTGGCAGACGAGCATGACTTAGGATCATGTGCTTCAAAAGGCGTGGGGGTTCGAGTCCCCCCTTCCCCATAAGCAAGGTGATTTGTGAAATGCAGATTAGGGAGGGGCGAGATGAGAGTCATAGGCATCGTGGGCAGTCCCAGGAAGAAGGGCAACACAGAGTTGCTGACCCAGCATGCGCTCACAGCGATTTCTGAAGAGGGCCTGGATACCGAGCTGGTTCGGTTGGCCGGACTGAACATAGGGTCATGCACGGCGTGCATGGCGTGTAAAAAGGAAGAGACCTGCTCAATCAAGGATGACCTATTTCCAGTATACCTCAAGATGAAGGAGGCAGACGGCATTATCCTGTCTTCACCGGTATACTATGGCTCCGCCACTTCGTTGATTAAGGGGCTGATGGAACGCACCGGCTACATCGCTCGCTGGAATGGCGAGCCCTTCCGGGGCAAAGTCGGTGGCCCCCTGGTGGTGGCGCGGCGTGCAGGCAGGACCTTCACGCTCGCTCAACTCACGTTCTGGTTTCAGATTCTGGGGTTCTTCATCCCCGGTTCTTCGTACTGGAATGTAGCCATAGGCCGGGAAAAAGGCGAAGTGCAACAGGATGAAGAAGGACTTGAAACAGCCTGGAACTTCGGCAAGAACATGGCCTTTCTGATTAAGAAGTTGGCCCAGAGCTAACCGCAGAGGCCCCGCCGGGGCCGACAAGATAAGCACAACGCAACATGTAGCGCCCGGCGTGGGCCAGCCGCTTGAAATAAGCCTGCGCTATTGTCTGTCGGCTAAGGGATCCGGGCCAGATAGTTACTTTGCGGCTCTGGCCCTGGTCGCTCTCTTCTTCATGGGCTGCTCACAGCACACAATCTCGTGGACCTCTTCGCAACCGCAGTCCTCATCAACTATTACGGACAGCCCACATAACTCACATACATAGTTGTCGCCTTTGGCTGTCGCTCTTCTCGCTTGGGGCTTCTTTGCTGTACCGGCTTTCTTCTCAGGCATGTTACCTCCTCTCTCTGCTAACGTGAATTAGTATCAGTCCCGTTCTTCCTGGCTGCTATCTCTTGATTGCCTTCTTCACCTTTTCCATCATGTCGGGCGGCATTTCGTTTATGTTGTGGGTCTTCTTCGCGTGCAGGGCAATCACTTCCTTCATCTCATCCTCATTCTCGTCCTTGACCTCGAACCCACACTTCATGCCCATGTCCTTACATTTGAATGATGCCATCGTTCCACCTCCTTGCGTTACTCTCAATAGATCAGGATCAGTAGCCGAACTACCCCGCTACACTTCTCACCTCCCTCGCGAGCCCTCAGAAAATGGACCATTATTTCTTCTTGCGCCGACTTGGCCCGCTCGTGGCTGGCTCCAAACTCAGCACCTCTTCACCCTCCTTGAGCTGGTGCGTGAAGCGCAACCCGATTGCCCTGGCGGCCGGCTCGTACATACCGTAGATTGCCTCGAAGTCCTTCTGAGTCAGCCCGAAGCCCCTCAGGAGTTCCCTGGGGCTGGTGCCGAACTTCTCCAATAGAGCCCGGCTGGGCAGCGGCGTCAGCTTGACCTCGACCTTGCCGTCCGTCGTCCGGCTTGAGATCACCTCCGCCCCCATCGGCAGCACTTGCAAGGTCAAAAGGTGCTCCATCACGCGTCCGACCTCCTCACCTTCAAGGACGCCGAGCGAACCTTCAAACTGCTCGCCGATGTACGAGACCCACTCCTGGATGGACATGTTTCGCTCCTTCAGGAAGCCCAGCGTGCCCGCCAGAAAGCCTGCAAGCGCCATCTGTGCTCCGTCCAACAACACCTGTTTAGGTACATTTTGCTTTGCCATGCTCCCTCCTTCTTTCACCCGCGACTCATGTTTGAATATTCTGCAGGGCGCTCACGTTCATCCTTACGGTTTGATTCTAGCAGCGGGGAGATTGCGTAGTTATAAAATTGAGCGGGGAAAAGTTAAAAAGTTATAACATTTTACGCTGATAATATCTGCTTTGAGCTCGCGGGGAATCAGGCGACACTCGCTTGAGAATGTCACACTTTTGTGATA
>Ga0172366_10000721_pt1 | contig 24638 bp, 20 predicted proteins | sample LakKivSesite69cm_FD_114533 | JGI IMG/M metagenome (GOLD analysis project Ga0172366, IMG submission 114533) | Sediment microbial communities from Lake Kivu, Rwanda - Sediment site 69cm | ecosystem: Environmental > Aquatic > Freshwater > Lake > Sediment | place: Rwanda: Western Province, Lake...
CATAGATTATGGCCCTTTTCCGGTAAAAGTACATAGGAATACCTGCGCACGGTGCGGAGGTATCGATGAAAGGGTGTTTTTCATGAATGCAGCCATCACGGCCACTGACCTCGGACAGTTCCCGGAACTGTCCGTGTCGGTAGCCCAGATCTGTGTCTGGGGAGTGCGGGAGAACCGCATCACCCAGGCGCGTCGTGCGCTCCTCGAGTTGGGCGCCGACTACACCGAGGGTGTCGTGCGCGACATCGCGAAGTTCTTCTCGATTCTCTGGGGGGTCGATGACCCCGTGGAGACCCGTAAGAGCTGCGCGGTGTGCGGGCGGCACCGTCACGCCGGCGAGGACTTGTGTCCTTGCTTCGCCCACGCAGGGCTCGGGCGGTACCTCCACGACGTCCAGTCGCTGGAGGACGTGGCCCGCTACCAGGCGCTCGAGCCGAAGTCCTACAGGGACTTCGTGTTCGAGCGCACGCGCTGTGTCACCTGCGGGGCGGTCTTCTCGACCACCCTCGGCCGCGTGGAGCAGAAGCTCCGCGCGGCTCAGCACCACGGGTCAACCCTGGCGCCCGAGCGCCTCGGTGACTCACACTGCCGCGCGTGCCACACGCGCCGGCAGGACGAGAAGCGCGTCGCCGACCAGCGGGCGGCGCGCAACGCTCCCCCGCGGGAGCACCGGCCGGTGCAGCCGATGCGTGCGCCCGCCCCCGCCCTCGCGGCGGTGGGCTCCAGGCTGCAGGGGCAGGTCCCTGCGGCCCCGCCGGCCCCGCCCGCGCCCGCCGCTCCGGCGGCAGGTGCGTTCGGTGATCTGGGAGCGCCGCCGGCGCTCCCGATGAACGCGGGGGCGCACGCCGCCCCCGAGACCGCCCCGACCCCGGCCCGCAAGGGTAAGGGCAAGGGCAAGGGCAAGGCGACCAAGGGCCGCGCCCCGCGCGCGTCCCTGGCCGAGCTCTCTGCGGCGGTCGCCGCCGAGAGCGAGATGACCCCCGAGGCATGAGCCCCGGGGGCGATGAACATATGGGGGTTGGACAAGGAGGGTCTATGGACGTGCGTCCTATTCCTCTGAGCTAGTCCTCTTCATCTTCGTCGCCACCCGCATCGTATTCTGGGTCGCTGGGCTCCGCGCTGTCCTCATCATCGTCTTCATCGGCGGTGTTGGATGGCGCGGGGCTCAGCAACTCGTCTACCGTGAGGTAGCCTCGGTTCTTACGCGGCGGTGTCTTTTTTTGTTCCATCCACTCTACCCAAATGACGACTGTGCCGTCTTTTAGGAAAGTGGTTTCCCGTTTGTTGATGATGGCCTCGCCGCGGAGAGACATATCCATGATCTCTTTCAGGCGCGCAGACTCATCAATGTCAGTCATCTCAGCTTGACCGTTAGAAAACCCGGTCTGCTCCACCCCGACGCGCAGTCGGGCGCACTGAAATGTGAAGTCCAACTGTTTAGCTCCGGGAATGCCCCGAGAGTCGTCTACAGCGATCTTACGTATGAGGTTCTGTTGCCCGGAGTCACCTCCGAGCAGGTCAGGGATACGCGCCGCCACTTCGGACGGCATCTCTGGCATTTCTTGCGCGCTAATAAGCGCCTTGATGAATTCGTCGCTCAAGGACTAGTTCCTCTCAGCCCTGCTGCTGTGCCGCAGGGGATTTCTGTACGTTCTTAGCTGTTTCAAGCCGGTCCTTAACCACTGCGTACATGACCGGGTCTTCCTGTGATAGCTGGGACATGAACGACCGCTGTCCGCCCTCGTCCATGCCCTGCAGCTGCTGCACGAGTTCGTCGGCCTTGCCAAGCACAGCGCGCGGGTCGTAGGACATGCCTCCGCTGCCACCCGCCTGAGCCTGGGCCTGTGCCTGTTGCGCCAGCGAGTTCTGTATGGTCTGGATCTTCGACTGTGTCTCTAGCTGAGACCGTGTCTCGTCCAGAAGCTCCTGCTGCCGCTTCTTGCGCTCGTCGTTGATGTCGATGTCCATCATACCGAGGATGGTGCCATCGGACACTAGCGGCTTCATGGAGTTGAGGTTGAGCAGCAGCTGCTTTTGCTGTGCATCGTCAATCAGCTTGAACGGTATGAACTTCGCCTTAACGGGCTTCCAACTGAGGATCTTCGACGTCTGATCGACGATGAACTCTAGCTGTCCGTTGAGTTGCGCGGTGTATGTCTCGAGCTGGTTCTCGAGCATGCGCAGAGTGATAGCCGAGCCCGTGAACGACAGACCGCCGTACAGGAACTCGCGCGGGATTCCCATGGCAGCGATGATGTTGTCCTCGGCGTCTTTGACTTCGCCGAGCGTCAGCAGGCTACGTCCCTGCCCGCCCATGGTCGTAACGCCAAGTGCAGACGGCGCGAACATGATGTGATTGGGATCTCGGCGCCACTTACGCAGATTAGACTCTAGCTCTTGCCGCCAACGCAGTAGGTTGATGGTAGTGGCGGGGTCTGCGGTGCCGCTAATCGCAGCCGGGTGTAGTACCCGGAAAGGTACGATGTGTTCTAGAGCAATGGCCTCGTTGGCTTTGCGCAGAACAGCTGTGTAGAAGAACAGCTTGATGGTAGATGTGAGTGGCGGGAAGCCCCACTGAGAGTCGATGCCCGCCGGCGGGCTGATCTTCATGTGGTAGATCTGCCCATCAGCGAATTCGAACACCTTATTGTCACGGATGGCCCGCAGGAATTCCACGGGCATCGTGTTGACTATATGCGCGTCCCCCTTCTCGACCTTACGCTTGAGCTCCTGTGGGATCGTGTAGTAATACACAGATTCCCCGGTGATCGCGTTGTGGTTGATATCGATTAGCTTGGGGTCCCAGCGGATGACGTTGATACGGTTTTCATCCGTTACCTTCTCGTCTTTCAATGTGCCGCTCGTGTGCTGGTCACACGCGGCACACGTGTAGCTGAAGGTCATCGTCTTTAGCTTGAACTTGTACTGGACCTTCCGTACGTTGGTACGCCCTTGACACGAGTTACAGATCAAGAATCGGTTGAAGGGCTGGTAAATGGATATGAAAGAGTTGCCGTAGAGCTGCAGGTCCAGTCCCGAATGGATGGCGACGGCCTTAGCATCGATGGACTTATTTAGTACGCGGCCCCAGTTATTTCGCAGGGCCTCGTCGTTAGTGTCCAGTTCTACTTCTGTGACTGGGTACTCGGCAAACTTCTTGAGAGCTGCGAATATGTGCGCGGAGTTGTAGTACAGGTACTCAACCCACCGGAACAGGTCCTTGAGCTTGCGCGGCGCGAAGCCCGTGAGAAAGTCGAACATCGGATTGGGATTTGCCGCACCACCGCGGCTACCCGCTATATCCGAAAAAGAAAGTCCACCGTCGTTTGCGCCGCTCATGTTTGCTTCCTGGGAGGAATTTTGGAGCTCGAACTAGACAGCATCTATGGTACCCCAGTATTCGTGCTGCGTACAACAGAGCCCGCGTTCAAAGCGGTATACGGGGCGTCGTACTGGGGGCAGGCTAGCGCGTGGCGCTTCCCTGCGTTTTTCCCGGTGCATAAGTCCGTGCTGGCGGACCTACGTAAACTAGCGCCCAAATTGACGCATTCTCCTTCGGTTGTCCAGCACTTACAGCGGCTGGACGCGGCGTACGTGATGCCAGCTGATTTTAGCTACTTGACCAAACCGTACCAACATCAGATCGACGGCTTGGAGCACATCCTACGCAACCTACGCGCGGGTTTGTTCTACGCTCCGGGGCTGGGTAAGTGCAAAATAATCACGGACTGGCTGCGGGTTTTAGATGAACCGGCGCTAATCTTGTGTCCGCGCGTCATGCTCAACACGTGGCAAGAAGAGTTGTACACGCACGGACGTATTCCAAGTGAGGTTGTTACTATACTGGATGCGGCCAGTAAAGCTAAAAAGGTGGCCTTAATCGACAGGGCTATCGCCGATACGCCGAGGGCGACTGTAGTCACCTACGCGACGGCGGCTCTGCACCAAGAGCAGATACTGAAGATCAGATACAAGCTGATCGTGGCCGACGAGTCGCATCAGATGGCGTCGCCATTCTCCAACCGGACCAAGGCGGCTGCGGCGTTGGCGTCCCGCGCGTATCGACGCGTGCTGCTGTCTGGTACCCCGTCACTGGGGTCGCCGTTCGATCTGTACGCCCAGCTCAGGTTCTTGGGTGTCTACTTCTGTCCTGAGGATTGGTGGGCGTTCCGCAAGAAGTTCGGCGTGTACCCCGAATGGGAAGCCAACGAGAACGTACCCAAAATGCTGTTGGGGTTTAAGAACCTCGACATCATCAACGAGCGGGTTAACCGCGTCTGCGTGCGCCGTACCAAGGAAGAATGCTTGGATCTTCCGGAGCGCGTGATAATCGACAAGAAGTTCGCGCTAGGGCACTCGCTGAAGAAGGTGTACAACGACTTCATCATGGACCGAGCGGACGCCGCAGGGTTCGTCTTGCAGAAAGACATGGACGCGGGGCAGATAAACAACAGCACAGGCCCTGTAGTTACGCCGCACGTACTCGCGCCTGAGACCATCACAGTCCTAGGTAAGCTGTCTCAGATCTCCAGCGGGTTCATGTACAAAACCACTAAGAACCCCAAGCTGTGTGACGGGTGTGTCCACCTAAACCACTGCCTCACGGAGTCGATACAGCCGTACACTCCTAAGTGCCAGGTCGTGCGCGAAGACCCTGCGCCGCATGTCGAGCATTACAAGGACAACGCGCGTATAGAGCAGCTAGAAGGACTGCTAGAAGAGCTGCTTCTGGATGATAACAACAAAGTGATCATCTGGGCCAACTTCATCACGCAGTTGGACGATGTCTGCGCGCTAGCCACCAAGCTCAAGTACGACTTCGTGCGCGTACAGGGCGGTATGAGTACTGAAGAGCTGCGCGTCGCCCGTACGACATTCAACGAAAATCCTAAGGTTCGCCTGTACGTGGGCCAAGCTTCCACCGGCATAGGCATCACGCTCAACTCCGCGAACTACACCGTGTATTACGACCTGCCTTGGAGTCTCGAGCACTATTTGCAGTCGATCGACCGCAACTACCGCATAGGACAATCCAGCAAGGTTACCGTGTACCGCCTGTTAGGCGCACACACGCTGGATGAGGCTAAGGCTGCCGCGCTGGACCAGAAGATGGACTTTAGTCATCTGGTGACAACGCGCTCTATTTGTGCTACTTGTCCTGAATTCGCGCGTCGATGTGCTGCGCATAAAATCTCTCTGTATGACCCCGATTGCATCCACGATAGGGTGACGATGCGTAAAACTGCGGAGATAAAACTGATCCCATGAAAATACACCTACAGATGGAAACGCACGACCTGCGGGAAATGCTCGGCGACTACTTCACCAGCCGCGGCTTTGAAGTGCTCAACACGGACGAGCTCTGCAGCAAGTTCGCCGAGGTATTTCCAGAAGGGTTAGTGGTATCCGCCACGCTGGCGCCGCCGAAGCCTCCTCCGGAGGCTAGTCTTCCGCCGGAGACGGATTACCCGTCCATGACATCCGGTGGCGCCAAGAACGTAGTATCCATGGCCGAGCGTAGGCAGAATCCTGTTCTGCGCGACGCGGACCTGTTGGACCCTACGAATTACGGCAACGTGCCGCGTAGGCCTACAGACGATGAGTCTCACATTGACGCTGAACAGGAAATGCGCCGGCTATTGAGCGCCAGCAGCGCAATACAAGCAGAGAAGGAGCGAGAGGATGCTCGACGAGGTCGATAACGAAGAGATCAAGGGCATAGAGAAGGCTCCGGTCAAGGAGTCTTATTATTCGCGCATGCTGCCCCGCGGGTACCTGTCGGTATCGCAGGTAACTCAGTATTTGAAGTGTGGAGAAGCGTACCGTCGGCGGTACGTACTCGAACAGCCTATCCCGCCTACCAGCTTCACCGCGCAGGGGCGCAGTGTGCACAAGGCGGCTGAGGTTCTGCACAACAGTATCATTGCGGCTGACCCGCTGTCCTTGCCTGAGATGGAGCAGGTCTTCTCAGACACTCACGACGCTGAGATGGTCAACGTCGAGATCCTGGAGGACGGGCTCACCCCGGGTAACATCAAGGATGCTGGCATGTCCCTTACGCGGCTGTATCATCAGACCGCGTTCGGTAATACCGTAGACGCCGCCACCAACAAGCTGGTGCCCGCCATCGAGCCAATCGCGGCGGAACGCGTCGTCAAGGTCGACCTGACCTACCCCGAAGGGGACCCTATCCCATTCTTAGGCGTGATTGATCTTGAGGAGGCCCACACGGTCTCCGACCTCAAGACCAAGCGCAAGGCCGTATCGCAGGCGGAGACGAACAGCGCGCTGCAGCTGTCGCTGTACGCTCACATCACGGGCAAGCCGCACGTGAGGCTGGATCAGCTCATCAAACCGACCAAAACGCTACCGTCTCGCTTTGTTCGTACGGAATCCATAAGGACCAAGCAGGAAACGCTACACGCACTTGACGTAGTAGCAGATGTTGCGGTAGATGTAGCTGCCGGACGTTTTCGACGGACCGCGCCCGAAAACTGGTGGTGCTCCGAAAAGTGGTGCCCCTACTGGGGTGACTGCCGCGGGCGCAAACGCTGATACTCAACCGAGAGTAATATATGTCTAACCCCTGGGATTTCGGAGCACGTCCTAATCTATCCAAGCTTCCTGCTCAAGTAAAAGAGCAGATGTCGCAGCCTATACCGCTGCGGCCAGAAGAAGCCTTGGGGCGGTTAATGGTGTTCCGAAATACCAGCGGGTTGAATCATCCCAACGCCCGCTTTTTAGTTACGTCTTTCCGAGAAGGGATAGACAACTACTCGGGGACTCCTGATGGGGCGCAGTTGGATGTCATGGATTTCTCAGGACGTATTCCGTTGTCCAGCATGATTCTCCCTAAGGAGACTGTAGAGTCGTTGCTGGTGGGGCTAACGCGGTGCTACCTGGAAATGGGGGGTACTGGTGAAGCCCTGGACGCGGTGCGCACTAGAGCGGCCGTACCTGTACCTTTGCATAACGTGTCCAATTTCTACGAAGAGAAACCTAGTGATGAATAGGAGCTACGCCGATGTCTGAATCTATGACCGTTCTCGTTCCCATCACGTGTGACCGCACTGGCCGGGTCCATAAGGTACCCATGTCGCTGGCCGAAGCGGCTGAGCACGAGAAGACCGTCGCGCACCGCAAGGACATTGCGGAGCAGGTGGCGTCGTTCCTAGGAGGCCTGCCCGCGGAGCGCCCCGATCTCGCGGTGCTGTTCCGCGGTAAGGTCGTGGTACTCAACACGGTCATCGCAAAGGACGACGCCGGTATCCTTCGGCTGCTCCACGAGCTCACCAAGTCCGCCGCCTTTCCCGAGGTGGCGCGCACTCCTCGAAAAAACAAGGACAAAGCCGGTAAAAGGGGCGGCACCCCCGAAGCCGCTTCAGCCGAATGACGAGTCTGTATGGACAAATTCGGAGTAAAGCAGGACGATCCTGCCGCGGACAAACGCGCCGGTGCCTCTGACAGCTGCCCCCTATGCGGGCAGCTGTTGAAGATACATGGACCGACACGTTTATGTCCCAAACACGGTTCTGCGCCCTTCGAGACGCCAGAAACAAGCGAGGAACCTAATCGTGGCGGGTAATTCTAATGGAAGCTCCCCCTCCGGAGCTAACGTACACCTACTACGTGCCTGGGAGTCTGTAACACAGAAACTCAGCACGATCCGCGCGTTGTACATTGTTAGTGTGGCAACTAACGGTCCGCGCGATGAAATACATGCTGAGTTTCACCAAGCGATTGGAGACGTGCTAGAAGGGATGGCACTACCCACACTCAACCTTACCTTGATCGAAAGACGCAAGGTAAATGAAGAGGCAGCTTGGCTACAAGAGCGGAAATGATGCGTAGGAGTCTCATAGAGACCTACCCCAATCACAGTGATAAGTGGTATCTGAGTGAGGCGATTTGGGATGCAGTCCTGAGCGCCATCGGCATTATCGCCAATATCCTAGGCCTAGCCGGGCGTCCTATCGTTTCGACGACGCTGGATACGGTTGTACGTGCTGCGCGTACGCCTAAGGAGACTCCCCTTGACAAGGTGGAGGAGCTTTACAGGACGCTCATGCACGAGATCTCTCAGAAGTTGGCGATTTTCGATAAGACATCTATCGATTATCAACGCGCGGATGCACAGCTTGAATTGCTGGGGCGTCTGATGAACCATGGAGAGGCTGCGTGAATGGCTAAGCGAAAGACCATAGAGGTCCCGTTTGAGTCGCTGGTGTGCGACACGGACTTCAACAGTCGCGAACAGTACAAGGGCATCGCCGAGCTGGCGGAGTCCATCAAGGCCTCTGGCCTGTTACAAAACATCGGCGTATGCGAGAACAAGGACGGGCCTGACGGCACGTACTTCGTCGTGTACGGTTTCCGCCGGTACTTAGCCATCGAGAAGATCCGCGCGGACCTGGGCCCCGAGGCCTTCGCTAACATCGAGGTAGTCCTCAACGACGGCACCCGTGAAGAGCTCCGTGAGCGCAATCTCAAGGAGAACATCGACCGGGAGCAGCTCGCACCGTATGAGATTGCGCTGACCATCAAGAAGATGGTCAACGCGGGTCTCGAACAGCGCGACATCGCCTCTCGCCTCGGACGTCCGCAGTCTTGGGTCAGCTACCACTACAAGGTAGCTACCAAGCTGGCGCCTGCGGCCTGGCAAGCGTTCCGGGCGGGCACGCTGACCCTCGAGCAGGCCCTACATATCGCTGACGTGGATGAGGACGCGCAGGGCGAAGTGGTTACCAAGGTAACCGAAGCCGACACGCGCACCGAGGCACGCCAGATTGCTAAGGATGCAGCTGCTGCAGCAGGTACCCGGCGCAAGTACACCAACAAGGGCCGGCCTACCTCCAAGAACCTGGCGCAGTACGTTAGCGATGTGTCCTTCGACGCGAGTGCCTCCGGGCTTTCGCGCACGGGGAAGAGCTTCGCCAACGGCCTGGCTGCGGGCATCCGGGTCGCCCTGGGTGAGCTGTCATTCAAGGGTCTCAGCGACACTGAGACTTACACCGATACGGACTACCACCTGCGCAACAAGCGCGCTAAGGCTGCTGCGGCTCTTCCTGAGGGAGCTCCGAAGAAGCGGCGCGGGCGTCCTCCCAAGGACCCGAACGCGCCCCCTAAGGAGAAGGCTCCCACGGTGGCCAAGGCCGCCAAGCCCAAGGCCCCCAAAGCAGCGAAGGCGGCACCTGCAGCCGGCGCAGCTCCCAAGCGGCGCGGGCGTCCTCCTAAGAATCGGGATCTCCTAGCTGAAGCTATGAGCTCCTAGAGCGATATATCGTGTGTTTCGGCAGCTTCGCGGAGTCGCTCTAACGCGCTTTCGCGGAGCTGCCGGACACGTTCTCCTGTGATATCCAGGATTTTTCCTATCTGCTTCAAAGTCTTAGCTGTGGTATGGATTCCGTAACAGGCTTTGACGATGAAAGACTCTCTAGTATTTAGAGGGGTAAGTTCTAGTAACCGGGTGACGCACTGCACCATCGTATTGGATGCCGGCGTGTCATACAGACCGTACTCTGTTGCAGTGAGCTCATTGAACTCTACCGTGGTGGGTGTACGTACTCCCTTTACTACGGCGTGTGCGGGGATATGCAGCAGCCCGATCCGTCGAGCCTCTTCCCGCATCTCGTGCTTTACCCACCAGCCCGCGTAAGTCAGAAAACGTGTACCTGCTTCAGGTTTGAATTTTCCCAAAGCGCGTATCAGGCCGATGTTGCCGGCAGCGATCAGGTCTTCTAGAACCGTCCTGTCGTGCAGCGCGCGAGGGTGTTTACGTGCTTCCGATATCACGTAGCGCAGCGCGCCCTCGACTATCTTATCCCGAGCCTTAGGGCTCTTGGTTTCCGCGTATTCGAGCAGTAATACGCGTTCGTCTGCAGCCGTTAGCTGGAACGTATTCTCTACGGACTTGTAATACTGCGACAACGCAGTATTTACCGGCCGAGGGGTCGGTGAGGCTTGCGGCGCATACATACTTATAGTCTTGTCCTTTGGTAGCCGATGGCTTACCATGCCTGTCCCCTCGAACTCTACCGGAGCTCACGTTGTCAACCAATCTCGTCACAACTTCTAAGCCCAGTCAAGAAGATCTCGACGCACAAATCCAGATCACGACTGAATCCCTGGTCACACTGGCAGCGTCACTGCCGCCGGAGTATGGCCAGAAGGTAATGACGCTGTCCACCCTTACCCGTCCGGGCATCGCCGGTATGGAAGGGCGCCAGCGGGTCAGCATCCCGTTCGTACAGATTCGCCAGCCGATCTCCAATTCTCCTCAGATGCCTGAGGATACGAAGGTCGGGGAGCTATATAGCACCGATGGTCGCATCGGCGACAAGCTCATCATCTTCCCGGTTCTGTCGCATGAGGTGCGTCAGAAGTGGGGTGAAGAGAACATCGACTGCGCCTCGCCGGACGGCATCACCGGCAGCAAGTACGGCGCGTGTGCTTCTTGTCCGTATGCACGCTTCGTAAAGGGCGTGAAGACGGAGTGCAGCCGCGGCACGGCCATCTACGGCGTGACCGAGGACCTCTCCGCGCTGTACCGTATCAATTTCCTCAAGTCCTCCGCGAAGGCTGGGCAGAACCTGCTCAAGCTGGCGCGGCCGCCTGCCCTCTGGGCGCGGTCCTTCACGGTTAGCACCGAGAAGCAGACCGCGAACAACCGCCACTACTACACGCTCAAGACTCAGCTGACGGGCAACCGCGCAGACGAGTCCATGATGCAGGTGTGTGACGCGCTACACAGCTTCTTCAAGGCTGTGTACGACCGGGGCAAGATCTCGTTCGAGAAGGGTCTCGAGCGGCGGGCTCTGGAGGCGAAGGGCGGCGGGGCTGCTGGCGGCACCGTCACTCCTGATGCAGACGGTGTGATCGACTTCTCCGACAACGTGTGACACGGCCACGCCGTTAACGTACCCCTAAGCGGGGGTTGGGTTATACTCAACTCCCGCTTTTTTAGTCGTAACCGACGTGAGGCGTGTGACCAAAGTATCCCTACCGCTGCTAGCTCATAACCCGTGGTCTCCTTCTAAGGCAGACCTGGCAGGTAATTGCGGGCTAGCATTCAAGTTGCGATACATTGATAAAATCAAGGGCGGGCCAAAGGGGAGCCCTGCGAAAATCGGCGTGGCCGCACACAAAGTGCTCGAGCTGGCTATCCAAGGGGATGCCTTAAACTCCGCACTAGAAAAGTCTCTGACCGAGTACCAAGAGGAACTCACGGAGACCGAAGTGGAGGATGTGCGCGCTCTCATGTCGAACATCGACAGCTTCATGCAGCGCTTTTCGCGGCTGACCGCTAAGCACGGGATGCAGGAGCTTTTCGTCGAGCAGACGTGGGCAATTACGCCGAATTTCGAGGCCTGCGCCTACGACGACCCGGCGGCTATGATACGGGGGATAGTAGACCTGGCAGTGCTGCTCCGCAGCGGCCAACTGCTCATCGTAGACCACAAAAGCGGGCGACCGGCGGCCGTAACCAAGTACATGACGCAGCTGGACGTGTACGCCACGATGGGCCTGTCCCGGCTTCCCAACGTAACCGCGGTGCAATGTGGAGTGCACTTCCTGAAAAACGAGAAGATAGATTGGGCGGCGGTGCGGACGCCGGACTACATCCGCACGATTCTGCGGCCCTGGTTGCTGAACTTCCTTAACCAGCGAGCCCTAGGGCTAGAAGGCTATGCGCCCAGTATCGGGCGCCACTGCGCATGGTGCGACTACAAACAAATCTGTCCTGCCCAGGATCAGGGGACTGACGATGGCCAAGGTAAGTCAGGCTAGTGCTCCCGCGGTATCTAAGAAAGAATCGTGGGACCTTCGCAACAAGTTGTGGGCGCAGCCAGTCACCGAACTTGCGGGCTTTTTGCAGTCGGTGGGCGGGGAGCGTGTAGAGACTCACGGCAACTCCACCATCAAGCTGTGCTGCCCGTTCCACGCAGATACCAACCCGTCTGCCGTGATCAACACGCAGCAGGGGTTTTTCAAGTGCTACTCGGGGTCATGCGGTAAGTGGACTCGTGACCCCCTTCTCGTCATTAAGACCCTAAATAAATGCTCGCATGAACAAGCACTGGAGCTGTATCGCGCCAACTTTGCTCAGACGTTCGCAAAGCTCAAGCGCGAAGAGATAAAGCAGCTCGGGGCTATCGACGACGAACAGCGTCGTCTGCGTATGATGGCGGAGGCATGCCACACATACGCGTGCAATATCTGGATGTCCTCGGCGCTGCCCGAGACCGCTCGCAAGACGCGGGACTGGCTCAAGACAACGCGTAAGCTTGACGATGTAGCAGTCCTGACTGCGATCGGCATGCTACCGCGTGACAGCGACCTGGATCGTCTGCTGGACGGTCTTGGTGCTGACAAGGACGACAAGTCCGCCATCCGCGCGCTGTTTTCGCAGTATCTCGGCGCCACGTACATGGACTGTGTTGTCTACGTGTACGCCGAGTCTCCCGACCGTATTACGGGGTTCAAACTCCGCATACCCGGAGACAGCAAGGATTCCACGCGTTTCATCCGTGCGAGTGACGACGCGCCGGTAGGGGTGTTTGGAGTCACGATGAGCGGGTACGCCCCGCTGCTGTCCAACGACAAGATCGAGTCCTTCTCGGTCGTAGAAGGCGAGCACGACCAACTCACGCTCTACCAGGAGCAGGTGAAGACTGGCATCGTTGACCATGTCTACGTGGCGGCAGGAGGCAACGGTCACGGCGGGCTGGACTGCATGGCCGCGCTAGGCATGTCTCGTGGAGACGCCATCGGTGATGACGATGCCGCGGGTCGTGACTGGGCCGAAGGCCTAATCAAGAAGTCTCCCAAGATTAATTTCCGCGTGTTCCGCTGGCCACACACGCTGACCAGCGCGGCACATACCGTACGGCTTGACCCCGACAGTGCGGTCCTTCTTCTTGGAGGCACCGCTGTTTTTACGGAGTTTCAGCTAGAACGTAACTACCAGTACGCATACGACTGGTGCTACGACCGCGCACGCGTAAAGCTGCAGACCGTCAATCCCGACGACATCGTCCGCCAGCTGGACATCTCTGCGGAGTACGGCCAGGTACTGCACTCCGAGGCTGAGCAACGGGCGTATGCAGCCGCAATCGTAGCTGCGTTCCCCAAGCTCACGATATCGGATGTACTGGCTCAGATCGTAAAGACGGACGAGTCACCGCTTACGTTCATTGCGCAGATAGTCTCTGCGCTCAAGCGTAAGTTCATCCCGAGCCATCACGATCATAACGACAACATCCTCTACTTCTGGGACAAGGAGAACGAGGACCACCTAGCTATGCCGCTCAGCGCGGACCAGCGTGCGATATCGCTTCTGCGTACGCGTATCGGTGGCGTGTTCTACACGTGGGTCAGCCAGGAAATCGGGCTGCCGTCGTGGTTGCCGGATGTCTCGGACCCAGAGACGGGCCATGCTGCATTGCCTGTCTGTGAGGCCAAGATACAGACCGCTGTAATCCAGGCGCTTGCCACCATCGCTAGTGAATGCCCCTCGCACACTACGGTGCACGACCAGGGCATACACGTAGCGTCGGTCCCCACGGAGAACGCCGGGTATCTGGTCAACGGCAACAAGCAGTACAAGCTGACCTATTCGCCGGCGGACGGCACGCTGACCAAGATAGACCAGCTCAAAGCGCCGATAGATGGCAACAAGGTGTTCTACACCAAACACCACGTCGGCCTTTTCTACACGGACCCCGCGCTGGGCTGGGCGGAGTATCCCGACGCCGCCAGCATGAGACGTAAACCTAAGTTTTCCCCCGAACAGTACATCACGACCGTAAATGACATTTTCAAGGACGTGTTCTCGTTCAAGTACCCTGAACAAGACGCCATGTATTGCACGTTGATGACGCTCTACAGCAACATCTTCGACTGCATGTCCAAGAAGGTGATGACTCACATCCTGGGTGAGTGGGAGTCGGGTAAGTCGTCGCTGCTGTGTCTGCTAGCGAATAACCAGCAGATCCGCGGGTATAGCCTGGTAAACGCTGCGATCACCACAGACAACTATACGCAGGCCGCGCTGTTCCAGCTGTATGGCACTAAGCGTATCGTGGTGGCGCTGGACGAATTCAATGACCATGACGATGGCTCTCGAGACTCCGCATCTCGACAGGCCATTCTTTCCAGTCTTCGCGGGTTGGCTACTAAGGGGCAAACTGAGCGCGTACTCGGTTCAAAAGAGGGCGAGGGCAAAATTCAACGGCTTACGGTGCCGTTCTATATTGCCGGCGCCACCGCTCCCGTAGACCCCATGGATTTGTCCCGCTTCAACCGCATTGAGGTTCTGAAGCGCGACGGTAAGATAAATATCGGCGCAGCTCTGGCAAAATACGGGACAGCCCTGTTCTCCGAGCTCCGCCACGCGGCCTTCTACCACGCGGTGCACAACGTCGTGCCGATCACGCGCGCGTACAGCCAGCTGTACAAGGAAGCCGAGGCCAATACGCAGCGCTTCACCATCTCTCGAGGGCACGAAAACCTCATGCCTCTCGGGGCTATCTTCTCGGCGTTCGGTGGAGACGGCGTTGAATTCATCAACAGCTTCATCAACTCCAAGCAGGACGTAAAGGCCGAGAAGGTCGAGCGCTCTCCGTCTGAGATTCTGTTCTCTACTGTCATGTACAGCCCCAACATCGAGGTAGAGATCAACCAGCGCCCGTCGCGCCGTACGCTCATGAGCGTCCTGACCCGTGCCGACTGGCGTGAGTACATCAATGACTCGGATCGCGGCGTCTTCTTCGACAAGGTCACCAACTACCTGGCCGTGGTGTGGCCGCAGGCGCGTACCTGTCTACTGTCCGGGCAATACGCCCGTATGGGGGCTACTACGTTACGCGGGCTTGCACAGACTTCGTCGCACATGGTGCCGTACAAGAAGGCTCGAGACCGTGGCGCTGTGACACGCCTCCGTCAGTTCGGGCTTCCCGACGATCCGCAGCAAGTTACTTTCTTTGATGTGAGCCACGTAATCCACAACGTGGAGCAAGCTCATAAGGAGCTGGCGGCAGCCGTGGCCGCAGCCAATATCCCGGCTGCACCTACGAACGACCCTCTAGACAAATCTGGACTCTGAATGACCAAAGGGCCTCTGTGTCAAGGTTGCCCTCGATTTTCTGAGCTCCGCTGTCCTCCTGCTGCTCAAGACGCTGCCCGCCGCTGTGACGTACTGATCGTCGCCGAGCAACCCGACGATAAGTCAGCAACCGCGGGCCGCGCTTTGTTTGGACACGGCGGTACTGTAGTCAATAAAGCCATCGATGCCGTGATGGACTCCGAGCCCGTGTACCGGGGCTTGGATGTGCGCAAGACCTACGCAGTGCAGTGCATGTCGCCTGACGACACTGCACCTAACAAAGAGGTCATGGCGCAGTGCAGCACGTATCTGAATGGCCTGATAGGGGCGTGGAAGCCCAAGGTGCTCATCGTACTTGGGGGCACCGCCTTCAAGCAGCTGGGCTTCAAGCTGCAGTTCAATGACTCTCGTGGGAAGATGTACACGCACGCCGGCACGGGCACGCCCGTGCTGGTCACCTTCTCCGAGAAGGCACTCGTGGCCGCCCCAGGTGTTTACGCGACGTTCATGCTGGACCTGCGTAACGCGTTCAAGCGGGCTCTCTACGGCGAGGCTAAAGCCAAGACCATAGAAGAGCTCTCCAAGGACTACATACTGCCTAAGACTGTAGACGAGTCGCTGGCGGTATGTGACCTGATCTGCAACTACGCACGTAGCGGAGACCCGGCGGCGTGGGCAATCTCGTTCGACACCGAGACCACTACGCTACGCCCAGAGAAGAGCAGCGCCCGTATCATCGCGTTCTGCTTTGCGTGGGACGCCGGCAAGGCCACGACCATACTGTACGACCATCCGCATGCGCCTGAAGAGTTCTTGGTGCGCAGAGCGGAGTTGCGAGATGCAATTCAGCGAGTGTTGGCCAGCAGCAAGCCTAAGCTAGCGCACAACCTGAAATTCGACGCTAAGTTCGTGATGCTCAAAGAGCTGTTCACGATCAATAACCTCATGTGGTGTACGCTTTTGGGAGAACATCTCCTGGATGAGGACAAGAAGGGCAACTACGGCCTGAAGGCACTGACCGCCTCTTTCTTGCCTGACTACGTAGGCTACGAGGACCGCCTCTACGACCTTCTCCAAGCTGAAGAGGGAATCTCTGAAGCAGAGGAGATGGCTAAGGAGATTGCCGACCAAGCCGATATCCTGGCGGAAGATCATCCTGAGTTCTTGGCGGCGCTCACGAAACATCACGCTGAGCTGGTCGAGTACGAGCAGAAGTCCCCTGCGGAGCAGGCTGCCCTAGCTACTTACGAGCGCGCCATGGAGGATTACACCTTCATGCGCAGCTACCACAAGGGGCGTGTCGCAGTGTGGGAAGCGGAGGTCGCCGACTGGCCTAAGGGCAAGCGCGGTAAGCCCGTCAAACCCAAGTCCACCGCGGCCAAGCCCGAGAAGCCCGTGATCTCCAAGAGGCCAAAGCGGCCTGAGGATCCGCGCTCCAAGAAGGAGCGCCAGATCGCCAAGGACGCGGGCTTCGAGAACGTGCCTATCGATGAGCTGCAGCTGTATGGCGCGATTGACGCGGACGTCACACGCCAACTCACGTCCATACAGCGGACGCGCATCAAGCAGGAGCAGTCCAAGGTGGGCCCGCTCATGCGTACACATGCAGTCCCTGCATCTCTGGTGCTGGGGCGCATGGAGTATTACGGCACTCGCGTAGACCAGGAGTACATCCCTGTACTCGAGGAAGGTTTGCGTCGTATTGCCGAGAGCACTGAGCGAGAGCTCTACGACATGGCTGGGCGGGTGCGTAATGACCGCGCCATCAACCTGAACAGCCCTATCACCCTGTGCGACGTGTTGTTCTCTTGGGGCTGGACGCATCCCGACGGGAAAGTGGTCACGTACACACCCGTCGAGAAGACCAAGAAGGGCGCGTTCAGTACCTCCGAGAAGGTGATCCGTACATTCATCGAATACGCCGACGACGCCAAGACAATACCGGCACACGACGCGTTGTTCGCTGTACGTCTGCTGGAGTGGCGTAAGTCCAGTAAGGCGCTGAATACCTTCCTGGCCAATATCCGAGCACTGTCTAAGCGCGATGGGTTCCTGCATACGCAGTTTCACTTGAACGGCACCGGCACCGGCCGGTTGAGCTCGAGTGATATGAACATGCAGAACATCCCGAAGTTCTTAGCGAATTTCAACATCAAGAAGCTGTTCATACCGGAGTCAGACGACTACGTCATCGTGAACGTGGACTGGAAAGGCGCGGAAGTCCGCGTCTTCACGGCCTATGCACACGACCCCGCACTGATAGACGCGCTCAACCGCGGTCTAGACATGCACAGCTTCTTCGCGCATAAGGTGTTCAACCGCCCGTATGAACACTACGACCGTCGCGATGACGATGTATTCTTGCCTGACAAGGCGTATCGAAAGAAGCTCGATCTCGAGCGCTCTCGAATCAAGCGCGTCGTGTTCGGCATTCTGTACGGTGCAGGCCCGGGCAAGATCGCAGAGACCATCGGCGTTTCTGAGGACGTGGCCCGCGAGCTAATCGACCTGCTCTACGCCATGTTCCCTGCCATCAAGCAGTACGCTATCGATATAGAGCAGGAAGTTCTCAATAAGGGCTGGGTGGAGACACACTTCGGTCGTCGCAGGCGTTTCCCGCTTGCGCGGCTGTCGCGCCACCGTGGCCGCGCCGTGCGCCAAGCACGCAACTTCAAGATCCAGAGCACGTCCTCTGACATCGTCATTGGGCAGTTGGTCGAAATGGACCAGCCGCTGCGGGATCTGGGCGGCCGCCTGTTGCTCACAGTACACGACTCCATTGTCATGCAATTCCCCAAGAAGCACCTGAGTCAGCTCAAGGAGTTCATCCACTACTACGCCGAAAAGCGGGTGCGTGAGAAGTACTCTTGGCTTCCTGTCCCCTTCAAGGTAGACATCGAAGTCGGGCCTAACTACGGGGAATGCCAGCCCATAGATAAGTACTTGGCTAAGCACGTATTCACGCCCGTTCTAGAAGGAGTGGTAGAAGAAAATGAAATCCTCGCAGAGCTCCGAGACGACGCCTTCTCCGGCGAAGCCGCCGCGACCGTCTAGCACCAAGACCCACGATACAGTCTCGTTCGATAAGTTCGGGGCTACCTTCACCCTGAACATCGTCCGAGATACGCGTTATGCGTGGAAGCCCTCCGTCAGGCTAGCTGACGGCACTCTGGTGGACACGACGGTAGAGAACTGGGCGGCGCAGCTACCTCCTGGCTCTAGGCCCATCACTGAATGGGAGGAGACTGACGAGGAGCTGCATATCAGCTACGTCCAACACGCCACAGTGCAGGACGACGAGTTCTGTGTGGCGCCCAAGCCGCTGCAGGTCTATATGACAGCCGACGGGCCTATCCTGGGCATCCAGCTCGAGATAGACAGCGACGCGATTATGCTACTAGACCCCTGCGTAGTTCGTTTCGACGACAAGCGCGGCGGTCTGCAGCTCGTGCCCATCTTCAACGTAGCACGCCACCTGCGCATCATGAAGGCGGGCATCCGTTCTATGTGCCCGCCCTCCGAGCTCCTGATAGGCATCTACCCGGGGTTCATGCTGCAGAACCGGCAGGCACGATACACGCTGAAGCCCAGCATCGCCATGGCTGAGAAGATCGTGGCCGAGGGCACCGGGATCGCGGTTACCTCCTGACGGTGACCCGCTAACGCAACGCATGCCTTCTAGCGCTGATGTACCGTCAGCTACGTTGCGCGACCCCCCACTACGCGGGGCACACAGCCGAATCCCTTGAGTTGTTACAAGGGCTTCGTACTAAAGGTTGCGTTTACCGCGGGGCACCGTCATAGGTCATCATCGGATCCGCTGCCAGTAACTTGCTGGCTAGCCACGCATATATCTGGGCATGGCACGCGTCGTCGGGGTTAGACGCCGCGTGCCGCCATACTTTACGGCCGGTGTTAGACACTTCCTCGTACAGAGCGAGGATGTCCTTGATGGGCGTTGTCATCTGCTTGATGCTCGGGAAGATCACGCCCTCGCGCTTCAAGAACATCATGTAGTGATCGATCATGGTGGTCCGGTCCACCATCCAACGGTCGATCTTGTTCCAGAAGATGGGACGTGCGTTAGTGCCGCTGCCGCCGGTCACGCCACCGCGGTACTGGCACTGGTGGGCGCGGTGCTGGCCTAGGCGCTCACGCAGGTTAGCATTGGCCAACGCGCCACCGCCGGCGTCACCCATGATTATGCTGACGTTGTATCGATTGCAGATCTCGACAATGTGATCGACAACACCGCCGGAGATGGGGTTGGTCTCCGGGTATATCTTGAAGTAGAGCGTCTTCAGACGGAAGTTGTGCTCTACGGTACCCTGCGTAATCCCGTATACCCACAGCACGGTGCGCGACGCTCCTGAAGCCATGCCGCCGCCGGACCAGTCTACGCCGGCTACGACGCCGCGCAGGTCTTGCATCATGATGTTGTTGGTGGGGTATTCCGTGATCACATAGTCACGGCAGAGGTTCTCGAGCTCTTCTTGCGAGATGAGGCGCGTACCGATGGCGTCGCTGACGCCCATGACCTCGTTCTTGAACTTGGACGGCGGGTAGGCGACGTGCTTTTCGATGATGCGGTCCCAGCGCGTCTTTGCGAGCTCCTGATTCTTTAGGTCAGAAGGCATGGACGCCGGGACGTTCTTGGGCAGGATGACCTGCGGGATATGGAATCCCTTTAGCTTCTTGCCCGTGTGGTTGGGCGGGAACACGTGTGTGTCTATCCACTCCCCCTGGCGGACATCAACGTACTTGCCGCACTTCAGGCAAATGGGGCCCTTCTTGCCTAAACAACGCTCGTCCTCGAAGAACATGAACGCGTTGCAGCCAGAGCACTTGATCACCCACTCAGTCTTAGTGCTCCACTGCCACAGGCCTTCGATGGTGTTTTCCATCGACTTAGGCGTTCCGCAGTACGTCTCATACGCGTAATCGCTGTTGCTCATCGTCTCGTTGATGACGGGGATTACGGCCTCGTACTGCATGTCCTGGACCTCGTCGTATGCAACGCGGTCGGCAGACACACCGCGGGCGCGGTCCGGGTCATCGCTGGCGTACGTGAACGTTATCTCGGAGCCGTTGGTGAATTGCTTCTGGAAGACGCGGCTAGACAGCTCACTGGATACCCATCGATTGCGTATCTCAGGGCTGTAGAAGATGGTCTTGCCGACACGTGTCTGCGAGAAGCGTGTGGTTTGCTCTTGTGCGGGCGCTACGAACAGACTGCGCCAGTGGGGCTTTGTGCAAGCCTCGGCAATCAGGAAGTTAGACAGCGTCGTACTCTTAGCAACCTGCCGCCCCGTTTTCAGCAATAGCCCGCCTACGGTGCTGTCGTAAATGCGATTGTAGAACGGGTAGTCTGCTAGGGAGAACGGACGGCCGTCCAGGCAGATTAACGCCTGGGCCCAGTCGGAGCGGCGTATGACCAAATCGTCTTTCGTGTACGCGTCTCCAACGGTAGATGTATTTTCCATTATTTCGCGTTTTCGTGGTAGAAGTGCGTATCAATGATAGAGTCAGGCTCTGCTGGCGCACCAGAGTCGGGCGCAAAAATGGCTGTGGAAATAATGTGCATCATGGCACATAGGTGTGCAATACCATCCTTTAGAAAAGGGGAGTAATGGCCGAGAAGAAGGACATGGTCGACGGCTGGGACCGTCTGGGAATCAGCCCCACGAGCATGGGGCTGGTATCTAAGCTGCTGGACATTGTGTGGCACATGAAGCCACGCCTGACGATCTGCCTGATCGGTGAGACCGGGATCGGCAAGACGCCGATCGTGCACCAATGGTGCGCACGCATGAATGGGTACATGCGTGTACTGAACTTCGGTCACATGAGCCAGGAGGAAATCTCCATGATCATGTTCACCGAGGACGCAAGTTCGTTCAATTTCGTAGCTCCTGAGTGGCTACTCGAGCTCAACCGCAAGGCGGAAGAGATGGGATGTGCGGTGCTCTTCCTCGACGAGTGGAATCGCTCCGAAAAGGCGCTCGTGAACGGCCTGTTCACGCTCGCCGATGAGCGGCGACTTCACAACTTCCACCTCCACGAGAACGTCATCGTGGTGGCTGCGATGAACCCGTCGGATGGGTCCTACCTCGTCAACGAGGCGGAGAAGGATCACGCGATCCGAAAGCGCCTCAACTTCGTCTACACAGTCCACGACCTCTCGGCGTGGCTGGACTACGTCAAGAAGGCGAACTGGCACCCGTACGTGCCGGCCTTCATCAAGGCGGCAAACACCTTCCTGTATGACACCGGCGCGCGCGACGCCGGCAAGGCCTTCCCGTGCCCCTCCAACTGGGAGAAGGTGTCCAACATCCTTCATGGAGCCCAGAAGGCCAAGATGGATCTCGCTGGCGAAGCAGTGCGCACCCTGATCGAAGGTCAGGTGGGCACCGTGGCAGCCCGGAAGTTCATGGAGTTCGTCGCGGACCAGAACACGCTGATCCAGCCGTCGGAGATCCTCTACTCGTATACGCCACAGAGCAACGTGCGCAAGCGCGTCGCGTCTCTGCTGGATCGTACGGTCAACAAGGAGGGCGACATGGTTGAGAAGGCCGTGGACGCCAAGGCGGCTAACCGCGCGAGCCTGGTGGTCGAGCTGTGCGAGGGCGTAGCCCTCGAGCTGTTCTCTACGATGGCCGATCCGACCAAGATCGCGGCTCACGTCGCGCTCTTCATCGGCGACCTGCCGAACGAGATCCTCCAGACGTTCGTCGCGGAGCATCTGAAGCAGGCCATGAACGCGAAGGGAGCCGAGGGACAGACGTACCTCAACAAGCTCTCCAGCGCCTTGTCGGCTTACGAGCCGTACAAGAAGAAGATGAAGTTCATCGTAGACACAATGAGGTCGTACAAGCAGGCCGCGGGGTTGATCCCCAAGACCTGATCACGACACCAGTTGGGCTAAGCTAGCTTGTAGTGCCTTGGACTTCGTATCGAAGTACGTGTGCACTGCAGCTAGTTTGGCCAGCTGTACTCCCAGAGGAGTCTCGGGATACGCGTTATTTTTTAGCTCGCCCTTAGGCAGGGCAGCCCACGCGGCCTCGACCTTCTTGCGCAACACGACACTGTCTTTTCCGTAGTGCGTGTCGAGAGCTTCTTGAGCCCAGTGCAGCTGCTCAGGGGCTACTAGCAACCCGTGTCTGTACAGCTGCACGCCGGTGTACGCGATGGGCTCCCGGTCGTAGCTCACGTTTTCTTTGTGGTAGTGCAGGTATATTTTGTACGCCTCGTATGAGGCCCACGCCAGATACTCCACAGGCGCATCGTCTAGGCTGTCCAGGTGCACAGGGTCGTCGTTGAACGTTACCGCGGTCTTCTCGAAGACCAGCGCGTCGTAATAGAACCGACCAGTAGACACCAGGACCCGCGCGGCCATTACCTTGGCGCGGTTATTCGGAGGTACGCTGACGCCCATGCGCGACAGCTCTATCCATAGAGTCTCGGGCTCCCACGCCATCCAAGTGCTGGGCAGCAGTACATCTAGGGCGCGGACACATGCGAAGGCGCACGTGGTCGCGTCCTTGAGCAGTTCCCGCGCGCCCACTTACATCCCCAGTTGCTTGCAAATCATCGTCTTGATGTCTGCGGGGATGGTGGCAAAGACCTGCGCGAATTCCGCAGGGTCACCGGCCTCGGCCACCTGCGCCATCTCGGGCATGTCTACCGACTCCCAGATATCGGGAGGTAACGCCATGAGGGTCTCTACAGGCACCTGGGTTCCGCAGGCGTCTACGGTTTGCCCGGCGACCTTAGACGTGTTGAACACCGTCAGCAGCGGATCCGGCAGCTTGCGGTCGTAGTGCTTGTCGAGCCCCGCAAGGCGGTCGATCTCTTCGATCGTAGAGGCCACCTTCACCAGGTCTTTGCGACTGGTCATGAGGGGCTGCGCCGGCAGAGCTGCAGCGAGCTTCTCGTACGCGTCGCTGTACTTGCCTGTGGTAGCGCCTGCGCGGGCTCCTAGCCAGGTCTTCAGCGTGTCTACACTCGATGCGGTTAGCCCCGCCATCTTCAGTGTGAAGGGCTGAAGCGTAACGCTGTGTACTCGGGCAGCCTGCGCGACTCGGCTGAACGCCTCGGCGCGCTTCTCGAGCGTGAGCTTGGTGTAGTCCCGCTGAAGGACCTCTTCAGCTACCTTAATCTGCTCGGCGTTATTGATTGGCAGACGCGACACGTCGGGGAGCGCGTACACGGACTGTTCCGGCGTGACCGACTGCGCGGTCTTGGCGGCCGCAAACACGTGCGCTTCGAGCCCGTAGATCTCACTAGCCTTAGCCAACTTGGAGTCTACGTAGCCCGGCACCGAAGAACCTAGCTTACTCCGGTATAAGAGGCTGGCGACGGTGTCCTCTTTCGTGTGCACAGGGAATCGCCTTTCAGATTCCCACGCGAAAGCTGTATCGGGCAGCGCGTCCACTTCAGCTTTTTTACTCATGAACTGCGCAGTCTTCAGCAGTTCACGTGCAAGCGGGCGCCCCCGTGTGAGAACATGGAGTTCTGCGTATGTGGGGTCGCCGTTATATTGGTCGTTGATAGCGCGCATTTGGGCTAATCATAGCCCTAAAGGAGAAGCAAAGCTAGTGCGTACCGGGGCAGACAAAATTCAATTGGAGATGCAGCTCAACGAGAAGCTGCAGGAACTAATCGACAAGGGGCGCGACACAGTCGCGGACGCCCTCACCTACTTCTCGAGCAACCAGGCCGCGAATTTCTACGCGCGAGTGCTCAATCGCCTGGATCGTGTGGCAGCCCCAGGCTTCGGCACCATGGGTGTCGTGTCCAATCGCGGCAAGTACTTCCTTCTGTACGACCCGATCTTCGCGGCGATGGTCAGCCACGAAGAGCTGGCCGCTACGCTGGAGCACGAGGTGCTGCACATCATCCTCGAGCACATTCCTCGAGGCCTGACTCTTCTGAAGTGCCTGAATGGCGTGGAAGAGCAGCACATGTTCGCCATCACGCGCAACCTCGCTGCGGACATGGCCGACAACGAGCTGCTCAAGAAGAACTGGCCGGGCATCGCCGATCCGGCCAAGCCGCTGGGGTACTGGGTTCTGCCCAGTAACTTCACGCCTCCGATGCCGCCCAACATGGCATTCGAGCAGTATCAGAAGCTGCTCATGGATCTACTGCGCAGTCGCCTGCAGTCGAGCCCCAAGAAAATCTATCAGCTGGCGTCGGCCATCCTCAAGAAGCGCGCGGAGCTGGCTCAGCAGGCCATCCAGCAACAGCAGAAGCGCGGACAGTCTGCCGAGGACGAGGAGAAGCAGGAAGGCCAGCCAGGCCAGCCAGGCCAGCCAGGCCAGCCAGGCCAGCAGGGTCAGCAGGGACAGTCTCCTCAGAGTCAGTCTCAGCAGGGCCAGCAGGGCCAGCAGGGCCAGCAGGGCCAGCAGGGCCAGCAGGGCCAGCAGGGCCAGCAGGGCCAGTCCCAGCAGGGCCAGTCCCAGCAGGGCCAGCAGGGCCAGTCCCAGCAGGGCCAGCAGGGCCAGTCCCAGCAGGGCCAGCAGGGCCAGTCCCA